>Ga0209986_10004311_pt1 | contig 12092 bp, 4 predicted proteins | sample BlataG_FD_183168 | JGI IMG/M metagenome (GOLD analysis project Ga0209986, IMG submission 183168) | Deep subsurface microbial communities from Black Sea to uncover new lineages of life (NeLLi) - Black_00105 metaG (SPAdes) (version 2) | ecosystem: Environmental > Aquatic > Marine > Oceanic >...
CAGGGCTAAATGTGAGGCTATCGAAATTGTTTATTGTCATTGCGGTGAGCTGAAACCCTGAGCGCAGCGAAGCAATCTCACATAAGTCTCCTCTCCCTCGACGGGAGAGGAATAAGGTGAGGGTGAATTTCCCCCTCCCTCTAACTCCCTCCCGCCATATTTGCCCGGGAGAATCCGGGGGATTGCGGAGCCTGTTCCGAGTAAAACGAGGAATCTGTTGCTCCGAGCTTGCTTCGGCACTTTGTGCCTCGCAATGACGGAAGGGGGAGGCTAAAGTGTCACTAACCATTATGAACGACTACACTACCCATACATGCTTAATGATATCGTCATAGATAATCTTTTGAGTTTAGTTTTGGAATAAGCTGTGAAAAACTCATATAGCCAACTAGGGCTGGGGTTAGCTTTAGCTTCCTGGGAGGCAAACAGCAACTAGACGCATGGCAAATCAGCCAGGCAATACAGGGTATTGACATTCTCGAAGCTCGTGCTAAACTATCGGAAGAAGTGGGTGTTGGCATGGGTGATAATTTAAGCATCAGGGGTATTGACAAAAAGTATCGCCTAATCTTAAAGTAGGATAAAGTAAGATATTATAAGTGAAAAGCATGGCAGCGGACATAGTGCCACAGTCTATGCGTGGGGGAAACATAGCTCAAAAAGCTCAAACCATGAGGAGGTTGACTTCAGGTGAGAGATTTTTTGTTATTGTGAGGTGTTTTCCCCTCTCCGTCATTGCGAGGGGTTTTCCCCTCTCCGCCATTGCGAGGAGCAAAGCGACGAAGCAATCTCAATAATCCAAGATAATTAAGTAAAGATAATGATACTAAAGGAGGATACAAATGAGTAAAACAAAATGGTATCAAAAAGCAGTTTATCTGCTGGTGGCTCTGTCGTTGGTGCTCAGTTTTAGCGTAGCGCCAATGGTGCCCCAGGGAAGCCCGCTGTCAAATGTTGGGCCAGGTGTGGCGCAGGCACAAGTCGCCAATGTGGTGAATATAACGTCGCCTACTGCCAACAACACCGTATGTGTCCAGCCCGGCGGCAGCCTGACGGTAAACTGGACATACAATACCAGCAACGCCAATTGTACATCTACTCCTTTCAGCATCCGGGTGTATAACGGTACGACCGTTATCTTTGAGAATACTGCGGTAAACAAGACCGTAACTCCCGGCACTGAAACCGCCTTAAACCACACTTTTGCTATAAACGCGTCAGCGCCAGCCAACTGCAACTATTATAATCTCACCATCATAGCTGGGTGTCCGGTTTTGTCGACCCCACCCGAAGATACGGAAGTAAACGCTATCTTTGTTGATAATGTCACACCCACAGTTGACCTGACTGCGCCGTCAGGGGATATTTGTATCCATGAAAATAATGTGACTGTAAGCGCTAACGTCAGCGATGACTGCTGCCTGGCAAACGTGACTTTTTGGTATAACATAGGTGGGGGTAGTTGGAACTTTATTGGCTACAATAACACCTCATGTTCAGCTAACACAACATGTACTCGTTCGGTGGTCTGGGATACGTCCAGTTTAGTTTGTGCCAAGAATGTAACAGTTAATGCTACTGTCACAGATTGCTGTAACAACACCTTTTCGGATACTGTGGGTAATATCACCATAGACCACACCTTACCCGTAGTTACCATAACTTCGCCAGCGGTTGACAGTTGTGTCTCTGGAAACCTCACTGTGAGTGCTAACGTCACTGATAACTGCACCTGCGTGGACAACGTCACCTTTGAGTACTCACTTGATGGTGGTAACTGGACCCAAATTGGCTTCAATGACACCCAATGTTCAGCTAACACAACATGTACTCGTTCGGTGCCCTGGAATACCACAGCGCTAGGAGCTGATTACTGCAATGTGACAATCAGGGTTAATGCCACGGATTGCTGCGGCAATGCCAACTCCACTACCGTTGGTAATATCACCATAAATAACGATGTACCCATAGTTTCCTGGAATTATCCCACAAATAACACCTGCGTCAATGGAAATATAACTTTGAATGTCACTGCTGGTGGTGCTCCTAATGTCACCCAGGTGGAATTTTTCTACTTGCTTGAGGGTGGTAACTGGACTTCTATTGGCACCAATGCTACCGCATGTCCCTGTAATAACACATGTAATTATACTCAAGCTTGGAATACCACAGCGCTATCCGATGCCTGCAACGTGACACTCAGGGCTATGGCCACAGATGGGTGTGGCGTCACCAATAACGCTACCGTCACTAACATCACCATAAATAACGCTGTACCCACAGTTAACCTGACTGCGCCAGCAGCAGACACCTGCGTCAATGGAACTGTAACTTTGAATGCTACTGCCGGTGGTGCTCCTAATATCACCCGGGTGGACTTTTACTACATGCTTGAGGGTGATAACTGGACTTCTATTGGCAACGATACTACCGCGTGTCCCTGTAATAGCACATGTAATTACACTCAAGCTTGGGATACCACAGCGCTAGGAGCTGATTACTGCAACGTAACACTCAGGGCTATGGCCACAGACCGGTGTGGCGTCACCAATAACGCTACCGTGGGTAATATCAGTGTAAATAACGATGTACCCACAGTTAACCTGACTGCGCCATTAGAAGATAGTTGTGTCAGTGGAATTATAACTTTGAATGCCACTGCCGGTGGCGCTCCTAATGTCACCCAGGTGGACTTTTACTGGTATAACACTACTAGTAGTAGCTGGGAGCTGATCGGCACCAATAGCACTGACTGTCCATGTAATACCACATGTCCATATACAGTGACCTGGAATACCACAGCAAATATAACTTGTGCTTGTAATGTTGCCATTAAGGCTACTGCCATAGATTGGTGTGGTAATAGCAGTTCTCACAGCTATAATATCAGCATAGATAACAGCGGACAGGGGCCTGTAATTAGCATAACTTCGCCGCAACAAGACGAGTGTATCGAGGGAAATTACACTGTGAGTGCTAATGTCAGCGATAACTGCACCTGTGTTGCCAATGTGACCTTTGAATACTTCAATGGCACTGCCTGGAACCCGATTGGCCAAGGCTACAATAACACCAACTGTACATGTAATACCACATGTAATTATTCGATAATATGGGATACCACAACGGTGCCTGATATGTGTAATGTAACAGTCAGGGTTAATGCCACAGATTGCTGTAACCTTAACAGATCCAGTACTGTCACTAACATCACCATAAATAACGATCTACCCATAGTTTCCTGGAATTATCCCGCTAACAACGATTGCGTCAATGGAACTGTAACTTTGAATGTCACTGCCGGTGGTGCTCCTAATGTCACCCAGGTGGAATTTTTCTACTTGCTTGAGGGTGGTAACTGGACTTCTATTGGCAACGATACTACCGACTGTCCCTGTAATACCACTTGTACTTACACTCAAGCTTGGAATACCACACTGCTATCTGATGCCTGCAACGTGACACTCAGGGCTATGGCCACAGACTGGTGTGACGTCACCAATAACGCTACCGTGGGTAATATCACCATAAATAACGCTGTACCCACAGTTTCCTGGAATTATCCCACAAATAACACCTGCGTCAATGGAACTGTAACTTTGAATGCCACTGCTGGTGGTGCTCCTAATATCACCCAGGTGGACTTTTACTACTTGCTCGAGGGTGGTAACTGGACTTTTATTGGCACCAATACCACCGTGTGTCCCTGTAATACCACTTGTATTTACACTCAAGTTTGGAATACCACAGCGCTAGGAGCTGATTACTGCAACGTGACACTCAGGGCTATGGCTACAGATGGGTGTAGTGTCACCAATAACGCTACCGTTGGTAATATCACCATAAATAATTACCCACCCATAGTTAACCTGACTGTGCCAGCAGAAGGTAGTTGCGTCCATGGAAATGTAACTTTGAATGCTACTGCTGGTGGTGCTCCTAATGTCACCCGGGTGGACTTTTACTGGCTTAATGGTACTAACTGGGAGCTGATTGGCACCGATAGCACTGACTGTGCATGTGGCGGCTCATGTAATTATTCGGTGAGCTGGGATACCACACTTGTGCCCGATTCCTGCAATGTAACCATTAATGCTACCGCCACAGATTGGTGTGGCCAGACCAATTCTTCTTACTATAATGTTACTGTCCATAATGTTCTGAATGCTCCGGTCCGGCATTACCCGCCCAATGGATGGACGATAACGCAGAACAATGTGACCTTCAACTGGACTGTTCCCGGCTTGGTGGTTAATCCCACCTATACGCTGGTGATATTCGAGAAGAATTATCCGGAGAATACTATAATACAAGAGATAACGCGCACCGGGTGCGAGGAGAACCAGACCATTACCACCTATCAGACCCTATTCGACGATTACTGGGGCTGGTATGTGAATGTAACTGATACCTGCGGTGAGCAGACGCTGACCAATAGCACGTTTAATACTACCAATCCTAAGTGGTTATTCGAGGTACACGGTGGGTACGAGGGCCCGGCGGTAGCCGTCAAAGCTCCCAATGGCGGTGAGACCTGGGAAGCTGGTTCAAACCACACCATAACCTGGAGTGCTATAGATGATGTAACGCCGACAGGGAGCTTGGTTATTAACCTTTACTACTCCAGCGATGGTGGCACAAACTGGACTTCCATAGCCACTAATGAAACTAACGACGGCGGTTACCTCTGGACGGTGAACAACACCATCAGCAACATGTGTCTGGTCAAGGTAACCGCTACGGATGCCAACGGCAATGTAGGCCTTGACACCAGCGATGATGTTTTCTCTATCGTTGCTGCCCTGCAGACAACCCTCACCGTAGAGTTGACTGCTCCAGACGAGGTTACTGAGGGAGATAGCTTCATAGTAACCGCAATTGTGACCAATGAAGGACAGCAAACGGCCACCAATGTCAACGCCACCATACAGTTAGCTGGTGATGCCGGACTGGTAGCCAATGTGACCAACATTACCGCTGCTACCATAGCTGCGGGAGACCAGGCTAAGGCTGAGTGGAGAGTGAACTGCACCGGTGGTGAGGATGCCAATATCGCTGTTACTGCCGTAGGCAACAATACCAATACTGCCATTGCCTCTGTTGCTGTGAAGCAGATTGCGATAAGTCCTTACCTTGTGGTGGAAGTCAGTGCTCCGGCTCAGGTAACTGAGGGAGATAGCTTCATAGTAACCGCAATTGTGACCAATGAAGGGCAGCAAACGGCCACCAATGTCAACGCCACCATACAGTTAGCTGGTGACGCTGGACTGGCAGCAAATCAGACTGGTCTAGTTAACATTACCGCTGCCGCCATAGCTGCTGGAGACCAGGCAAAGGCTGAGTGGAGAGTGAACTGCACCGGTGGTGAGGATGCCAATATCGCTGTTACCGCCGTGGGCAACAATACCAACACTGCCATTGCCTCTGTTGCTGTGGAGCAGATTGCGATAAGTCCTTACCTCACAGTGGAAATCAGTGCTCCTTCTCAGCCGGTGCTGGAGGGAACCAACTTCACGGTAACGGCCTTGATAACAAATATCGGTGGCACAGCAGATAGCAATGTCACAGTTACCATGAATGCCACCGGCGATGCTATCCCAGCATCGGAGGTTAAACCTGTTATCGCCAGCATTGGAGCGGGAGACTCTACCGATGTGGAGTTTGCTCTACAGTGTACTGGTGAGACAGATGTCAATGTGGTGGTTACTGCCGTGGGCACCAATACTGCCCAGGATAGTGCCGCAGTAACTCAGATAGCCATTACCGAGCCTTACCTCACCGTGGCAGTCAGTGCTCCTTCTCAGCCAGTGCTGGAGGGAACAAACTTCACGGTAACGGCCTTGATAAAGAATATCGGTGGCACAGCAGATAGCAATGTCACAGTTACCATGAACGCCACCGGTGATGCTATCCCAGCATCAGATACAGCAACCATTACCAGCATTGGAGCGGGAAACTCCACCGATGTGGAGTTTGAGCTGCAGTGTACCGGTGAGACAGATGTCAATGTGGTGGTTACCGCTGTGGGCACCAATACCGCTCAGGATAGTGCCTCAGTAACTCAGATAGCCATTACCGAGCCTTACCTCACCGTGGCAGTCAGTGCTCCTGAACAGGTTAATGCCGGTCAGTCCTACTATGTAACCGCAGTGATAACAAACTGGGGTGGGGAAGCTGCGACCAATGTTAATGCCACCATAAGCATAAATGGCACGGCTGAGCTGACAACGGTAGGAACAGAGACTAGCACTATTGGCACCATTGGGGCAGGAAGCTCCGCCTTCACAGAGTGGCAATTGACCTGCACTGCGGCCGGCGGAGTCAATGTTGCTGTGACTGCTCAAGGCGATAACACCAATATTGCTACTGCCAGTGCTGCGGTGCGGCAGATACCTGCACCGTGCGATGTCTGGGTCTCCATCCCAGACGCAGCAGTGGGTAATACCAGCAATACGGTAACGGTTCCTATAAACATCACTGGCGTCAGTGAGCTAGCATCGGCAACCATCTGGCTACACTACAATAGCAGTGTAGTCTGGGTCGCCAATGTAACCAATGGAGACCTGGGCAACGTAACCTACAGCATGGATAATGCCACTGGACTTACCAAGATGGCCTGGTTCTCAGCTACAGGGAACACTGGTGACTTTGTCTTTGCCTATGTGACCTTGAAGGCTGTGGGCAGTCGCGGCGAGACCAGTCCCCTTAACCTCGAGGTTAAGGTGTTGACTGATACCGCAGGCGATGATATCGCTTGCTGCGTGGACGATGGCGTGTTCAGGATAGGGCTTATGGAAGGCGATGTTACCCTGGATGGGCATGTCACCATAGTTGATGCCATGTTTATTGCTCAGTGGGTTATCGGCTCGAGGACTCTCAGCGCTGACCAGCTAGAATGCGCCGACACCTTCGACGATGGTAGTCCGGACATAGCTGATGCCATGCATATTGCCCAGTGGGTGGTTGACCCCACTGGTTCGCTTGGTGTATTATTGGTGCCGCTGTGGGATCCGGTGCTTGATGCTCATATGATCCCTCCGCAGTCGTAAGTCGGAAAAGGGGGAAAGAAAACAATTGTGGGGCCATTGTAAAGTGGCCCCACAATTTGTTTCAGGCAAATACAAAAGGAGGTAGAGTTATAACCAGCCCACTGTAGACTTCGCTTGATGGACAGATTGTAAAAGTCAGGACTTCTCTCCTAATTAACCTATTACTAAAAGGCTATTGATTACAGGTATTGAGAAGATTTAAAATTAAAATAAAGGAAAGGACATAAGTTGAGTAGAGTTTTTCCTGCGGTTATTGTTCTATTAGCACTGGTATTGCTGCCAGTGATACCGGCGCAGGCTAATGGCACCGGGACAGTGGTGTCCATCCCTGATGCCAAAGTTGGTCCCGGGGAGGAAGTTACCCTGCCTATTAATATCACTAATGTTACCGACCTGGGAGCAGCTACTATTGAGTTACACTACAACAATATCATAGTCACGGTCACCAATGTGGCTGAGGGAGATCTTGGCGGTACCCTCATCCCTGGTATTGATAATCCTAATGGTGTCACTACGATAACTTGGTTCTCAGTTACAGGGAAGACCGGTGACTTTGTGTTCGCCTATGTGACCTTGAAGGCTGGCAACGTAAGTGGCAATTGCCCGCTGAACATTGTGGTTACTACATTGGCAGATTCCACCAATGGCACTGACATTGCCCATACTGTGGATGATGGCACATTTACCGTAGATGCCACGCCACCGACTGTGACCGGGGTTACGCCACACCCTGTCTTATTAACCGATGCTCAGGTTGGAGCTGACAATTTCAGGGTAACCGTTGATTTTTCCGAGGCTATGAATACCAGCGTTGCTCCTACTATAAGCTTTGACCCAATTGTAGCCAGCACCTTAAGCTTTAGCAATGGCGCCTGGTCAGATGATGATAGCTATGTTGCTACCTACGATGTCGCCGATGCCGGGGTTACTGTTGTCGGTGTGGACATCAACATCAGCGGTGGCAAAGATGTCATTGGCAATGTTCAGACTCCTCATACCGCAAGCAATGCTTTTGACATTGATACCGAGAATCCCACAGTGGTTGATATTGCTGTAAGCAATTCACTAATCAATAAAGCTGACGCAGGCTCGATATTTCGTGTGTGGGCAAACTTCAGCGAAGCTATGGATGTTGGCACAATACCAGGCTGCAGTTTTACCCCCGATGTTTCCAGCACTTTAACGCCTTCCGGCGGTGCCTGGGCTAATGGGAATCAAAGTTATATGTTCAATTACACCATCGCTGATGCCGATGTGGAAGTATCTGGTGTGGATATAGGCATTGATGGTGGCAAGGATGCCCATGGAAACCTTCAAATACCAAAGACCGCAACTGATAAATTTGATATAGACACTGAAGCCCCGACTATTATCAGCACCTCGCCAGCAAGCGATGCCGTTGATGTAGCTCCAGACGCTATAGTAAACGCCACCTTCTCTGAGAGCATCCATGCTGGTGCCAACTTTGCTAACATTAGTATCATTCCTGACCCGGGGAATGTTACTGCCAGTATCAATGGCAACACGGTAAATATTAGCCATGACAATTTTGCTTACTCCAGCAACTATACTGTGACCATCCCCGGTGCGGCAATAGAAGATTCGGCGGGAAATCCTAACACTGGATATTCCTGGAATTTCACCACCATGCCTCCGCTTATGGAAGGCGATGTTACCCTGAATGGGCATGTCGACATAGTTGATGCCATGTTTATTGCTCAGTGGGTTGTCGGCTTGAGGACTCTTAGCACTGGCCAGCTAGAATGCGCCGACACCTTCGACGATGGTACTCCGGACATAGCTGATGCCATGCATATTGCCCAGTGGGTGGTTGACCCCAACATGACACTTGGTGTATTGAAGGTGCCGCTGTGGCAATCGCCTGCTGATGATCATATGCTCCATCCGCAGCCATAAAGTTGTAAAATTAAGGACGCTCCCATATGCTGCTACCACCACTACAGGAATAAATAACGTGCCGCTATGGCAATCGCCGCGGACAACCATATGCTCCAGCCGCAGCTATAAAGCTATATAAAATTAAGGACGCTCCCATATGCTGCTACCACCAGTACAGGAATAAATGGATGAAGGGTATTGACTATAATGGCATAGTGATTATAGACTATAATAGTTTGAACTTAAGCCAACATAGATGTAAGGAGGAGCAATATGAACAGTTCTAGATTTAAGAAATTTGGGGGGGTGCTAGCAGTGCTTGCCCTGCTCATCATAGCGTGTTTCATGGCAGCACCAGCCTATGCAGACAACGGCACTGTGGTGTCAATCCCCGATGCCAACGCTACTTATTGCAACACAACAACGGTTGCTATAAGTGTCACCAATGTCACTGAGCTGGGAGCCTTGACTATCCGTTTACACTATACCCCCGGTGTAGTCCATGTGACCAATGTGGCGGAGGGGAATCTTGGTGGCACGTTTCTTAGTGCCATCGATAACGTCACCGGTGTTACCAACATGACCTGGTTTACAACAACAGGAATGAATGGTACTTTCACCTTTGCCAATGTCACCCTGCATGCTGTGGGCAGTCCCGGTGATACCAGCCCGCTTAATCTTGAGGTTATAACGCTGGCGGACACCTCTGGTAGTCCTATCTCTTACACAGAGGATGATGGCACATTTACGATCCCAGCACCAACACCAACACCAGCAGCACCAAGTGGTGTTGGCGGCACTCCGTACCCACCCAATAAACTGGCTATCTTTGCACCCTGGATTGCTTTAGCTGCAGCTATTATAGCTGGGACTACCATATTTTTGAGGCGCCGCAGAGCTCAGAGCTAGGTCTTATTTAGCGAGATTGAAGGGGCAAGCTCCAAAGGTTTGCCCCTTTAATTTTATTCATGGCATAATGGAGCAGCAATGGGACTCACAACTAAGCAAATCACAGTTGCCGGGAGCAAAAGCCAACGGCAATGCGAGGTACTGTTTGATAACAGTGCTTCCTTACGAAGTAATTGTCGGCGCTGACTTCCTCCGAAAATGGAAGATAAAGCTCGACCCTATAGCAAAAAACTTCGTTATTGATGAGAAAGCACTGAAAATGATGCTAGTCTAGCTTACCATCAGAGCTAAACATTGGCTAAACTCAAGATTAAAATGGGGTGGGCTCAGAGCTAAACATTGGCTAAACTCAAGATTAAAATGGGGTGGGCTCAGAGCTAAACATTGGCTAAACCAAAGGCTAAGAAGCAGGCTAAAAAGGGTAAGTCCCAAAAAAGGCGCTTGCCCCGGTTTGCCTGGCTGGCCATCGCCCTGGGTATCGTCGCTATCGTTGCCTTCGCCCGCACCTATCCCTCAAGTGAGCCAGTCAACCCGAACAACTCTGGGCAGCCTACGGCAGCCATTATCGACCAGCTTTCCCTTCTGGAGACGGATGAACGCTTCATTACCAATGTAACCAGAGACCTAGAACATTATGGCTTCGTAGTCGATACTTATCACGGGAATGCTGTTACTGTGGACCTCTACAAAAATTTGCCAAGCCATGGATATAAGCTAATCGTATTGAGAGCGCACTCCGGCTTAATGCGCAAGCATGGGTCTAGCACCTACCCTGAAATTACATTTCTGTTTACTGGTGAAAAGTATGGGCAATACAAATATTCCAAGGAGCAGCTTACGGACCAAATAGTGCCAGCTACGATGGCTGGGGATTACCCCGCAGTCTTTGCCGTAAATTCTAAGTTTATTAACCATACTATGAAGGGAAAATTCAATAACACTATAATCATAATGACTGGATGTTCCGGTTTGAAATTTGATGATTTAGCTTCTGCCTTCATTGAAAAAGGAGCATCATCGTATATCGGTTACGACGCTACTGTGCTTCTGAATTATTCTGATGAAACTGCTGCTTACCTTGTGGGACAGCTCTGCCATAACGCCACCATCGAAGAGGCAACAATGGGTGCAGTGCTTCAAAAGGGGCGTGACCCAATTTATTATGCCCGCCCAGAATACTTCCCCCCACAAAGTGGGAATAAAACCTTAAAAGAGCTAATGTAACCGTGGATGAGAACAAGACAGTAACAGCTGAAACGACAGGAATTGTTTCTCTGCCCCATGGCAAGCCGGTACAATAAATATTTCGTTTCCCGGGCTGGGTGTTTACTTTTGTAGGGGGCTTTCATTATTATACACGGAATGAGTCAGAAGTGGGGGATACTATTCTGTGTGGTGAGGGACCTTGAGATTGCTTCGTTGCGCTCGCAATGACAAACAAAAAAGGTGGCAATGATAACACAGGGGGTTGTTGAATGAGATTGCTACCGCGGCTAATTATTGCTCTGCTCATCTGTCTTACAGCAATTCCGGCTCTTGCTATCCCCGTTACTCCATGTTCGGCACAACCACCAATGCCTCATGCTTTCTATGGGAGTGTCACCATAAACGGTACGGCAGCGCCAATTCGCGCAGTGGTGGAGGCAAGAGGCGAAGGCGTGTTAACAGGCATTGAAGGCAATCCCATAACCGTTACTGAAGCTGGTAAATATGGTGGACCAGATGGTTTTGACCCCAAGCTTGTAGTTCAAGGAGATATAACTGACGGAACCAATCTAACTTTCTATGTAAACAATGTCACCGCTCAATGCTACGCTGTTCAGGCTGGCGGAGAATGGTTAGATAGCTATCCCTTTAAGTCTGGCGATGTCACCGTTCTTAACCTTAAAGTAGGAGAGTCACCACCAATCAAGCCCGATATTTCAGTTAGCCCAGCGGCGAAGAACTTCCGCAATATTACCGTGGACTCATCAAGCTCACCACAGACGTTTACTGTGCACAATGTGGGCTATGCCGACTTAGTGGTAGGGCCGATAAAAATAACTAGGAAAAAAGCCGACCAGTTCGCAATCCAGAACGACAATGTCACGAACAAGACTATAATCCCAGGAGGCTCCGCTACCCTTCAGGTGGTTTTCACCCCAACATCAACGGGAGCTAAGTCAGCAACGCTCTACATCCCATCAAATGACCCCGATGAAGTTAACGTGTTAGTGTCCTTGAGCGGCACTGGAG
>Ga0209986_10004312_pt1 | contig 12092 bp, 11 predicted proteins | sample BlataG_FD_183168 | JGI IMG/M metagenome (GOLD analysis project Ga0209986, IMG submission 183168) | Deep subsurface microbial communities from Black Sea to uncover new lineages of life (NeLLi) - Black_00105 metaG (SPAdes) (version 2) | ecosystem: Environmental > Aquatic > Marine > Oceanic >...
TTGATGAATCAAGCAACTACACTTGATGAATCAGGCAACTACAAAAATGCCCAAAATTGAACGGAAAATCAAAATTAAGCAGTCTATAGCAAAGAAAGGAGGGAAACTATGGCACGAGGTTATATGGGAAGGGTTCTGTTTGTGGACCTTTCCAAAAATGAGCTAAAGGATGAGGCGCTCGACGAAAAGCTTTGCCGCCAGTTCATTGGAGGCTATGGCATCGGCGCTAGAATCCTCTTCAGCCGACAAAAGGCTGGTGTTGACCCACTGGGGCCGGAGAATACCTTTGGCATTATCACTGGCCCATTTACCGGTACCCCGGCGCTTTCGGGCACAAGGCACACCGTAGTGGGAAAATCACCACTGACCGGGGGCTGGGGTGATGCCAATTCCGGTGGTTATTTCGGTGCTCACCTGAAGTTCGCCGGCTACGATGCCGTGTTCTTTACCGGCATATCAGAAAAGCCAGTTTACCTCTTTATCAATAATGGTAAAGCCGAGTTGAGAGATGCTGCCCATATATGGGGGAAGGACACTTACCAGACCGAAGAGATACTCAAATCGGAATTGGGCAAGGATGTGGAAGTATGCTGCATTGGTCCATCAGGAGAGAAGGTCTCTCTCATTTCTGCAGTTATGCACGGAAAGGGCTTTGTCGCGGCTCGTTCGGGTTTAGGCGCCGTAATGGGCTCAAAGAAGCTTAAGGCAGTGGCGGTGAAGGGCAAAATGAAGGTTCCTCTAGCCAATGAAGAAAAAACTAAGGAATTAAGAAAAAAGTGTCAGGCTGAACTGGGAGGGCATATTGTCTGGTTAAAGCCGTTCGGCACGCCTTTCCTCGTTGATATCGGCGTTCAGACTGGTGATTCGCCGGTTAAAAACTGGGGAGGAGTAGGGGTTATTGACTTTCCAGATTTTCAACCCTTAGCAAAAGAGGCTGTGCTTGAGCGTCAGACAAAACCGCTTGCCTGTTACCTGTGTACTATTGGTTGTAATGCGGTCATGAAGGCAGGAGCTGGAGAGTATAAATATGAGGAAGGTTCCCATAGACCGGAATATGAAACTACTGCTATGTTTGGCACCAATTGTCTCAATAACAACCTGGAGTCGATAATCAAGGCAAACGATATTTGCAACCGCTATGGGCTTGATACCATCTCTGCCGGGGCTGCTATCGCCCTGGCTATTGAATGCTTTGAGAAGGGGCTAATTACCAAGGCCGACACCGATGGTATCGAAATGACCTGGGGCAACCATAAATCTATCGTTGCCATGACCGAAAAATTGGCCAGGAAGGAAGGTTTCGGTGCCGTGTTAGCCGATGGAGTAAAGGCGGCAGCGGAGAAGATTGGCAGGGGCGCCGACAAATACGCCATACATGTTGGGGGGCAGGAACTTCCGGCACATGACCCGAAGCATGCGTTTTACTTTGCAACCAGCTACCGGCTGGACCCCACTCCGGGTCGTCATTTTGTGGGCTCAGAATTGTCGGATGCGCCAGCGCATCCTTCAGGACTGCTGCCCAAATTTGACCTCAAGTCCTTTTCCGGCAGGGGAGAAGCGCGCAAGATAGGCAGCAATTTCCACCAGGCCGTGGTTTGTACCGGGACGTGCCTGTTCGTGTACTGGGCTTTCCCCAACACTGACCCTATCGCTGACTTTATGAGGGCGGTTACTGGCTGGGAAATAACCGATGACGAATTGCTCAAGACGGGAGAGAGAATTTCTAACCTCCGGCAGGCTTTCAATATTCGAGAGGGGTTGAACCCGCTAAAGTTCAAAGTCCCCGACAGGGTTCTGGGCAGGCCACCACTGCCAGAGGGACCTCTAGCCGGAGTAACCGTTGATGAGGACACCATGGCCAAAGAGTACCTTACTGCCATGGATTGGGACCTCAAGACAGCCAAGCCGAGTAAGAAAAAACTGCTGGAACTGGGGCTGGCAGACGTGGCCCAGGAACTCTGGCCTTAGCAGGGACAATTCAGGCAGGAATTCGGGCAGCAATATCGGCTGCTTAAATTAGAGCAGACGGAAGGCTCCCGTTACCTATAGCATCACAGTTCCGCCATCAACATAGATGATCTGTCCCGAGATCATATCCGAGGCAGCTGAGGCTAAAAACACGACTGCTCCCACTGGGTCAGTCGGCTGTAAACGTTGGTGGATAGATTGTTCCCCGGTGGCAATCTCAAATACCTTGTCGCTATCCTTTTGGGCTAAACTGGCTTCGGTAGCCACGTATCCCGGGGCAACAGCGTTGACGTTAATACCAGAGGGACCCAGAGTTCTAGCCAGCGCATGAGTTATTACGCCAATCGCTCCTTTGGTACAGGCATATGGCAAATAGAGCTGAGCCGCGGGGACTCTGTCAACAATGGACGCCATATTGATAATCTTACCCTTTTTCTGTTTTATCATTAGGGGAACTATAGCCTTACAGACGAGCCACGTCCCTCTTGCATTCACATCAAACATCTGATCCCACTCCTCCACCGTCCAGGCATCCCAGGGCCGGGGATCGACTCCATACCATATGCCAGCATTATTGACGAGGATATCGACCCTGCCATACTGCTGGATAACCTCCTCTGCCATCTTCCTGGTATCCTCTTGCTTAGAAATATCAGCCTCCATGACAACTGCTTTCCCACCCTTAGCTCTTATTTCTCGAGCTACGCTTTCAGCTCCCTTCAAGTTGATGTCAGGCAAGAGCAGTTTGGCCCCTTCCTCAGCAAACTCCAAGGCAAAGGCCTTCCCCATACCACGACCCGCTCCGGTTACGATGGCTACTTTGTCCTTTAATAATCCTGACATGTCTCCCTCCTTATTGATTCTCGGTAAATAGCTTTGAATTGGCCATATTTTATGTGATTCGAACTGAAGAACTCAAGCTTTCCCATGCGGGCTGCCCGTGTAACCTTTGATATTTGCTGTTTCAAATCTATCCACGATCACTTCAGTAACCCAGATTGACTCTTCCATATTCTTTGCAATAATTTCCAGGCCACCCTCCCCCAAGACATCGATTGTTGCCACAAATGCACAGCCGCCCCAGCTGTTCTAGCTTGCCTAATAGCCAGTTAGGTTGTGTCTTGATAGTCTCTTCCGTGGTCTTTGGGAGCTTGACCATAACTATCCTGGCTCCATCTCCACTTTGCGTTGCCTGCAAGGACATCATCGTCTTTATGCTCGATGTCAACGGCTTCGAGGTGTGGGGCAACAGTGAGTGCCTAAACTAGAGCAGACGGGGGCTTCCGTTGCCTATATAATAATGTGTCCACCATTTATGAGAATGACTTGCCCTGCGATTAAATCCGAGTCTTCTGAAGCTAGAAATACCGCAGCCCCTGCCACGTCTTCCGCCTCTACACGCCGCTTTATCATTTGGGCGGCGACAACACTCTCAAATAATTGTTCGCTACCATCGTGATCTAAACTGGCTTCGGTAGCTGCTAATCCCGGGGCAATAGCATTCACATTTATACCCGAAGGGCCTAAAGCAGCGGCCAGAGCATGGGTCAACGAGTAAATTGCTGCTTTGGTCAGAGCATAAGGTACAAAGAACTGGGAATCCGGGGATTTGAAAACATCAGATGCAATATTGATAATCTTACCTTTTTTCTGCTTTATCATCAGGGGGGCTATGGCCTTACAGACCAGCCAATTTCCCCGTACATTCACCGTAAACATTCGGTCCCATTCCCCTATTGTCCAGGCGTCCCATGGTTTGGGACTTACCCCATAGTATATGGCAGCATTATTGACGAGGATATCCACCCGGCCATACTGCTGCATGACCTTTTCCGCTATCTTTTTAGGATCATCTTCGCGCGAGATATCAGCCTCCATGATTGCTACTTCTCCGTCTTTAGCCTTTACCTCGTTAACCGTGCCCTGAGCCCTTTCCAGACTAGTAGTAGTTAATAGTAATTTGGCCCCTTCTTCGGCAAACCTCAAGGCGAAGGCCTTCCCAAAACCACGGCTAGATCCGGTTATAATAGCTACTTTGTCCTTTAATACTGGTGACATATCTCCCTCCTTTTAATTTTTCAGGCTGTTTATAGTAAACCTCATAATCTCGTATAAATTTCCTCCCCCTTGATGGGAGAACTCTCTCCACTTGATGGAGAGGGTTTGGATGAGGCAAGGTGAGGGTGAAAGCCCCCTCCCTCTAACTCCCCCCCACCAGGGGAGGGAGTGTTATAAGAAGTTTTGCAATTGACTGTATTCTAGGTCATGGGGCTGAAAAACTCAAGCTTTAACTTCTGGGCTACCCACATAACCTTTTACATTCCCTTTTTCCAATTCATCCAGGATAATTTCAGTGGTCCACATAGTTATTTCCATAATAGCGCAGCCGTGTGTTATTCCCAGGAATTCCATATTCATGTCATCACGCGTCAAGTCCCACGCTTTCCCAAACCATTTCCTTTGTATAGCCGTGCAGAGTATGGAATTATATTTCTGGTAACATCTGTTCACGAGAGTATTCCGAACGGTGGCAAAACCCTTCTGCAAATTCATGAGGTACAGAGGCCCCCCCTGTGGCCCCCCCTGGATTCCCAGAGCCAGGCCAATAACCAGAGCGCCGCTGGCTACAGCACCACAGTTACCATCGCAAATCAAGCCAATGCCCGCGGTCGTAACACACACCCCGGAAAAAAGTCTATCCTCCATATCCTTAGGGATAATTTCCAAGCCACCCCATCTCAGGGCATCGAGTACCGCCAAAAATGCACACTCGCCGCAGCCCTTGTATTTTGCCTCATATTGTATAGCCAGTTCGTTTGATTTCTGGATAATCTCGTCCCTCGTCTTTGTGAGCTTGACCATAATTATCTTATCTCCTTTCTTACTTCAAATTGCCCGCATTGTATCATAAATAAACGGCTTCCTGTCAAATTGTGTCGCTTTGCTGACGGATAGGTAGCAAAATCTCTCTGCCTTTGTTATAATCCTTTTTCACATAATATTAACGCTAGCGGACTATAGAGTACCAATACAGGTCAAGGAGGGAAAGAAAGATGGCTAAAGACCTAGTTAACACGTTAGCTGATTTGAAGGAACAAGAGGCTATTAAGATTGTAAAAGATAGGCTGAGCGCTGGTGAAGACCCACTCAAGATTATGGAAGATGCCAGAAAGGGCATGGAAATCGTAGGCAAGCGCTTTTCCGACAGCGAATATTTCATACCTGACCTGGTGTATTCCGGTGAGATACTGAAGGCGGTAACCGAGCTGGTCAAACCCAAGCTCACCAAGGCAGCTGAGAGCAAGAAGCTGGGCAAGGTTGTCTTCGGTACCGTTGCCGGGGATATACATGACATCGGCAAGGACATCGTCGTCTTCATGCTTGATGTTAACGGCTTCGAGGTTCATGACCTCGGCGTGGACGTGCCGGTGCAGAAGTTCGTGGATAAGATAAAGGAAACCGGTGCCTCTATCGTCGGCTTGAGCGGATTCCTGGCGTTGGCTTTCGACTCCATGAAAGAAACCGTGGAAGCCATAAAAGCTGCCGGCTTACGAGATAAGGTAAAGGTCATGATTGGCGGCGGTCAGATGAGCGATGAGATAAAGAATTATACCGGTGCTGATGCCTACGGCAAGGACGCCATGGCCGGAGTTACCCTAGCCAAGAAATGGATCGGTGCCCAGTAATAATCTTCAGCAGAGAATTTGGAGGCAATAACATGGAAAAACAATGGGAAGAGATGTCCTCGGACGAAAAGCAGGAGGCGCTGTTTGCCAGGTGGATTTCACCGGAGGGCGTAAAGTTCGTCAGCCCCGAAGCCGAGAGGCTCTACAAAGAAAGGACAACCAGGATAAAAGACGCCGTTCAACTCAAGAAAAAGCCGGACAGGGTGCCAGTCTTGCTGATTCCCAGCTTTGCCCCCGCTTACTACTCTGGCTTAACCCCTTACGATGTAATGTATAACTCCGAAAAAATCGTACCGACCTGGAAAAAATTCTATATGGACTTTCAACCGGATGGTCACGGTAGCTGTGAAGTGCCTAGCCCGGGAAAGTTCCTTGAGATTCTTGACTTCAAACTATACAAGTGGCCCGGCCACGGGGTCTCCAAGGAAACCACCTACCAGTGCATCGAAGGCGAATACATGAAGGCGGATGAATACAACCTCTTTATTCATAATCCGCTGCACTTCTTAAACTACATCTGGCCGGCGCGCGTATTCGGAGCCCTGGAGCCCCTCCAAACACTCCCTCCCCTCGCTGGTGTAACCGAAATGTATGGAGTTGCCTTTTCTTTTATACCCTATGGTACACCCCCCGTTCAAGCTGCTTATAAGGCCCTATTGGAAGCCGGGAGCGAAGCTATGAAATGGATAGGGGCTGTCGGCAACTTCGGCAAGGATATGGCTGAAGCAGGAATGCCCGCCTACGTAGCTGCACCTACCAAAGCACCCTTTGACGTGATTGGCGACACCCTGAGGGGAACCAAAGGGGTAATGATGGATATATACCGCCAGCCCGATAAGCTCCTCGAGGCTATGGAAGCGCTAACGCCAATGTTTATTCAGATGGGGGCAGGCGCGGCTAAGATGTTCGGAAACCCCCTGATTTTCCTGCCTCTGCATAAGGGCGCTGACGGCTTCCTCTCCGATGCGCAGTATAAGAAATTCTACTGGCCCAGCCTCAAAAACGTCATCATGGGCCTGGTTAACGAGGGAGTGGTACCCTTTATCTGGGCTGAGGGTGGCTATAACTCGCGTCTGGATATTATCGGGGACCTACCTAAAGGTAAGGTGATATGGCTGTTTGACCAGACCGATATGGCTAAAGCCAAGAAAGCACTGAATGGCATTGCCTGCGTTGGTGGCAACATGCCCATGCATTTGCTGACCGTAGGTAGCACCCAGGACGCCATAGACCACGCCAAGAGGCTCATTGATATCTGCGGCAAGGATGGTGGCTATATCATGGCCAACGGTGCCTTCTTTGATAAGGTGAAATGGGATAATCTCAAGGCGATAGTTGATACCGTCAAGAAATACGGCGTCTACAAATAGGCACTCTAGCGGGGAGAAGATATGCCCGTAATCCGTGATATCCCCCTGAGCCTGAAGACCAGGGAGGTGCTACGGCGGGAGGGGTTCAGGAGACATTCTAAAATCAGGCCGGAGATAAAAATTTTAATTCGGGAACTACTCGCTATTGTCAAGGAGGCTCGCCTGCTGGAGCCAGCGGTGGCTTATGAATACTATACGGTAAGCAGTATGAACGGCAGCCAGATATCGCTGGAGGGTGACAAAGCGATACACGGCCCATTAATACCAGCAATCTTCCCCGAGGCGAAGAAGCTCGCCATTATACTCTGCACCATCGGCCCCAGGCTGGAGAAACAGGTAACAGACTATAGTAAAAGCGGTGAGACTATGCGGGGAATGATTCTGGATGGTATCGGCAGCACTGCCGTGGACATGCTGGCTCCGGAAGTCCTCAGGCGTCTCGCCAGTGAGGTCTCGTCTCGAGACTACGAGACAAGCAGCCCGGTTAACCCGGGCATGCCCGGTTTTCCCCTGACCGAGCAGTGGAACCTGTTGGGACTGGTCAACGCAGATGAAATCGGCGTGAGCCTGACCGCTTCGGGAGTACTGGTCCCCCGCAAATCGACTTCCATGGTCATTGGCATCGGTCCCAAGATGACAAGGTGGACACAGGCTGAAGTTTGCACCCGCTGCAGCCTCAGGGAAACCTGCCACTACAAAGTAACAGAATAGGAAGAGAATGACTGCTTTCACCATTGATTTTGAGCCGGTAGGGCGAAGAGGTAAGTGTCAGAAGAATGAGTCTCTTCTAGCCTGCGCTCGCCAGCTTGGCGTGGGTATCAATAGCATATGCGGGGGTGAGGGAATATGCCACGCATGCAAGGTACAGGTCCTAAGTGGCACTGTCTCCAAACCAACACCCGGCGAACATGAAGCATTTAACTCACAAGAACTAAAGGAGGGATGGCGACTAGCCTGTCAGGCCTATCCCGCCAGTGACTGCAAAATAGCTGTGCCCGCCGAGTCTATGACCACCCCACAGCGAGTCCAGGTAGAGGGGCTGGAGGTAAAGGTTACCCCCGAGCCGTCGGTTCGAGTTTACCGCCTGCAGCTAGCCGCCCCCTCACTAGAAACCCCGCAGGCTGATGCCGACCGTCTGCTTAAGGCACTAAACCAGCAGCACAAACTGCGATGCACCAAGATTGATATTGGTGCCCTGCGCACCATCTCCGACCAGCTGCGGTCCTGGAAGTGGAAAAACCGGGCTGTAGTCCGTAACGGCGAGGTGATAGCCATTCTCCCCCCAAAAAGCCGCCAGCTGGGGTTAGCCATAGACCTGGGCACTACCAAGGTTGCCGGCTACCTGGTCGACCTGGACAACGGGCAGACCCTAGCCGCCAAAGGGGTAATGAATCCCCAGATTAGCTATGGGGAAGATATCATTAGCCGTATTAACAGGGTGGTAAAGTCACCAGATGAGGGTGTGCAGTTACAGAAGCTGGCGGTTGATGCCATCAACGAGCTGAGCACTGACCTTTGTGCTGAGGTTGGCGCCAAACCTGAAGAAATTGTGGAGGCGGTAGTCGTGGGCAACACTGCCATGCACCACCTCTTTCTCCGCCTGCCGGTAAAACAGCTTGCCCTCTCCCCCTTCGTGCCTGCCATCAGCCGGGCGTTGGAGGTCAGAGCTGGGGAGCTGGGGTTAAATATTGCCCCCGGGGCGTATGTACACATGCTGCCCAACATCGCCGGCTTCGTTGGCGCCGACCATGTCTCCATGCTGCTGGCAACAGATGCCTGGCAGGCAAAAGAAACAACGGTGGCTCTGGACATCGGGACTAATACCGAGGTCTCTTTAATCTGCAAGGGGAAGATAACCGCCACCTCCTGCCCTTCCGGACCTGCCTTTGAGGGCGGTCATATCAAGTACGGCATGCGGGCAGCCACGGGAGCTATTGAACGCCTGCGCATAGACGGCGATAAAATCCAGTACCAGACCATCAACGGGGCGCCACCGGTTGGCATCTGCGGCTCGGGCATTCTTGATACACTAGCTCAGCTTTATCTGGCTAAAATTATTGATGAGGGTGGCAGGATAATAGACAATCAACCTCGCGTTCGTACCTACAAGGGGCAGCACGAGTTTATATTGGTTAGCAAGGAGGAGCGGAAAGGGAAGCCGGCCATCACCATCACCCAGCGTGACGTTAGAGAGTTACAGCTGGCTAAAGCCGCCATTCGCACCGGTATCCAGGTGCTTCTGGAAACGAGCGGCTGCTCTGAAGCTGATATTAAGCAGGTGATAATTGCCGGAGCTTTTGGTACTTACATCGATGTAGCCAGTGCGGTGACAATCGGCATGTTGCCACCACTGCCCCTAAACCGCTTCCGGCAGGTGGGCAACGCCGCCGGCATGGGAGCCAAGCTGGCTCTGATTTCCCTTAAATCTCGAGCTACGGCACAGGCTGTCGCCTCCAGAGTTAGCTATATTGAACTAGCCAGTGTCCCTAACTTTGAGCCGACTTTTATTCAGGCAAGCTACCTGGGACGATACCGGATTATAGACGGCAGGAAGGAGGAAATCAACTGATGGAAACCAAAGTGTCAAGTCCCAGGAAAGAAGTAATCATTGGTGATAACCAGCCCACAGTGCTTATCGGCGAGCGTATCAACCCCACGGGCAAGAAAAAGCTAGCCGAGGCTCTCAAGGCCGGCGACCTGGAGATAGTGCGCAAAGAAGCGCTGGCTCAAACGCAAGCCGGGGCGGATATTATTGATGTCAACGTGGGTGTATTTGGCATCGATGAGGCAGTTCTGCTGCCCAAGGCAGTGCAGGCAGTGATGGAAACCGTAGATACACCCCTATGCCTTGATAGTTCTAACCCAGATGCCCTGGAAGCGGCACTCAAGGTCTACAAGGGTAAGCCGCTGGTTAATTCGGTTACCGGTGAAGACCACTCACTGAAAAGGGTCCTACCCCTAATCAGGAAATATGGGGCTGCCGTCATCGGTCTGGTGCAGGACGACGATGGTATCCCCAAGGACGCTGAGGGAAGGGTGCGGGTTGCCCATAAGATAGTGGAACGAGCCGAGGCGGCAGGTATCCCCCGTGAGGACTTGGTTATTGATTGCTTGGCTTTCGCGGTAGGAGCTGAACCCGACTCCGGGGCGGCAGTCGTAGAAGCCATCCGGACAATTAAGGCTGAACTGGGGGTGAACATGACAATGGGCGCCAGCAATGTATCTTTTGGCTTGCCCGACCGCGAACTGCTCAATAACGCCTTCGTAGTCATAGCTACTGCCGCCGGTGCCACCTGCCTCATTGTGGATGCGGCTAAAGTGCGCTCAATTATCCTAGCCGCCGACCTTGTGCTCGGCCGTGACAAGCGCGCCCGACGCTATATCGAAGCGTATCGGCAGCGACAGAAGCAGGAGAAACAATAAGAAGTGAATGACAGGGAGGGAAAATGCCAACAAGTAATATATTAAGCGAGCTAAGCCGATACAAAATAGGCACCTTCGCTCACATCATCCATAGACACGCACTCCTACATCCAGACCAGGAAGCTTTCGTGTACGGGTCCGAGAGGATAACCTTCTCCGAGTTTAATGCCAGAGTAAATAGCCTAATACACGCTTTGCAGGCAATGGGGGGCAAGAAGGGAGATGTAATTGGTATCTTGTCCTGGAATTGCCTTGAGTATATTGAATTTTACGGGGCAGCGATGAAGGGAGGATTCATTGCGTCGCCGTTTAATCCCAGGTTGAGAGAACATGAGCTTGAGTACATCATCAATTATTCGGAAGCCAATAGCCTCTTCGTGGGACCTGAATTAATGGAGATGGCTAATCAACTGCGACCGCACCTGCCCAAGGTTAAAAACTTCATTTCTTTGGAGGCTTCCGTTCCCAATATGATATACCACCATGATCTGCTGACTAGTTATTCCAAGGCCGAGCCTGATGTTCAGATAGACGAGGACGACCCGGTCAGCATCATTTACACCAGTGGCACTACTGGCACGCCTCGGGGTGCTCTATATACTCAACGTTGCTTCATCGACGACAGCAAGACTCTAGTTATGAATATGAACCTATACCCTGGGCACAAGCGTGTTCTGATAACGCCTCTTTTCCATATTGCAGGGAATACCCATCTCCGGAGTTCCCTATACATCGGAGGATGCAATATTATCATGAAATTCTTCGACCCCGCAGCAACACTACAAATTATCCAGGATGAGCGAGCCACCCATATGGACATTGTGCCAACCCACCTGGCGGCGATGCTTAACCTACCTGACCTTAATAAGTATGATATCAGTTCTATGAAGTTCATGTGGTACGGAGGCTCACCCATGCCTCTGGAGGTGCTAAAGAAAGGGATGAAGGTTTTTGGTCCCATTTTCGCCCAAGGATACGGACAGAGTGAAACTGGCCCAGCCGTCTCTCACCTGTCAAAGGAGGACCACAATGTCCTGGATAGACCTGAGAAGGAACAGAGAAAACTCACGTCAGCGGGCAGACCAGATATCGGGGTGCAGGTCAGAATTGTGGATGACGAGGGTAACGATGTCGAGCCTGGTGAAGTGGGCGAGATAATAGCACGAAGTAAGCACATTATGGTTGAATATTGGCACAAGCCTGAGGAAACCAAGGAAGCCCTTATCAATGGTTGGGTTCATACCGGCGATATGGGCTATTACGATGATGAGGGTTATATCTACATTGCAGATCGGAAAAAAGACATGATTATTTCCGGTGGGGAAAATATCTATCCCAGGGAAGTAGAAGAGGTTCTCTACCAGCATCCCGCAGTTCTGGAGGCAGCTGTCATCGGTATCCCCGACCCATACTGGGTAGAAAAGGTTCACGCTGTAGTAGCAACAAGAAAGGGAGTAAGCACTACCGCCGAAGAACTCATCGCCTTCTGCAAAAAGCACATAGCAGGTTATAAGGTACCGAAGGACATTGAGTTTGTCGATTCCCTGCCCAAGAACCCTGCCGGCAAGATTTTGAAGAGAGAGTTGAGGGAGAAGCACCAGAAGGCATGAATGAGAAAGGTTTAAGACTCTGACACTGCGTTAGG
>Ga0209986_10004313_pt1 | contig 12089 bp, 11 predicted proteins | sample BlataG_FD_183168 | JGI IMG/M metagenome (GOLD analysis project Ga0209986, IMG submission 183168) | Deep subsurface microbial communities from Black Sea to uncover new lineages of life (NeLLi) - Black_00105 metaG (SPAdes) (version 2) | ecosystem: Environmental > Aquatic > Marine > Oceanic >...
CAAGTTCTTCATCCTCCTCATCGTCCAGTTCGAGCAGCAGCAGTTCGTCATCGAGTAGTAGTAGTTCGTCATCCAGCAGTTCAAGTAGTAGCTCTTCCAGTTCTAGTAGTAGCTCATCGTCATCTTCAAGTTCTTCTAGCTCAAGTTCTAGTAGTAGTAGCTCTAGCTCTAGCTCATCATCTAGTTCAAGCAGTAGTTCGTCAAGCACTTCTGAATCTTCAAGTTCTAGTTCATCTTCTTCATCTAGTAGTAGCTCAAGTAGTAGCAGTTCAAGCTCTAGCAGTTCGTCAAGCCATTCAAGTAGTAGCTCGTCTAGCTCGTCCAGTAGCTCGTCAAGTTCGTCATCGTCTAGTTCATCTAGCTCTAGTTCATCTAGTTCGTCATCAAGCACGTCAACCCCTGCCACGACTTTGCCACCAGATGATTGTCTTGTCTTTGGTGAAGAAAACCCAACAGAGGGAGAAGATCCAATATCTTGGGCTACCTGGAGCGACGGTGCCGCTGGATCGCCAACGATTATTGGCGATGCTGATTGGGGTAAATTGCAATTAGTAGTTTCTGAAGAAGGCAGAAGTGAGGTTTATAATTACGGTAATTCTCTTCCACGTATCTACACCATAACAGAGAATTTTTATGGAACAGGCCAAGGTACGGCCACACTTCAAATTCGGGGTGATACAGCATCATTTAATCAGGATGATGGTGAGCCGCCAAACTGGGAAAATTACACTGTCCCAATAACAAGAAGCTGGCAATATGTTCAGGTCAGGGAGATTAAAAGCGCATGACTTGGACGTTGGATAGTTCGGTTCAGGGTGCTTACGGTGTCGGTGATCCGATAACGGCTAATTTGACCTGTGCTGCTGGATCGAGACTACTAGTCTTGGTCGTTTTCGTTAACGGCAATACGGCTAGAACTGGCGGAACGCCGACGTATAACGGCGACCCTATGACCGATAGCGGTCAAGGATTTGTCGTTCATACAGAGTGCGGGGTTGAAGTTTGGTACTTAATCAATCCAGATACCGGAAGCAGTTACACGGTTAGTGTACCCAATACCGGGGTGATAGGTGTTGGCTTCTCGGCTATGTCATTCATCCCCTCGGCTGGCGGCGCGGCGTTTGATAATGACAACAGCGCGACGGGTACGACACAAAATCCGTCTATGAGCTTGACGGTTAGCGCGACGGGAAATCTGATAGTTGCCGGACTTGGTTCAGGTGACAGGGATGTTCCAACGGGCGGGACCAACTTTACGCTGTTGCATACCCATGACGCGGGCAACCAGACCTGGGGCAGCGAGTACAATTTAGCCGGGAGCTCAACGCCGCAAAATGTTGCTTTTGGAACAACCAGAGCCGACGACTGGGGCTTGATTGGTATATCGTTTGTGGAAGAGGCCAGTAGCAGCAGTAGCTCATCCAGTTCGAGTAGCTCTAGTTCATCTTCTTCAAGTTCGTCATCTTCCAGCAGCTCGTCCAGCAGTAGTAGTTCATCGTCGTCTAGTAGTTCTAGTTCGTCATCTTCGAGTTCCAGTAGTAGCTCGTCCAGCAGCTCGTCATCTTCATCATCAAGTTCGTCATCTTCTAGCTCATCATCTAGCAGCTCTAGTTCATCCAGCTCTTCTTCATCTATTCCACCATTTCAAATAGATGACATTGTATTTTGTTGGTCATCTAGTTCGTCATCTAGCAGTTCGTCATCTAGCAGTTCGTCATCTTCATCAAGTTCAAGTAGCAGTTCATCGTCATCTAGCAGTTCGTCATCTTCATCAAGTTCAAGTAGCAGTTCATCATCTTCTAGCAGTAGCTCAAGCTCATCGAGTAGCTCATCTTCTAGCAGTAGTTCAAGCTCTTCCTCAAGCAGTAGTTCTAGTTCGTCTAGTAGCTCGTCATCATCCAGTTCGTCCAGCAGTAGTAGCAGTTCTTCATCATCTTCTTCCTCTTCATCTTCATCTAGCAGCTCTAGTTCGTCAAGCTCTAGTAGTTCTTCATCGAGTTCTTCAAGCTCAAGTTCTAGTAGTTCGTCTAGTTCAAGTTCTAGTAGTTCAAGTTCTAGTAGTTCAAGTTCTAGTAGTACGTCAGAATCCTCTTCATCTAGTTCTAGCAGTAGTAGTTCATCCTCAAGTAGCTCGTCATCTAGCTCAAGTTCGTCTAGTTCTAGTTCTAGCTCAAGTAGCAGTAGCACATCGGAGTCATCTAGCAGTTCGTCATCGTCAAGCTCTAGTTCATCAAGTTCAAGTTCTTCAAGTAGCTCAAGTTCTTCAAACAGTAGTTCATCTAGTTCCAGTAGTTCTAGCTCATCATCTAGCTCGTCAAGTAGTAGTTCTAGCTCGTCGTCTAGCTCTTCAAGCTCAAGTAGTTCATCGAGTTCTAGTAGCTCTAGCTCTAGTAGTAGTTCGTCATCAAGTTCTAGCAGTAGCTCGTCAAGTAGTAGTTCTAGCTCTTCTAGTAGCTCTTCAAGCAGTAGTAGTTCTAGCTCATCATCGTCATCTAGCTCTAGCAGTTCATCTAGTTCATCTTCAAGTAGCAGTAGCAGTTCTTCATCTAGCTCCAGTAGCTCTAGCTCTAGTAGTAGTTCAAGTACATCAGAATCATCATCTTCCAGTAGCAGCAGTTCGAGTTCTTCTAGTTCATCCAGCTCTAGCTCTAGTTCAACTTCATCTAGTTCATCCAGCACTTCTAGTAGCTCATCATCCTCATCTTCTAGTTCAAGTAGTTCTAGTTCATCTAGTTCTAGTTCAAGCTCATCCAGTTCATCCAGTTCTAGTTCAAGTAGTTCTAGTTCAAGTAGTTCTAGTTCAAGTAGTTCTAGTTCGTCTTCGTCAAGTAGTACCTCTGTTCCAATAGACCAGCCATCTGCTATGCTACATTTAGAGCACTATGGACAATTAATAGGTAATACGCTATAATTAAAATATAAAATAATGGATAGTACAAAATGTTAATAAAGGCCGGAACATCAAATGTAAGTACAATAGTGAGATATCTTTTATCTGCCTCTGGTACACCAGCATCGCAGTTGACATCTGTGACACCAGGGTTGGATATGTGGTATAGGCGGGATGGATCACCAAAAACACTCTTGTCAGCTATTAATCTCGCTACGGTAGATTCGGCCCATGCCGATGGCGGATTTATACATATCCAAGATGGCTATTATAGAGTGGATGTACCAGACGCAGCCGTTGGATCTGGTGCCCAAGGTGTATTAGTTGGCGGGTCTGCAACTGGATTTACTGGTGTTGGCACATATATTCAATTAGATGCCCCAGTTGACATAGCTAAAATATCTGGTGACGCAGTTGCTGCTGATAACCTTGAATTGCAATATGACACAACTGGATTAACTGGTGATACATTCCCGGCGAAACAAAGTCAGGTTGAAAATATAGCTGTAACTGGCGCTGCTGTTAATGCAATACCAGCAAGCTATACGCTAACAACTGGCACACAATCATCAGGTACGATAGCTTCAGCACAGGCGCTTGATGCCGTTACACACCAGCACACGGATACTGGTGGTGCCATGGAGTTGTATTATGAATTCACCATTGGTGGTGACGGCATACCAACATCAGTTACCGCACATGGATTCCTGACTGGCATAAATGATACTCTGACTGTATGGGCATATAATTGGGGCGATACGGCATGGAACCAAATAGGAACTCTGGCAGGGGGAGTATCTGCAACGATAGGTATTGGGACATATTCTTTATTAGCTGCGCATGTTGGTACGGGGGCGAATTTAGGTAAAGTTCGCATCAGGTATTATGCCGCCTCTGGATTGACTACTGCCACTTTAGGCATTGATTATATATATGTCAGTTATGCGATTGTTAGACGCTCAGTAGGTTATGCCGATGGCGCAATCTGGATTGATACAACTTTAAGCAACGAAAACACAGAGAGCTATGTAGATGGAACAGCGGATAATCCGGTGTCAACACTGGCAGCGGCACTGACACTTAGCGGCCAACTTAACATAAAGAAGTTCCATGTGGCTAATGGATCTACGATAACTTTATCTGGTGACTCAAGTAACTACGTGTTCTACGGAGACAACTGGACATTGGATTTGAATGGGCAGACAATAACCAATGCCCATTTCAACGGTGCTAGTGTATCCGGTACTGCTACTGGCACTGGGTTTGATTTCCATGAGTGCGAATTAAATAGCATGACCATTGCTGCTGGCGACTTCTTTAACTGCGCCATTGCTGGTGACATTATACTGACATCTGCGGCAACGTATTCCTTTGATCAATGCTTCTCTGGTGTAGCTGGAAACGCAACACCAGGTATTGACTTTGGCGCAACCGTTGCTGATACAAACCTGAATATGCGCCATTATTCTGGTGGCATAGAGGTGCGAAACATGGGTGCGTCTGCTAATGATAGGATGTCATTAGAAGGATGGGGACAACTTGTAGCAGCGTCAACATGTCTTGGTGGATCAGTTTCTATACGCGGTAATTTTACGATTACGGATCAGGCTGGCGGGGCAATCAAAATAACTGATGGCGCTAGATACGATGTAACACAAATTCGTGACGAAGCAAGCGCAGCATTAAGTACATATGATCCACCAACCAACGCCGAATTCGAGGCTAGAACATTGGCCGCATCTGATATATTCTTATTCGGAACAGACCGAGTTATGCTAACTACGGCAACTGCAAGCCAAATAGACAATATAGCTAATAACGCCAGTGCATTAAGTGATAGCCGCGTACCAGATATCATATCACTAGCAAATATCAGAGCAGAAGCAAGCGGGGCATTGGGTGTATATGATGCACCTACAAACGCTGAGATGAATGCCAGAACAATCCTATCAGCAGAATATGCTACATCGGCACTACTGCCATCTCTATCAGCGGGGTTAATGCCAGCAACCGTAGAAGCAATAAATGGTTCCACATCTGCTGCTGGCAGACTGAGACTGAGCACGCTAACAATGGTTCCTGGTACGGCAACTGCACACCAACTATCTACTTCACAGATGTCAAACAATCTGGCAGAAACAACTGACGATCACTACAACGGTAGAATAATTTTATGGACATCTGGAAACTTAAAGAATCAAGCAACTGATATTACTGATTACACGGGCTTTGATGGGACATCGGCATTGTTAACATTTACTGCTGTTACCGAAGCTCCAGCAAACAACAATACGTTTATAATACTATAAGATTATGTTGACACCAATTGCAATAATAATAGCAGTTGTAATATTATTTGCTATAGGTATAGGCATTGTTGTCTATAATAGGCGGAAATCAAGTAGACTGGCCGCAGCAGATGTCGCTGGGTTTGGTTTATTTGATATAGAGGCAATTGGTGGATTCTCTGCTGGGCAGATAACAACTCTATCTACATCCGGTGTTCCCGGTGTTCCGTATAACATCAGTTTGTTTTCTGGTAAAACACCAGCACCAATTGTTATTGATGAAGGTATATTGATAAGAAAGAAACAGTGGATTAGGCATGGTGAAGTTTATTATGCCAGAATAGGTATGAATAGGTTTTAGTTAGAATAAGGAATAAATATGAAGGGCGACGTACATTACAAATGGATTACTTCTGGATCTTGCGCAACATCAGCAAATACGGCGCATAATTTTTATGGCACATATAGTGGCCTTAGCCAGTTAAACGCAGACGAAGTTGTTCATCTTCAGATTGCTGCTACTGGGCAGCCCTTGCGCATTGGTCTTGAGGGACAATTAACAAATAATAATGGATATAGAATAACCACAATTGCGTCTATGGTTGACATTCCACCAATAAAAGCATCTGATGCAAGTGCGATGCAGTTTATAAATGATGCTTCAGGATTAAATGCCAGCGCACTATTTGTTATTTGGAGAAGGGGCATAATTTAATCAGGATAGTAAATGAATGAATATGGAACATTGTCGCAATTAAGAACATTTATTTCTCTTGCGTCACAGGATATATCTGATGACGCCGAATTAAAAAGGTTTTTAATTAACGCATCAAGAAGAATAGATCAGCACTGCAAAAGAAAATTTTACCCACAAAGGAAGACTGGTACTGATGTATTGAAGTTCGATCTACCAAGGGACGATCAGCTTCTGGATATGCGTGACTACGATCTACTTGATGTCAAGGGGCTAAGTGATTTAAACGGGACTACAGAAATAGATTCTGGCGCGTATTTTTTAAAGACAGGCGACAGGTGGAATATAACTCCATATGATAGAATTGTAATGAAATATGATTCTGGTAGCACGTTTTCATACAGTGGCACGCCACAGCAGGCTGTTCATGTCGATGCCATTCTTGGATATCACGAAAACTATAATGAGGCATGGCTTGATAGTGGTGGATCTTTAACTGATGCACTGGGATCGACAATAACTATGGCTAGTGTATCTGCATCACAGGCATACAATTCAGAAGGAATAGCACCAAGATTTTCTCAAGGCCAGATATGGAAGCTGACATCTGGGAGCAATGAGGAATTCTGTTATGTTCAGAGTACTGTAAATTCATCTGCTGTTCAATTAATTCGTGGTATAAACGGAACAACAGCAGCAGATCATGCGGCATCTACTCAAGTATATGTTTGGCAACCAGAGCCAGATATAGAAGAATCAGCAGTGGAGGTTGCGGCATTTATGTATTCAAAAGCAAAGTCTCCGTTCACTAATAGAATTTCAGTATTGCAACTTGGCGTAGTTGAGCAGCCAGATGCATGGCCGGAGCAATCACTAGAGAGATTGTCTCATTACAAGAAAAGACCTATTCATTCGTGGTAGATTATGGCTGTATTATCTGATTTGGATTGGCATATAGGAAGAAAGGGATTATCCCTACTTGTTCCACCCGTATGGAGTCCCGGCAAGGATGGGGGCGGGGGTACGCCACCGACCGCACCATCAGCATTAACTGCTACCGCTGACGGCGGATACCAACGCATCAATCTGTCATGGACTGATAACAGCAACAACGAGGCCGGGTTCAAAATCGAACGGTCAGACGGTGATGAACTTGGATATAGCCAGATTGATACGGTGGCGGCGGGAGTTGTAACCTACGAGGATACCGGCTTGGCGCGGGGTGAAATCTACTATTACAAGGTTCGGGCATATAACGGGGGAGGAGATTCGGATTACACTACTTCGGCCAATGATACGGTATTCGATTTTGACGATGTGGCAACGCTAAAATTGCTACTCTTGTCGGATGTTGGCACCTGGCAAGATGCCGGTAAATCAACGCCAGCAGACGATGATGCTGAAGATATTTACACCTGGGAAGATCAAAGCGGTAACGGATATGATGTGATCCAGGCCACGGCTGCCGATAGACCAGCGGTTGAGACGGGCTTGCTTCCGGGTGGTAGACGAGTAATTCACTTTGACGGTACAGAGTTTCTTGGTAATGCCACTCTTGCCAACTGGAAGTTTTTGCACGATGGTTCAGACTGGTATGGATTCGTATTGCACCGGATAGCAAATCAAAGCAATGGAGTTTACGGGTTATTTGGCACCAATGGCACTTCGTCAGCTTCTATTGGTGCTGCTCATTTTCACGATGACAGATCGTCACAGACTAGAAATAACCGGGGCATACTGCAAATAACTAAGGGGAGTTTAGGCAATCCGATCATTTATATGCTTAGTTGGCTGCCCGCTGGCGGGTGGACAATATCAACGCCAACCTATGACAATGGAAATGCCGGTGACGACGGCAATTTAAGGCTATTGGATGTTTTACAAGCCGGGTCTGGTGACTCAATCAATACGCCACACAGCGCGGCAAACCCAACATATGGCCTGGATATAGGCGCAGCCGGAAATGGGGCGTTGATATTAGCTGGACATATGGCCGCTGTTGTTCTGTATCAGGCAACGCCAAGTGCGGCGGATACAACGAAAATAGTACAGTGTTTAGCAGACTATTACGGGATGGCTGTGCCGTTCGATAATGGGGCAAACGCAACAACACGGATTCAAAACGACAGCGATTATGATATTCAATGCTTTGCGGTTGTTGCCGATGACGGGGATGTTATAGAGGTTTTTAGAAGGGGCACACAACACGATGTCGAAACTGCCGGAAAGATTAGTAAAGCCGTATGGAATGGGGCGACATGGACGCAATCAGATATCGTGGACAGCGCCAGCTATGATGATAGAAACGCGGCGGGTGGTATAGCCTCAACAGGTACGATCTTACTATTCTATGGTCGTTATGATGTTGGCGGCGGCGCATGGTTTGATATGCGGTGTATGAGGTCAACCAATGACGGCGATACCTTTACCGACATTGGTACGGCGATGTCTGATCGGTCTCAAACCGTATTTTCGCCATATGGCCCCTTGGTAGAGTTGCCAAGCGGCAAACTAATGCAGACGTTCTATGGGAATGACGGCACAAACTATTTAATATGGGTATCATTCTCTGATGACGACGGGGCGACATGGGGCAACGAGGTAAATATATCCAGTTCCGCAGCTTTATTTCATACCGAATGTGCGGCGGCCTATGTCAGCGGGGCAACAGACGGCGCGGCAAAAATAATACTGGTTGCCAGATTTAATAATAGTTTTATGGCCCAATATTCGAGCAGTAACGGCGGGGCAACATGGGCCTCCGATGGATTGATACCGTTTTCTCAGGGGTCTGGGACAGACACGCAACCATGGTTATATAAGTACGGGGATCACATTATTTTAGTTTATGCAGACAGAACAGACAAGCAAATAAAATTCAGTGCAAGGCGCATCGACTCGACAATAACAGATGTCAGCGCCTGGCAAGCTCCTGTGCCGCTTGTGCCGATGGATGGAAATACAACAACTATAGCGGAGTTTGGTTCTCCGGCAGTTATTGAATATGGCGGACAACTAGAGTACCTATATAACGACGGGAGTTCTGCCCATCCAAGTGACCCGGACATTTTATACTCATGGTAGAAAACTATAGCTTGGCTAAGGTGATAAATAAACTATGCACTTTCAAACTAGCGGGGTACTTGATTTATTTTTTTAAAACAGTTATAATATATATTATATGGCAACTAGAGCAAATGAAGCAGCAATAATAAATAGAATGGCAACAGAGTTCGCCTCAATTTCTGGTATAAAGAGTGCGTTTCCGTTTGCAGAGAATCCAGATACACTAACAAACGCTCAATTGCCAGCAGTTGTGTTTTTTCCTGCCCAGTTCACATCTGGATTAGCGGCACACCACAACCGACATAGAAACGAATTTGAATTCGTTGCCGTTGTGTTTGTAGCCCCACGAACAGACCTTGGCGGAAGATTAAAATACTTAGAAAATAAGGCTATGCCTTATATGGGCAAAGTTAGAGAGCATTTCCAGAAAGAAGCAACCATACAAGCACTTCTAAGAACTGGTGGAATGACCAATGTTACATTGTTTACTGGCACCTATGGCGTAGGGGGGAATCTACTAACCCACAACGGTATAGAATACATAGGGTGCATATTTAGATGGACTTTAGTAGAAATTATATAAGGGGAAGATAAATGAGTACACAAGATTTTACTCCACGCACAACATTCGACCAGGGTCTAATGGTTGCCGTTGAGACAGATCAACGTGGTGAAGCACCAAGTGGTAATAATGCCTTCTGGTTTCAAGGCGGAAACTGGTTTAGCATTGTAACTGATGGGCTTCCTTCGTTGTATGACCAGCAGGCGCTGATATTTCCGGTAGGACATGCGGGAAAGAGATCCATGAATCAGATGCCTCCAGTTCCTGGTAGGAAATGGAGTGCTGGTGATGTAACAGCCATCGCCACTGCTGAATGGCTAGGTCAGTTCCTATACGGCGTATTAGGTTCTGCTTCACATAATACTGTTCCAAGTACGGTTCCGGTATTAATGGCTACATCAGCTATTGAAGCTGACGGCCAAACGTTTACGTTGACTTCGCAGCCATCTGATGGTGGTGCGATCTTGCAGATTCCAGTGGATTACACTGGATTAACTACTGCAAGCGGTAGACTAACTGTTGCCGGAACAGATTCCGAGGGTAATGCCGCGTCAGAAATTTTATCCTGGGATGCTGGCAGTCCGGTTCTGTATACTAGAACGTCATTTAGTGCCGTAACTGGGATAACCATTAATTCAGCACAGGCTTTGGGTGGATCTATTGCCGTAAATGGAATTAAAAATTTCATTCACGATATTGTTCCAGCTTCAGTGAATCCAACATTCTCGATTGAGAGATTGGGAGATCCAAGTGCTGGGGCAGCATCAAAATCATTCATTCACACAGGCATGGGTATTCAATCAATGAGTATTGATTCACCCGCTGCAACAAGGGATGGGGTTATTACAGTATCATCAACATGGGAAGGCGATCCTACCGCAACATGTACTGCCAAGGGAATTCAGGAAGCCAGTAGTGTTAGACTGTGGCCTGCTTGGATTTTGAATGTTTCCAGAGACAACGCAATCTACTTGAATCCTACTGATCACAGTATGGAATTAAACAGTGGTGTTAGAAACTACCGTTCTGCCGCCGGGGTGCAAAATCCACAAGGAACATTCTTTGGTGGCCGTGAAATGACACAGAGCATTGCGCTGTTGTTGGATAACGAATCCGAATTTAATAGATGGCGTGGGGCATCTAAGCAGAATCTTGCCCTGGTGTGGACAACCCCGTGGATTTTAAGCACTGGGAATAATGTGAAAATGGAAGCGTCAGCAACTGACACGTACATAGAAAACGTATCTACTGGTGACGATGATGATGCATTTATATATAATGCGGATATGCGAAACCTGGCCAATGCAGCAACCGATGTTGTTTCAATCAGATTAACAGACAATATCCCACCTAATGCATACGGCGCAAGCACTGTAATTAACTAGGAGGCAGAAATGCCACCTGAAATAACGGTTGCTATAATAACTGTTGTGGGCGGAATTGCCGTGGCAGCAATATCCGCCTACGCCATTGCTAGGCAGACTAGCAGGAAAGAACTTGACGAAATAAAGAAAGTAGTAATCTTAAACGAATTAAAGGTTGCAACTCTTTGGGAAATATACGTGGAAGACGCTATCAGAAGCGCCAAAAAGACTGGTCTTGTGTCATCACAGAGCAGTCTGCGTCCTACTAGTAAACTAACAGAAGTACTTGATATGAAGCTACAAGAAGATATTCGTGATGAGGCTCTGGCTTTATCTGCATATGTATCTTCCCCTTATGATATTGCTATAGAAATCTGGTCTAAGCACAAAAAGGATTTTGTGAGACAATCTAATGATGCGGATATCCCTGTCTCAATTATATGGGGCAGTATTGTGGTTATTATATCAAATGTATTAGAGGATAATGGGCAATAGCATTTTTATTGATTTTTGTTTCTCTGTATAACTGAATAATATGAACGTTTCAGAATGGGTAGACATAATAAAAGCCGGTGTTGCATTGTTAGGTGCAGCCATTGTTTTTGTTGCCTTCATAATTCCATTATCAAAAACATTTATACCGCTGTATAAAATAAAGGGTAGGCGACCACACTTCGAAATGTGGAATAGACTAGGCTTACGCTTAATGATTGTTGTACTGTTATTGCATGAGGCCGTATTTCCCCTTGAGCGTCTACTGGGACTTGAATGGGATTTAATATTATTGCGTGCAACTGTTATACCAGTTATTGCATCAATTGTTTTTTTACTCATTCATTCTTGGTGTAGTCACCCAGATGGGATCAGGGGTCTTTAATTAGTTCATAGTACTAAACTCCTATTGCCCCACAAGATTGCTGTATGTTATAATTATGTATAGTAATTTTGTGGGATTTTTATTGTCCCCCCGTATCAAGGAGAAATATGAACATCGAAGAAAGAAATAAAGCAATTTATTCTGCATATCTGAGTGACATGCAGGCGCATGGGAATATCAGTTGGGATAGGATTGCAAGTAATCTTCCAGATGGAATTGATCTAAGTAACAGGCAGATGCAGCGCATTGTTAAGTCAACGCACGACGATCTGGCACCAGAGGCTGATTTTTATAGCGTTGATGAGCCTGAAAAAGAAGAGGAAACAGTAGCGTTTAACGAAACAAAGA
>Ga0209986_10004314_pt1 | contig 12088 bp, 16 predicted proteins | sample BlataG_FD_183168 | JGI IMG/M metagenome (GOLD analysis project Ga0209986, IMG submission 183168) | Deep subsurface microbial communities from Black Sea to uncover new lineages of life (NeLLi) - Black_00105 metaG (SPAdes) (version 2) | ecosystem: Environmental > Aquatic > Marine > Oceanic >...
AATCCCGATTAAAACCATCGGGACAAGTATTGAATTGAGTATCTCCCCCTCCCTTTAAGCACTCACCACAAACCAGCTCTCATATGTCGAGCTGTGTCAATCAGTATTGCTTAGTCCCATCTGAATTCTGTTGGAGTTTCTCCAAGCAAGTCCTGCATCCGCTTCTTTACATTCTCATTCTTGAATTTATCATCCCTCCGCCTTGAAATCTCAGCTCTGCTTTCTCTGAGCCGTTTTTGCAGCTCATCAAGCCACCTAAGGAGCCGTTCGTATGCTATTTGCTTTCTTCTTACAATCAGGTCAAACCTGCCGGCAACCACCTCTTCCAGATCAGCGATTAATTTTCTCTTTTCTCTGTCACTCTGTGCAGCCTTGATGTTTTTGACCAGCTCATCTCGGCTTTTTTTCAGTTTCAAATCTTCTATAAGGACCTCAGCTAATTCAGGGTTCCTCCTTCCCTCTTCAATAATTCGTCCATATTTTTTCAAGGCGAGCTCGTATTTCTCTGCATAAAGGTCTGGGTTTGTGACTTTTAATTTAGCCAGCTCCTGGGCTTCCTTGGGGACAAACTTTCCAAGCGATTCAAGAAATTCTTCACGTCTCCTCTTCCACCACTGGTCTAACCGTTCTTTGATTATCTTGCCATACTCCTCACGGCCGTGCCTTCTAAGCTCGTCTCTGAACTTCTCAGGGTCTTTTTCGCGCAGCTTGGCCAATTCCTTTGCCTTTTCCGGGTTGCTTTCCTGCAGGCTCTTCATAACACGGTCAATTTGCTCATCTGTTAGTTCGAATCTTCTTGAGCCCCGTCCCGGCCCCGGCCCTCGTCCGGGCCCCGGCCTTGGTCCCCTTCCCGGTCCTCGTGGTTCATCCTCAGTCCAGATGTCTTTTTCATTCTTCTCATCAGCAGAGCCAGGTAGAACGGTTACTGCTGCCACCGCTGCTATGGCCAGAACTAAGATGATTCTACGAGTTAACTCCATTTTTCTATCCCTTCCAGAAATCACTATTATTAATTTCTATCAGCTCCATCTCTAATTCGGTTATTGTACTGTCGCCATTGCCCTCGTCTTCTCCCGATTGCAGGGACATCAGCTCGTCTTCAATCTGCTCAATTTCGGTAGTGAAAATCGCCAGGTCCGTGTCGGCGGCGGCAATATCATCGCTCTCCCAAATTGCTGTGGGTATTATCGAGGTAAGTTGCATACCATTGGGTTTGGGGGGGCCTTTTTGGAATAAATTCAGGCCAATCGCTGTGAGGAACATAACTGCTGCTGCGGCACAAGCGGTCTTGTAAGTTATGTGCTTAAACACATATGCTCTTTTTGCCGGCAGACGCATGGCGATTTCAGCCTTTATATTGGCTATGAGCATAGCATCAGGCTCAGGCGCAGGGTGTTCACGGAGGATTTCTTCGGCCTTTTGAAAATCCTCAACGCAGCTTTCAGCCTGCTCGGCATCCAGAAATGTCTCGAACAGCTCTTTCAAATTTTCCTGATTTTCATTATTCATAATATTATCCCTCCATTAACTCCCGCAGTTTCTTTAGTCCCCGATGCAGCTTTGCCAACGTTGTGCCTATCGGCTCGGATCGCATCAGGGCTATTTCTTTAAAGCTCAGTTCCGAATAAAAACGCAGCATTATCAATTCTCTCGTATTCGTGTCCAGCCTTGTGAGCTGTATTTGTAACTTATCAATTTGCTCGTTGTCGGATTGTTTTAGCTCTGTAAACTGTGATTCAAGCTGCTCTTTTTGAACATCGAGCAATTTTTTCCGTCGCTGTTTGCTCCTTAAATAATCATGAAAAATATTAGACGCTATTTTGAACAGCCAACCATCGAAGGAGCCGCCCTTGTAAGAAGCAATTTTCTCCACTAACTTGACAAATAGCTCGCTTAACAGCTCGTCACTAACATCGTTATTACCCGTCAAACGGTAAAAATAACCGTAACATCGGCTTGCATACATATCGACTATCTGCGAAAAACACTTAGAATTACCGTTCTTGCAGCCGATTATTATCTGGGCTAAGTCATCACTTTTTGTCATATTTAAGCGTTTTTACGTAAATAAAGACGGCTTGAGGAGACGATTTATTGCAAAAATCCACAAAAATCAACGTCCGGATAAAATTTGGTGGTCCTATATGGTGTCTTCTAATCCATTTTGAAAAAGAAAAGAACGCATTGGCACCGTTGATAACCGGACAAACGCATAAGGCCTCTGGCTTTTAACATAGTGCTCTGTCAAGCGTGTTTTGAGGGATGTCATTCCGCACCCATTCGGCTTTGCTCAGGGCAGGCTTTGATGCGGAATCCAATACCATCAACAAGTCTGGATTCCCGCTCCTTCGACGTTGCTCAGGACAGGTTTAGCGGGAATGACAAACCATCATTTGAGCCTTAACAGAGCATTATTCAAATGTCCTCTTCTTCCTCCTCCTGCTCATCATCATCGGTTTTCCAATTGTCAGCTTCGTCAAGCTCGTTTATCTCTCGCTGCATAAACTGGATGATTTTATCCTGCAGAGGTGCCATTTTCCCGTACCACTTGAGCATTCCCTGATAGCTGGCCAACAGCATGTCTAGGCGGATAAGCTGCCATTTGGCTATACATTCCGGCTCCTTGATATTAGTAAACGGGTCGCATTTGAAGGTCTTTTTGCCGCCGGGACCCATCTCACATAACTCGCAATCTTTGCACTGTATCATATTTGCATCCCAATCCGGTTCGCCGAAAAACCAGCCTCTGACAAAAGTTTTACTAACAGTATGGTCCGGCTCTTTTTCGTAATTGAACTGCGAACTTTTTGTTCGTGGTTATTTAATTTTTATTTTTTACTTTTAAGTTCTTTTATAATATCATATATTCCAAAGGCTTAAAAGTATATTGCAATAAACAATTTTTGTCTGATTGTGGAGAAATAGATGGCAAAACCGAGACGTAGGCGCAAAGTGGGCAGTAAAAAAAGACGCGCCAAATGGAAAATACGGCATAAAATAAGCTGAGCGTGAGCGACAAAATGTATCTCGTCAAAAGTATCTCGGGAAGCTGTAACGAGATACGAGATACGAGATGGATACATCCGCTTCCGACAGGCGGATACGAGAATGAAACACTTCACAATCACTTTCAAACCCGACAATAAGCAAATCTCCATTCACGCAGGTGCTACACTTTTCGAGGCTGCGGGCCAGGCCGACATAATCCTGAACACCGTTTGCGGCGGTAAAGGCACCTGTAAAAAGTGCCTGGTAAACCTCGAACCGGACGGTCGAGAGGTCCTCGCATGTCAACACCATATTCAAAACGACCTTACAGTAACAATTCCCGCCGGTTCCAGATTCTTCGAGCAGAAAATTCTGGAATACGGCATCGATACACAAATCGAACTGGCTGCGACTGTACATAAAAAATATCGGGAAAAAGGTGCAACAGAAAAAATATTCGGACTGGCTGTCGATATCGGCACAACGACCGTCGTCGCCAAACTAATCAATATGGCTGACGGCGAGTGTCACGCTACGCAAGCAATCCTCAATCCGCAAAGCCGATATGGTGACGATGTTATCAGCAGGATTGCATACGCACAAACAGACGAACAATCTACTGAACTTCACAAAGCCATAATAGACTGCGTAAATGACCTGACTACAAAGCTCTGTAAAAAGACGTCTGTCGAAGCAAAGCACATATACGAAATGTGTGTCGTTGGCAATACGACTATGAACCATATCTTCCTGAAATTGCCGATAACCCAGCTCGGTCAGGCACCATATAAGGCGTTTTCACTTGAGGCACAGGATATACCTGCTGCTCAGCTGCATCTGGAAATGAACCCTGCCGGCAATGTCCATACCGTTGAAAATATAGCGGGTTTCGTAGGCTCGGATACAATTGCCGTTGCGCTGGCAGTGGATATTGATTCAGCCGAAGAAACAACGCTGGTTGTTGATATCGGCACAAACGGCGAGCTTGTGCTCGGTACGAAAGAAAAACTTTATGCGGCAAGCTGCGCGGCCGGGCCGGCTCTGGAAGGCGCACGTATAACCTGCGGCAGCAGAGCGGCTGAAGGCGCGATAGAGGCCGTCGTTGTAAATGAAGATGATATGGATTTGGACGTGATAGGAAATGTCTCACCCCGCTCGATATGCGGCAGCGGCCTGATTGACGCTGTGGCGGTAATGCTGGATTTTGGTATAATCGATGCAACAGGCCGGTTCGTAGAGCCGAAAAAACTGAAGGACAAGCTCCCACCGACCATTTTTTCACGAATCATCGAACAGGATGGCCAATTAGCTTTTTGCCTCTACAGAGCCGCGAACGTAAGTGAGCGGAAGGTGTTTCTGACGCAAAAGGACATTCGCCAGATGCAATTAGCAAAAGCTGCCATCCGGGCGGGCATCAAGCTTTTACAGAAGAGGATCGGCCTTGAAGATTACGAGATAGAACATATCCTTTTGGCCGGTGCATTTGGCAATTACATCCGAAAAGAAAGTGCTCTGCGAATAGGCCTGTTGCCTACAGTTCCTGTGGAAAATATTCGTTTTGTTGGTAATGCCGCTGCTTCCGGTGCACGGATGATACTTGTCAGCCAGCAATGCCGGGACAAGGCCCGCGAGTTAGCCGGCAAGATCGAATACATCGAAATCGCCCATGAGCCGGAGTTCCAGGACGTGTACGCGGATTCAATGCTATTTTAGGATACTGATGGACACTGACTATTTTGGACGAAATGGTATTCGGGGCATACCCTACATTACTGAACAACAGATTACACAGATTTGAAGGGCAGATTGCACAGATTACGGATTGACACATGCGAAGAGCTTTAAGAATAATCTTAGGCATAGTGTTGATTATCCTCGGTGTGTTGGCATTGGTGACACCGCTTTCTCCGGGCTCCTGGCTGGCACTTATCGGGTTGGAGATCCTGGGATTGAGGATAGTGTTTCAACGCAAGCTTCTGTCTTTGACTCCAAGGAAATACCGGGGCAGGCTGAGGATAATGTTCAGAAAAATGATGAAAAGAACTAAAAAACCATAAGCTCGGATGGGGTATCATAACGACCTAAGTTTTGTAACCCGTTACCGACAGGTTACTATCTTTTTTGGCATGGTTCAATCTCGTAGGCTCAAGGGTAACACTTTTCAAGGTAGTTCAATGACCAAAAATACTCATAGCAATTTGTTAGAGCAAGAGTTACGGAGAATACGGCAATTCGCTGGATTTAGAGAAGTGTTACCCTGTTCTGAACCATGCCTCTTTTTTATTGACTTTGGGCTTGCAGATTGTATAATTAATATGGGTGGATTTTGTTTTAGCAGTTTTAAGAAAAGGTGGTTATAGCTGTGCGCAAACAACAAGGATTCATCCCGTTAGAAAAAAGAAACCTCTATCGTGGAAACAGAAGATTTCCCGAAAAACAAGGGGAAACAGACGTCCGGCAACAAAACCGGAGTTTTCTAACGGGATTCACGCTGATAGAACTGCTGGTGGTAATCGCTATTATTGCGCTTTTGATGGGTATATTGATGCCGGCCCTTCAGCGGGTGCGGAAACAGGCCAGGACCGTCTATTGCCTTAGCAGCCTCAAACAACTTGGCATGGCCATGACCATGTACGCAGATGATAACGGGGGCTTTATTCCCCGTGCATTAGACCATGAAGTGAAATGGATACTGGTGTTCATTCCATACTTAGGCCAGGAATATAGAGAAATCCAGGATTACCGGGAGGTTGATGTATATCAGTGCCCATCCTTTCCTCGTAGCGGAGTAGGTCAATACGGCCACAGAAATGCCGAGCAGACAGTGGATTATGTTGTGAATGCCTGGGATATGCAGGACCCGGGTCTAAGAGGCGGTGAGCAGGGGAACCAAATGGATGAGCCGACCAGGCTCAGCAATGTCAAGTCGCCTGCCCAGCGGATTTATATGGCCGATAACTCGGCTGGAGAGTGGCGCCCTGTCGTCCGGAACGAATATGAGCTGGATATCCTGTCCCGGATGAACTATCTGGACGTTTGGTCGAGGACGCATTTGCCCGCATCGGAAGAAACTACCAAGGGCAGTAACCTGACCCGACGGATATCCGGCGATCGACATCGCGGCAATGGGTGTAACAATCTTTTTTTCGATGGTCGGGCCGATTGGCTGCATAAGGACGAAAACACTTCTCGATTTTGGTGCGGCGCGGAATACTAACCTGGAGTTTCAGAACATTTACGCAGATTCTATGTCTTTCGATATTTAGCCCCCAAATTTATTTGGGGATTTTATATTTGATTCCTCATCATTACGGGCATCGCTTCGCGAGTTGTAGATTCCATATTTTTCGCACCCTAAATACAGGGATTCCCCGATGGACTTATGCCTTCTGAAACCCGATAATTAAGTATCAGGGCAAAAAATGAAATAGTGTGAGCAAGGCCTTTACAGGAAAGGGGGGATGGGAAAAATAACAATGGCATTCCTTACTGTTTTCAGAACGAGTAAACTGGATGGTGACCTCGGCTACGGCGTCATTGAGGTAAGCGGGAAAAAGTATCCGGTATACAGAGCGAGTCCGGTATACGGTGACATGGGCCAGGGGGTTGTTAAGGTACACGGGAAAAAGTATCCAGTACAAAAAATGAATAAACAGGATGGTGATATCGGTTACGGAGTCGTTGATATTCAATACAAATGAAACTTATCGCTGGTTGTGGTAATTGTTGAGTAGTGAGTGGTTAAATGGAGGGGAGGAACTCAATTCAATACCTGTTCCGATGTTTTTTGTCGGGATTCGACACCAAAGGTTCGCTCACGGCGAATTCCTTGTATTATTATTTGATTTATACAATTCGACCTGTATTCCTGCTTGCGCAGGAATGGCACTGCACTAATTGACCCCTACTAAAGAAATGTGGGGGCAGGCAGGAGGGAACTTTTGAAAAGAAATGTTGACCGGAAAGCTGAGAACTTATACAGTAAAAGAAGCAAAGAAAGTTAGGTGAAATATGAAAGAGGATGAAAAATGTGGTGAATGCCGGTTCTTTGTGCCACTAAAGGCCGAGGCCGACAAGGGCGAATGCCGTAGGCACGCACCCAGGCCAGGCGCGAGCTTCCAGATAGGCGGCAAGGATATTGGGAAAGAGCCGCGATGGCCGGAAGTCAGTGTCGACTGCTGCTGTGGTGAATTTGAGCAAAAATGAGCCGAATGGACAACGAACAGCACTCATTATTGAAGTCAGTCATACTACATTTACTACCAGGAGTCCTAATTCTGCTCTTCTTTATCATTGCTAACCCAATCCTGACAGAGAATGGACTTCCCACGCTATTTTGTCTATTTCTGGCGGTTATGCTGGTTTTGATTCCGTTTGAGCTTGGCTATATTCTCTATCAGGCAAAAAGGAGAAATAAGACCTTCTCATTGAAAGGAATTGTTCTTTATCGGCAGAAGATTCCGAAATGGCAGCACCTTGTTATAATCCCCTCATTCTTAGTCTGGGCCTTAATTTCGTATTTCATTATTGCTCCTCCAGTACAAGATAACTTAAAGGGGGAGTATTTCTCCTGGCTTCCAGAGTGGTTCTTCCTGGACTACAACCTCGCACAGTCTTCAAAAGCTGCCCTTGTAGCTACATGGGTTCTGGGTGTCCTTTTCAACGGCATTGCCGGTCCTATAGTTGAAGAGCTGTACTTTCGTGGTTATCTTCTGCCGCGAATATCTCGTTTAAAAGGTTGGGCACCCTTGTTAAATGTTTTGTTGTTCTCTGTCTATCATTTCTTCTCACCCTGGAGAAACATCGAGAGAATACTCGCCTTGCTGCCGGGAAGCTATATAATACAATGGAAGAAGAACATATACCTGGGAATGATTCCGCATTGCTTATTGAATACCACCGGCATGCTTCTTATGACACCCTTACTCTTTTCGTAGGACCTATTGACAGGGGACAGAGGACGGAGGACAGAAGACAGTCAATGTAGGAATATCGAATATCGAAAGGGAATAACGAATTACGAATTTTATAATTTGTTACGCATTTGCTCGGTTTTTGTGGCTTGCTTGAGAATCTTTTTTTCTTTGTGCGTCAGGCTGTGCATGCCGTGGTCGTGCACTTTTTTCAGAATGCGGTCAACCTCAAACTGGAGGTTACGCTGCTCGGCCATCTTCTTATTCCATTGGCCGGCTCCGATTTTCAATTTGAATTTGCTGCGCCAGGAGCGTGAGAACACATAAATGGCCCCTGCCGCCATACCCGCCAGATGCGCTGCGTGGCCGCCGGCGTTTGCTCCTCTTGTTATTACAAAGAAGAAATACATAATTGTCAGGCCGACTGCCGCTACCCTTATCGGCACCGGAAATAGAAGGATAAAGACAACGAATTGCGGGAAAAGGATTGCACAAGCAGCTAACATGCCAAGAATTGAGCCGGAGGCCCCTATCATAGGCCCGGACCATAAGAATTTGAGGGCGACAAGGAAGGTGTAAAACAGGCCGCCGGCGACGCCGCAGCTAAGATAAAATATGAGGAATTTTTTGCTGCCCCAATGGCGTTCGAGTGTAGGCCCGAGGAAGTATAAGCCGAGCATGTTAAAAAGTATGTGCCCGATACCGGCATGCAAAAATTGATACGTTATCAGCCGCCAGACCTGAAGCACCGAGGCAAATGAATTCGGAAAAACAGAAAACCATCTTTCAAAGAAATTTATGGGGAAATTGAGGCCTGGTACTGAAATGTTTTTTGGAAGAAAGAGGGCCCCGGCAAAGAAGACAGCAAAATTGATAATCAGCAAAGACCTGACAACGGGTGTGATGCGCGGAAAGTGCATCCGCATCTGCGGTGCACGGCGGGATTGCGAATGGAAATCCGCCTGAGTGTAATCTCTGTCGTAAAGACCCATAATACTACTCTCGAAGTTTTAGCTTCCTTATGGTCGCGGCTCAGTCTGTATCTGGTATTATTTATATTATGGTCAATTTTGCGAAATGTTCAAGTAAAAAAGACTCAAGATACAAATAAGACCCAAGACTCAAGACTCAAGACTTACGAGTTTTTGGTTTCATTATCTGAAGTATTGCCATCAGGGTCGCACCGAAGATAATCATAGCGATGCCGATAAGCTGCGATATCGTCAGGCCGTCAATTTCAAAACGATTGTCGTCGCGTAGAAACTCGATAAAAAATCGGGTCAGGCCGTAAAGAGCAAACATCAAAGCAAAGGTTGAGCCGGGTTCGGTAAAGATTTTGCCGGCGGTTTTCGAGCTGCCGGCGTTTTGTGACCTTCGCCAGAAAAAGTAAAGTATGAGGCATAAGACAGCGGCACCGGCGGAAGTATATAATTGGGTCGGGTGGACAGGCAGACATCGATATTTGCCAGTTGTGACCTCGATTTTTTGCTGCTCGGTTAGCTCTTCATATGTTTTTGTGTGTCGATTTCCATCATTGTCAATATAGCTTAAATATTCAGGAGGTAATTCCAATTGGGGGGCAGAGCGGTTCCTTTCCAAATCAGGGTTTACTTGACTGAGGTAAGCGATTGAGTTATAGGGGAAACGGACGGCCCAGGGTAGTTCTGTGGGTTTGCCAAAGCAGCAGCCGTTTAGCAAGCAGCCGATTCTGCCGAATACAAGGGCCAGCATCAGGGCGATAGCGAGGATGTCAAGGTATTGACGGATGGGGAGCTTGTGATAGAGGAGATAAAAAAAGATGATGGTGATGGCCAAGATTACGCCGCCCAAAAGTTCGAGGCCGCCGTGCCAGATAGCAAAGACAGATGCCGGGTTTTGTTTGAAATGCTCAAAATAATGAATTACGTAAAACAGACGCGCCCCTACTACTCCGCCTATTAAAGAGTAAAGGGCGGCGTTGGTGATAAGCTGAGGGTCGGGTGTGATATTGCGGCTGAGGTGCCTTATCAAAGAGACGGCGGCAAGAAAACCAATGACCATCATCAGGCCATAGCTTTTTAGGGTCACATGGATGAAAGGTATCTCAAAAAGTTCAGGAAACATTTATTTCGTATCTCGTTGCTTGTCACTCATATCTCGTTCGAGTTGCGAGTCATTAATTCCTATCCGCTGTTTTTATTTTGTTATTTTCGTCAAGAACAACGATTTTTGGTTTAAATTCTTTGGCCTGGTCAGGGGTAAAGAAGCCAAAACTAAGAACGATAACGATATCTTTAGGTTGAATCAATTGAGCTGCTGCACCAAGTATTACGACCTGGCCGGAATTGGCTTCTGCGGGGACGACATAGGTTTCCAGGCGATTGCCGTTGTTTATGTCGGCGACCAAAATAGATTCGTAAGGCAAGATGCCGGCTGCTTCCATCAGAGCAGAGTCTATGGCGATACTGCCGGGATAGTGCAGCTTCGTGTCAGTGACCGTTGCACGATGTAACTTGCTTTTTAGTATCTTTACGAGCATAATTGGTTTCTTGTGTTTCGATTCACTATTCTACTTATGATTATGAAGTGAGTGGCAAAGCCTCTGTTATCTATCGTTAAAAAGTTTATGCCTTTCTATAAGCCTCCAAGAACTCATCCCTTGTGATTCCAGACTGGGTGCAAATTGTTCTGATTGTGGAGGCTTTTATCTTTGGATGATTCGGCATAGTCAAAAGAATTTGGCTTCCGTCTGGATTTTCACGTACCATAGAGATGTGCTCTTTTTCCCTTACAGTTTGGAAGCCCAACATCTTTAATGCCTTTACCACCTTTCGCTTGGGTGCATCGACAGGGAACTTTGCCATCAAACTTCTACTCCTGCTTCAGCAACGAATGCTTCGATAATACGCGGCTCTACTTCCAGCACTTCCTTTCCAAAGGTTTCAATATGAAAACGAATTGCAGATTTTACGTCAGCAAGCACTTCTTCATATGTATCCCCCTGCCCAACGACAACACCCTTTAATCCCAGTGGATATGCCACGTAACCATCCAGGTGCTTCTCTACAACGATTTTAAACTGTCTCATAACAAATTCCTTATTCTTGAGTAACAATAAGAAACTTATTATACATTATTGTTTGCCTACGTCCACGAGAATGTTGTCTATTAGTCTTGCGGGGCCGATTCTGACGGCTACGGCTGCGAGGACTTTGCCGGCAATTTGGTCGATGTTCCGGAGCGTCTCGGCGTCAACGATACTTATGTATTCTATCTCTATTGACGGAACCTGTTGTAATATTTTGCGCATCCCGGTGATGATTTCTGTGATTTCTTTGACGCCGGCGTCAATCATTTTACGGCACTTTTGGAGGGATTTGTAGATATTCGCTGCATCCTTTTTTTGTAGTTCGGTTAGATATTTATTTCTGCTGCTGACGGCCAGGCCGTTCGGTTCGCGGACTGTGGGACAGATGACAATTTCCAGGGGCATATTTAAATCAGCGACCATTCGCTTAATAACAAATGCCTGCTGAGCGTCCTTTTGACCAAAGAATGCAATATCAGGAGCAAGAATATTAAATAACTTGATACAGACAGTGGTTACTCCTCGAAAGTGGCCCGGACGGAATTGGCCACATAGGGATTCTGTTAATTTCTCAACGTTTACCCAGGTGAGATTTTCCGTCGGGTACATTTGCTCGGGCGTTGGAGTGAAAACGACATCAACTCCTGCCTTTCTGCACATTTCCAGGTCGGCATCGAGAGGTCTCGGATATTTTTCAAAATCTTCGCCGGGGACAAACTGTGTGGGATTGACAAAGATGCTGACAACAACAAAGTTACATTCCTTAACGGCTGCTTCGATTAACGAAATATGGCCGATATGCAGCGCTCCCATTGTCGGGACAAGGCCGATTATTTTGCCACCGCTGCGGGCGGTTTTTACCAGGCTTCTGACCGATTCTATTATCTTTGCAACTTCCATTTTAAGGTATTGATTACTGCTACCGGTTAAGAACACCCCCAAACAAGCCTTCGACGAACTCAAGCCAGGGTTTGAGGGTGCCACGCTACGGCCTCGACCTTCGCCGAGACGAGCCACCCCGGGTTCCATCAATAATGCAAAGCTCAATAATTATTACTATCTGCTAAACCAAACCTGCGGTAAAACCGCAGGCTAAATATTATTTTACAAGAACATGTCC
>Ga0209986_10004315_pt1 | contig 12079 bp, 7 predicted proteins | sample BlataG_FD_183168 | JGI IMG/M metagenome (GOLD analysis project Ga0209986, IMG submission 183168) | Deep subsurface microbial communities from Black Sea to uncover new lineages of life (NeLLi) - Black_00105 metaG (SPAdes) (version 2) | ecosystem: Environmental > Aquatic > Marine > Oceanic >...
ACCGATACCAAAACGTCAAACTTTCACCGGCTGGAATCGTAATATCGCCTGTTCCCTTCGGCTTGCCCTCAAAGTTATGCACCCCGAACGGATTGGCCGCAAACAATCCGTAATCTCGAACGTGCCACCAGGTTGGATGTTTCGGGTTTTTCGGATGGTCGAAAATCGCCACGCCCACCACCTCGCCGTTCACCGGGCCGTAGTAATCGCACCACGCCGCACGCTTACCCCACGTTGCGTTGTCACGAACACCTTCGCTGTTGACAATATGTCCCTTACCAACTTTACCTCGCAGTCGCATCGTGGGCGCCAGCCGAATCGCCATCGAGCCTTCCTTCGTATCACCCATAACCACCTTGCCGTGCGATGCCTGAATCGTAATCTCGAAGTCCATCATTTGTCCATCTCCGCCTGGGGCGGAATTGTAGAATCTATGCGTCCGCGTATCCGTGCATACGACTTTACCATCGGACCCTACCCATTTATTCTGCGACTGAATGATACCGACCTCGCGACCCGAAGCAACCTTGAGAAATTCGTCGTGGACAATCCTATCGTTGCGCCCCTGCCAGAAATCGCGGCCGTTCACTTCCCCGTGTGTAAACCACAGCGAGCGATGATGGGGATGGTCCTGCGCTTCGTTTTCGCCCTCCTTCATCGGCCAGTGGCGAATAACCGGCTCTCCCGTCGGGCCTATCACCGGATAAAAATACGGAAACGGCGCATCTTTGAAGTTGTATTCCGTAAATAGTTTTCCATTAATTTCAATACTTAACTTCTCTGGCAGTTTTGTTATCTTAACGCCACGACCATCCTCTCTTGGCTTAACGAGCTGTCCCTTTGCAACCATCTCTTGCCAAACCAGCCGCTGCTCAATCAGCGCCCTGACCCGGTCCTTCGGATTAGTGCGGGCTTCAAGAAGTATCCAGCCGTCGTAGTCCATCCCGACCAGCAGGTTCATCAGCTCCTGGTACGGATAGCTGCCGATGTTCAGCTCGCGCACGTGCACGGTGGCACCGAAGCGGCCCTTGACTAAGTTGAAGTTATACTCCAGTCCCTGTCCTTGAAGGTCCTGCGAGTTGCAGTTCCAGCACACCCCGACGTTGGGATGCTCGGCCACGTCCATTATCCCTTTTATGACCGGCAGCGGTGAGCACGAACCGTGGACTTCCAGCCGAATCTCCTGTCCGTACTCGGCGCCGAACCGACCCAGTTCATTGAGTGACTTACCTATCTGCTCTATTGTTTTTTCCCGCGGAACCCCCCTGGGCAAATCATTCGGCTTGACCTTTACGCCGGAGCCGCCCACGTCGTGCGAGAGCTTGATATACTGCTTGGCACCTTCGATGTCTTTGCGAAGTCGTGCTTGCTCAACATGGTGGAAGGCGAAGTTGGTGCCCAGACCCACCAGCGTTACAGCACTACCATCAAAACGCTTCTTAACTTCACGCCGTTGTTTGGCATTGAGGTGCGCTTCGACACCGTGCTTATGCTGGGTGCGCAGCTCAACGCCCAGCACCTTGCTCGCTTCGCAGTTGGCGATTAGCGTCGGCAGCGCCCAGTCCCTGCCCCACTGGTAGGTAACCAGCCCCAGTTTCATCTTCGAACCCGCCTTGTAAAAAGCTATAGCCGGTACTCTGCCCAACGCCCCGACCGCAACCGCACCAGCCCCAAGGTACATCGACTGCTTAAGGAAATCTCGACGTGTGTTACGTATTGTGCTCATATTTCTCCCTTTCGGTTAAGGATATGTTGTCAGAAATCAAGTCTTTCAGACATTTTCCAGAGGACATTCACACCAATACTTCAGCCCATCCTCGCACGATTGGCTTGACTAATACCGATTCTATTTAGTAATTGCCGATTGCCTGAGCCTGTCATTCCTGCGAAAGCAGGAATCCAGGCCCTTCCAGTCAGCACTATGTCTGATTCTATCGGCAATCTTTAACTGTGATTGGTATAACATAGTATTATGCTTGCCTGACGCCGTTATGTCAAGCGAACTTTGGCAGAAATTGATGTGTTCATTCGACACCACACCGGATTTGCAGCTTGTCACTTGACGAGGCAATCAAAACAGTATAATTTTATGCTGGTTCTTTCGACCGCCTTATCCGTTTATCAATTGGCCCTCGAATTACTAATGGAACCTGGGTGTTGAAAACCTTTGAATTACTAATGAAACCTGGGTGGCACCCTCAAACTTGTTTGGGGGTGATTCCACCACTCATCTGTCGTCCGTCCTCTGTCATCCTGAGCGCAGCGCAGCGGAGTCGAAGGATCTGGCCCTCGAATATAATACTCTTACGCTCTTTGTTTTTCGAGTCACGGGCCACAAACGCATCATTCCGTCCTCCCAGAATCCCCCGCCTTTGCCCGCGGTCTTTCCTCAATAGGAGCGTGTCCGAGTATTCGCTTTCAAAATGCGTAAGTCTTTACTATTAAAGAGTTTAGTGTTTTTAGGCCTAAAATGCTTAAGTCTCTTATTTACAAGTACTTATAAATTTCAAGGTCTATTACTCAGACAGACTCCTAATCCCCGGGGCGCTCCGACTTGGCAAAGGTCACACACCAGGGGACCCGGCCGTTGGCATGGCGTTCGATTATCAGGTCAGCCAGGTTAGCATCATCCCGGCGTACGGAAATAGTGGCCTGTGCGCTTTCGGCTTCGACACTGAAGGGAATATAACCATTGAGAGCGATAACCACGCGGTATGGTTCATTCCCGATAACGTCCGACATCGCACGCAGCCTCTTGGTCGAGGCATCCCACTGGGGTTTCTTGGCGAGATCAACATAACCTTGCATCAGGTGACGGTCTGTTGCAATCCATTGGGGATGGGGCGCAACAGTATGAATCGAAAGCATACGGGCTTCGCCGGGCTTTACGGATTGTTCGATAGAGCCACTGCCGCTGACCCGTCCGACAAAGCGGTCGTTCCAGAAGTCATAGAGATAGTAGTCCTGATCGGTGTCCAAACCGAGCGCGCCAAAGGCCGTGTCGCCGCTGATCGGTATGTTGAAATCACGAACGCTTTCACTGTGATTATAGAGAATAAGCTGATGCCAATCCTTCGAGATGGCAAAATCGAACACCGATGGGAACTCGCTGATGAACGCATCCAGGGGGCGTGCCGACAGTGGCGTATCGTGGAAGGGGAAGACACGGCTCAGATCGTGCAATGCCCCCGACGAAAACAGGCGAAAGCTTTCCGTCAGTAAAAGGCGGCCGGTTGTCGCATAGCTGAGCGTAAGAATGGCACGGCGTTGTTGCCTGGAGATCTCAAATTGCTGCCTAGCGCCGTAGCGCATGAGTGCCTTGCCGTCCATATCATAGCTGACCAAACGTCGATTCTTATACCAGCGAAGGGTGACCTTCCTGAGGTTATTCGGGCTGATCACATTGGTATCGCCCGCAGTACGAACCGAGTCAACCAACCCCAACGTGGCGTCAGAGCCTATTCCGAGCCGTTCCTGCAGATAGCAGTCCCGGGCCAGTCCGTCACGAGCGATTCGAAAGACGGTTCGGTAAGCCGCCGTGGCCGTAGAGTAACGGTCCTCCATCCCGCCGCGTGCGGGGAAGGCACGATCAGGATAATCATAGAAGACACCTCTGACGCCTCCTTTGCGAAGATTGGCATAAACATCGTTTAGGTGGCGCATAAAGTCCGCATCTGTGTAGTCATAGCTCTCCTGGACCATGGCACCGTAAATTTTTCCCCGAATGCCATGCCCTTCCTTTTGTCGCTGTCCTTTTTTGTCCAGGATATACCGGTGAGCGTCATTAAACAGCATATGCCCGGGAAAGGCCTCAGCATAGTCTTCCGAGCGGACTCCCGGTTCGAAGTAGGTAAAGGGAATACCACCACGTTCCACAATCGCGCGACCCCATTTTTCCGTGGTCTCATAAGGCGCCTTGATGTGTCCGCCTTCGACAATGCACCGTTCCTTGCGCCCATGCATGCGCCAATGCTCGTCATCCCACCAGCCTTGCTCATTGTTTTGCTCGTAACAGTCGGGGACAAGACGAACGGCGACCGGTGAATATTTCAGAAAATCACTCTTGACGATGTTGTCCATCTCCCGCACCGCTCCCGGCGTATCATTGACCGAACCGGTATCGCCGCCGAAATGCTTCACCGCAAGAAACCACATGCACACCGAGGGAAAAGTATAGGCATTGATATCAATGCCCTGGGCCTTCTGAAATGCACGCGCGTAGGCTTCGAGCGCTGCAAAGGGATTGTCGGTCATCCCGTCAACGTAGAAACGGTCGAGGGACTCATAGGTTTGGCTCGGATCCACACGTCGGCCCACCGGGTCGGCGGCGTAAAGGTCGGCCCCTCGGTTCTTGCTATGGTCGCTTTCCACAAACTTGCGGTAATCGGCATAGGTCAGGCCGCCCAGCACCAGGGATCGGGGCCGACCCTCATCAGGCAGAAAATACAGCATATTGTTTTCAGCCTTTACTGCTTCGCTGTCAAAAATCCGGTTTTTCTTGCCGCCACTGTCCCCGTTGATCATTTTCAGGCCGGCCTGATCGCGGCCCGGAAAAACCTGATTCGTTTGCAGTACACTCAAGCGACGCAGTCGTACGGGCTCTGTGCCCTTGTTGCAAAACGTCCAGCCCATATCAATAAACGTTCGGTCAGGATACAGGACGAACCGGACCTGTACCTCTGCATCCTGGACAAAGGTACTGGTCAGCGTCAACGCGTCTCCTTTTCCGAAAACACCAAGATACGTCTCACTTTTAATGCGGTTTTGTCCGGCACGGCTACGGTATTCATACACAGGACCTGTTGATTCGCTGTCACCTTCTTTCACGTCACTCAGTTCCCGGTAGCCAGCGGTGGTCAAAACGATTTCAGCGTCCTTCACGAATACTTCGTTGCGTTTGAGGTCAATCAGGTCATAGGTACCTGTGCTGCTATCGATGCAGATCTTTACGAGCCCATTGGAGAGGGTTTTCACCGAGGGCTCAACTGCAACCGGCTTATTGCCCACGGCATTTGCTTGAGCACGTTTATATGAAGCATTTAAAACCTGCAAACTTTTCGCCGAACAAACCCCTGCCATCGCACCACTTAAAAACACAAACCACAGAACTTTTCTGAGTACCATTCGCCTGAACTCCTGAGCTGACCTTTCTTGTATCCAACGCTGGGCTGCGTAACGAAGCCTTACAGTAACCATTCACGGGTATTTTGAATGTATTGGGCAACACACCCGACATTAAATACCCAATTTTCAATATCCAATTTACTTTATAACACACCTCAAGTGGTAATTCAACTAAGAAAAAATTCCCTTTGTGCCTTCTATGCCTTATTCGTGGCTATATTCCTCTGCGTTCTCCGCGACCTCGGCGGTTAATCTTTTTTGCGCCTTTGTGGCCAAACAAAATCCGTGTCAATCCGTTTACCTGATCCCCTGATTCCCTATGCCCTGATTCCCTGATATCCTGATAACCACCTATTCTGTGCCTTTTTGTGGCTCAATAAATTCGTGCCAATTCGTGTTAATTCGTGGCTATATTTCTCTGCGAAATCCTATGAACCGGAGCCGGTCAACGCTTTTTTTTGCCTTATCATCATTTGTTTCGCTGCTGTCTGGTTCAGCATTTTTTACACGCAGGCCGCTTCGCTGGAAATTGAGGGGCCGAGGAGTAAAAAATGCGGCGGGATTCCTTCATTCGATTGATGTCCGTTTTTAATGTTGTGAATCTGTCTTTTTTTTCCTCTTTGCACGACACATGCAATTGTTTTCTTGCTGTCGATGTCGAATCCGATATACTTGTCCGTAATGGGCCTCCTGTAATAAAGGTTATTGTGGCGTTTCTTAACGACCACGTAAAACTTTGGGCCGTCTAACGAGCCCGTATTATAACCCATACGGGAGGCTCCGGTTTCATAGTTTATCCGTGGCTAATCTATACTATGTCACTCAAAGAGGTTTTTTGTCAGGACAAGGCAATTACTATTTTGCAGCGGGCTTTGGCCTCCGGCAAATTGGCGCACGCGTATATTTTTGCCGGGCCTGAGGGTGTCGGCAAATTCAAGACCGCCCGCGAATGGGCCAAAATGCTGCTCTGCAAAAATCCGGTTATAGAAAAAACCGGCTCCGCCCAATTCGCCGACAGTTGCGGCTCGTGCCAATCCTGCCGACCGTTCGAGGCCGGCTCACATCCCGATTTCAATTCTATCTATAAGGAATTGCTCGAATTCACCAAGGATAATAAAGGCAAAAAAACACCCGTTGATTTGCCCATCGATGTCATTCGTGAGTTTCTAATTGCAAAAGTGCCGACCAGGCCAATGTTGTCGGAAAGGAAGGTCTTTGTCGTCAGCGAAGCTGAACGGCTGAATCCATCTTCACAAAATGCGCTGCTCAAGTCACTGGAAGAGCCGCCCGAATACTGCTCTATCATCCTGCTCTGCACCCGCATGGAACGGCTTTTGCCCACTACCAAATCAAGATGTCAGATAATCCGTTTCGCACCGATAGATGAAGACAGAATAATCGACAAATTGAAAGAGATGGGCATCGAGCAAAAACAGGCCCGGTACTTCGCTCGCCTCTCTCAGGGCAGTTTAGGCCGCGCCTCTCAGTGGGCAAGACTTGAACTGGCTGATGCAAATCTTTATCGAACCAAGAGGGAATTGCTAAACTCCCTGGCGAGATACGAACTTGACGATGCTCTCGATTTGGCCGGGCAGGTCTTGGACGAAGGTAAAAAGATCGCTGCCGCCTGGGCCGACCTCGATAAGACCACCAGCAGGACCGATATCAATCGAAGAGCCGCAAAGACCGTCGTGCAAATAATCATATCGGCCTTGCACGATGCAATGAAACTGAATGTCACCGAAGACAAAGGCCTTATCAATTTCGACCAGAAAGAGCAGATAAAAAAGTTGGCCGGGCGCTTTGATGCCGAGCAAGCCGCGGAAAAAATCGCCGATTGCTACAGGACGCTGCGCTGGATAGATTCGAGCGTTAACGAAAAGCTTATTTTCGAGCAGCTATTGTTAAACCTTGCCGTTTCTGATAGAATAACGGTTTCATAATTAATTATTGTTATTGGTTATTGAGTAAAGCAGGTAGTTGAAATGCCGAAAGCCGCAGCAACAAAGCCCAAGCAGGCAAAAAATAAGAAATATATGCTGGTTCGCTACGGCCGGATGAATACGCTCGGTTTCTTCGAGCACCACGAAACCAAAATACCTAAAGTGTTCACCCGCGTCGTTGTAAAAACCGACAAAGGACTTGAATTAGGCCACCTCGTAGGCCAGCTCACCTCCTACAAGGCAGGACAATTTAATTTAAACAGCGACCAGATAAAAAAATACTTCGATGACAGCAATATCGACCTCTCTGTCGACCAGACCGGTCAATTCGTCCGTTACGCCACTGCCGCCGATATTAATGAGGAGCGGCACCTGCAGAAACTCGCAAAAGAAGAGATGGAATATTGCAGGCGTTTCATCGAAGAGCTGAACCTGCCGATGAAAATAGTCGATGCCGAGCACATATTTGGCGGCGAGCGAGTCATCTTCTACTTTATGTCTGACGGCCGAGTGGATTTCCGAGAGCTGGTAAAAAAAATCGCACAGGAGTACCAGACGAGAATCGAAATGCGTCAAATCGGCTCCCGCGATGAAGCCAAAATACTTGGAGATGTAGAAACTTGCGGACAACAATGCTGCTGCCAGAGGTTTCTTAAACTCTTAAAGCCCGTCAATATGCGAATGGCCAAGATGCAAAAGGCAACGCTTGACCCTTCGAAGATATCCGGCTATTGCGGCAGATTGAAGTGCTGTCTGCGATATGAAGACAAAACTTACACCGAGCTCAAGAAACGACTGCCCAAAAAGAACACTAATGTAAAAACCAAGTCCGGCGAAGGCAAAGTTGTCGACACCCACATATTGACTCAGCTTGTTGTCGTTGAGCTCAAAGACGGCCAAAAAGTCGCCGTCCCCCTCGAGGAGCTTGAGGTAATCTCCTCCCCTGCCCCCACAAAGAAGAAATCCGTCAATGCGGCGCCGGATGCCCGGGACGCACGAGACAGTACCCCAGAGAGCAATAAGCAGGACACCAGGGAAGATGAGAAGGGTTCCCAAACGCAAAATAGTGCAGAGGTCCCAAAGCAGTAGTCGTTGAAGGGGAAAATATGTCTCGCAAAATCGTTGTAACATCAGCTTTGCCTTATGCAAACGGCCCGATACACATAGGACATTTGGTCGAGTATCTGCAGACCGATATCTGGGTCCGCTTCCACAAAATGTGCGGCAGCCAATGTCTCTACTTCTGCGCCGATGACACTCACGGGACCCCCATTATGATAAGTGCCCGCGCCGCCGGCATAAGACCGGAGGAGCTAATCGAGCAAATGCAAAAAGAGCACAAAGCGGATTTCGATGACTTCCACATTGAATTCGATAATTATTACTCGACCCACTCACCTGAAAATAAGCATTTTAGTGAGCTGATTTTCAGCCGCCTGAACGAGGCCGGCTCAATCGTCAAACGAAACGTCGAGCAGACCTATTGCGAAAATTGCAAAATGTCACTGCCGGATAGATTTGTCCGCGGCACCTGCCCGCGGTGCAAAGCCGAGCACCAGTACGGCGACTCCTGTGAAGTCTGCAGCGCAACGTATCGGCCCACCGAGCTGATTAATCCCTATTGTGCAACCTGCCGGGCAGGGCCCACCCTGAAAACATCTGAGCACTACTTTTTCAAGCTGGCCGACTTCGAAAAACAATTAAAGGACCTTATCGCCGGAGGGCATACACAAAAATCTGTGGCAAACAAACTCGATGAATGGTTCAAAATCGGATTGAAGGATTGGGACATATCACGCGACGGACCGTATTTCGGCTTCAAAATACCCGGTGAGGAAAACAAATTCTTCTATGTCTGGCTCGATGCACCCATCGGATATATGGCCTCAGCCAAAAACTACTGCGACAAGAACAACCTCGATTTCGACAAGGTCTGGAACAGCGATGAATACGAGCTTTATCACTTCATCGGCAAGGACATTATGTATTTTCACGCACTTTTCTGGCCCGCAATGCTAATCGGCGCCGGATTCAAGACCGCCGACAAACTTTTCGTCCACGGCTTTTTAACCGTGAACGGCGAAAAAATGAGCAAGTCACGTGGAACTTTTATAAAAGCAAGCACCTACCTGAAGCATCTCGACCCCGAATACTTAAGATACTACTACGCAAGCAAGCTCACCGACAGTGTCGAAGATATAGATTTGAGAACAGAAGATTTCGTAAACAAAATTAACTCCGATTTGGTCGGCAAACTTGCAAACTTGGCCTCCCGCTCCGGCCCGATGCTGACAAAAAAACTTGATTCCCGGCTTGGTCGATTAGACGGGAAGGGCGAGCAATTAATCAATAAGCTCACCGCTGCGAAAGACCGGATTATCCGGGGCTACGAGGGTCTTAATTATGCATCGGTGGTCCGAACAATTATCGCTCTGGCCGACGAGGCAAACCGGTACGTCGAGCAGAATCAGCCGTGGACAACGGTAAAAACCGATTTGGAAGGAACACGAACCACCTTAACTGCCGTAATAAATGCCGTGCACATCCTGACAATTTACTTAAAACCCATCCTGCCGAAATATGCCGAAAAAGTGGAAAAATTTCTCAATGTCGATAAACTAAGCTTTGCAGATGTCGAAACGGTATTGGCGAATCACAAAATAAACGAGTTTGAACGATTGGTTGAAAGAATTGATAAAGAACAGGTGAATGCAATGATGGAAGAAAGTAAAGAGGGCCCCCGCCTTGCGGGAACCCAAACTCAAAGCTCCGAACCGGTGGCGGCAGCTCCCGTCGAGCCTATCAAGCCGGAATGCACAATTGAGGATTTCGCGAAGATTGACTTGCGAATTGCTAAAGTGGTAAAGGCCGAGGCGGTCGAAGGCGCCGACAAACTGCTGCGTCTGGATTTGGATGTAGGCGGACTGCAGAAAAGTGTCTTGGCCGCCATTGCTAAGGCATACAAGCCGGACGAGTTGACCGGTAAAATCGTGGTCTACTTCGCCAATCTAAAACCACGAAAGATGAGGTTCGGCCTCTCCGAAGGTATGATTCTGGCAGTGGGTACAGGCGGAAAAGATATCTTTATGCTATCAGCCGATGCCGGAGCTAAGCCCGGACAGAAGGTGCTCTGACAGGGAGCTGACCGCAGAGAACGCAAAGACCGCTGAGAATAAGAGGACAATGTTTTCAAATCTATTCTATCTCTGCGTTCTCAGCGAGCTTCGCGGTAAAAAAAATGAAAGAAATGAAAAAAACGCTCGATAAAATTGCCAGAGAGGATGGCCGATTCAGCCCCCAGGCGGTCAAGTTCGTTTATGAGGGGCTCGGCTACACCGTCAAAAAAATTGTCACCGAGCCCACCCACGTCAGAGGCCAAACGCTCTGTGAGGGACTGAGGAAGCTGGCCGTTAAAAAATGGGGCAGATTGGCAATGCTGGTCCTGAATACCTGGGGTGTCAAAACAACTCGCGATTTCGGTGAAATCGTCTATCTGATGATAAAGCACAAATGGATGAGCGCTCAGCCGACCGATTCAATCGAGGATTTCAACGATGTTTACGATTTCAAAACCGTCTTCAAAGACCAATTCAAATTCTAAAATCGTGAATTGAGTCACGAGCCACGCTCTCTAAAGTGTCACTTGGGTGTGGTGAAATAATACTGCAGGCCCGACATTATCATGTGCACGCCAATCGAGGCGATGAACAGGCACATCACTTTTGAAAATACCGTGCAGACCATTTTGCCGAGAAACCTGTGTATCGGCTGGATGAACCGCATTATAAGCCAGAGTATGCCGAAGACCGCCGCGATGGCCACTATTGCCTTTGTCGGGCCGGACCTTTCGAGAGTCGTCAGGCTGGTTACCATTGCACCGGGGCCGGCAAGAAGCGGACAGGCTAACGGCACACAGCCAATCTCATAGGGACTGAAAGTGCCCTCGACCATCACGGAACGACGCAGCGAGCCGAATATCAGATGGTCGATAGCAATAATCAGCAGCAATATTCCCCCGGCAAGCTGCAAGTCAGCTAACTGAATGTGGAAAACACGGTTCAGTATCGCATTGCCGGCAAATGAAAAAACCAGAAGGATAATCACGCCGACGACCACAGCGATATTGAAGGCCTTTTGGCTCTGACCATTGGGCGTGTGCTCGGCAATATGGAGCAATATCGGAATATTGCCTATCGGGTCAACAATGGCAAACAGCGCTAAAATCGCTTCAACGTAGGACATTTTATTTCTATCACTTTCTTTGGTCTTTTATGGTTAGGCCTTTTTGATAATCGGCTGATTTGCAACGGAGGCTGAAGTGGATTTTTGATTCGTTTTTGCGGGAGGGCATAAGTCAGGACAGGAATTTCAAAATGATATTTTTGTAATACTCGACCGCCTTTTCTACATCGCCGATGTCAATGTATTCATCCGGCTTATGGCATAGTTCCGGTTTGCCAGGCCCGAAAATTACCACCGGCGCGCCCAGCGAGGCAAAATGAGGCCCGTCCGTGGTAAAACCGACGGCCCTGGTTTCACTGATTCCGACAGCAGAGCAAAAGTCCTTAACAAAATCACAGCGACAATCAGTCTCCAGTGCCTCAACTTCCCGCACAATGGACACCTCTGCATCGAATTGAGAATTCTTTCGTTTTAATTTCGCAAGGATTTTTTCAAAATCGGCAATAATGGCCTGACGATTTTGCGCAGGCAAAGTGCGAATATCTATCCCGATATCGCACTTGTCCGGAACAACGTTAATCGCCTTACCGCCGGTGATTGTATTGATACTCATAGAGCACCCGCCCAATAGCTCGTGGGGCTCGAAGGCAATTTCATAATTTTCCAGCTCGCCTAAGAGGGCCTTCATCGAAGCTATCGCATTTACCCCCAATTGCGGCGTCGAGCCGTGAGCGGCCTTGCCTTTGGTTGTAACTTTAAGCCACAACATTCCTCGATGCGCGGTGATAATCTCAAAATCCGTCGGCTCAGGGATAATCACGCCGATAAAT
>Ga0209986_10004319_pt1 | contig 12074 bp, 14 predicted proteins | sample BlataG_FD_183168 | JGI IMG/M metagenome (GOLD analysis project Ga0209986, IMG submission 183168) | Deep subsurface microbial communities from Black Sea to uncover new lineages of life (NeLLi) - Black_00105 metaG (SPAdes) (version 2) | ecosystem: Environmental > Aquatic > Marine > Oceanic >...
TTATACCAGTCTGAAGTGGTTTTCTTCTGCCATCTTTTCTCCTCGCAATGACGATCTACTTACCGCCGATTGGCAGATTCCCAGGCGCCTGGCTATCTCAACCGTGGTCATCCCCAATTCTCGATTCGCCCAGAAACAAATCAAGCTCCGTGCCTTCACTATTTGAGGTTGTTTGCCCGACCGCAAAATCTCATTGACCTCCAAATCAAACAGGTTTGCAACGCGTTCAACAACCGCGGAAAAATCGCATCCCCGCGTTTGCAGATGGTATTTTCTTTCCAAACGCTCGTTGCTCTCATTTAAAACGCTTTCAACAAATTCACTATCCCCCAGAATCCTTTCATCGCCTTTCAACCGGATGCCACTTTTCCGCAATGCTTTGATCTCGCCCCAACCCCCCAGACTCCTTATCAGACCGCCACCTGTAAGATCAGGCCTCTTGCCTTCGGCAATTCCTTTTTTCACAAAAGCACGGTATCGTCTTCGCGCCTTTAGTTTCGTGTCATCAAAAAGGCCCAATACACGGTCGATATTCTGCCAATCGTTGTTCGTCTTTCCCATGATTACACTGTGACCGGACCAACGGTATCTGTCCAAACCTTTCATCTCAGAAACCAGCCTGGCTCTCAATGCATTAAGGTGGATGTATCTGACCAACTCCTTCAGATAAACATCTTCTTGGCACAAAATCGATTTGTAGCGATTCTGAAACAGCCGCCCATGGCGTCGGTACTTGCGGTTGAATGAAACGGCATATCCTGTCAGAAGCTTACGCATGGCCGTGGCAATCGGCACACGACCAGTTCTCAACAATATATGAGCATGATCAGGAATCAATGCCCAAGCAAAGCACTGGGTTTGTGTATCGACGACGATGCCCCCAAGCCGATCCAAAAAGTTGACTCGATCAGCGTCCTCACGGAATATCTTCCTGCGCTCTATACCCCTGATGATGATATGATGGAAAGCCCCGGGTGCGTCTATCCTTGCTTTTCTTGGCATGCTTCATGATTATCACCTTCTTCGGCCAACGTAAAGCATAAAATCATAGACGTCCCCAAAAATACACGAGTTGTTCTTCAAGCGGATCAAGCAAAACCTAAAAATCAAAGCCTTCGTGGGCAACTCCGAGAACGCCGTGATGACTCAGATCTATGTCGCGCTGATTACTTATTTGCTCTTAGCCTATTTGAAGTTCCTAACCAAACTGGGATTGACCCTGACAACCTTGATACGGATTTTACAATTGAACCTTTTTCAAAGGCTCACTTTTGAGGAACTATTCAAACTGAAACCAGATAGACCAAAAGTTCAGCGTAATATCAACCAGTTAAACTTTGCCTTTTCCTAACCGGATAGTTTTGAACCACAATATGAGGGTATCGGCACCATCATGGTGGTGATTATCGACACCATGAAGAACGAAACTCTGGCCAGAAGAATGCGAGAGCTCGTGAACGAGTCGCTACCCAACAATCAGAAAGCCCTTCCCATGATGAAGGTCGAGACGCCGGGTCACGATTTCTACCCGGTGTTCGAGGTGTATAAAGCCACAGCGGTTACCCAGGGTTTGAAGGTGCCCATGATGGGTTATGTCGGTTGGCGTTACGGTCTCGATGGCCCCAATTACGGGGTTTTCGGAGTCGCGAGCGCTGGCGAGCAAATTGCGTTCGAGAACGACTTCATTTCCGTGCTGCGAACCCTGCGATAACGCGACCAGATGAACAGCAAAATCATTATCGGAGCACTGTTGCTTGTGCTGGCGCTTCTATTCGTTGGGTGTACGGAAACGATCCCTGTGGGCTCGTCCGGCCTCCTCGTTCTGGACCAGAACCAGGCCTCGCAGTGGCGCGAGGCCCAGCCGCGCGACGTGTCGCGAGTCCCGGTGGGGTCGAGCCTCGTCGAGGATATGATTCTCCTGTCTCCGGCGACGCTGCTGGTTGGACTGAAGAACTATGACCAAGAGATGTCGAACGGAGATTACCTGCTCCTGGACACATCCACCGGATCGGTTCAATGGAGATACACACGCAGCCGGATCGGTGATTATTCCGTTCTGGATTCTGCGGAAGATCGGATTGTATTTCGCGTGGAGGGGGCTGGCAAAGTCGACCTGGTGGGGCTCGATTCCAAGACTGGAAAGCAGGTCTGGTCGGTTGTTTCCAAAAAGGCTTTCGTTCAAATCGTCGTTTCGTATGAGGTCGGTATTATTGCGGTGGTCGAAGGTGCCGGCAACATCGGCACCGTTACCGGCTACGACCGCTCAAGCGGCGAGAAGCTGTGGAAGCGTGAGTTCGGTCTGGACAGCGAGTTTGACCGGGACACCGCCTTGCTGGCAATGCGGGACCGCCTTTGGTATGTGGGGTCCGGTGTCGAATGCCTGGATGGCCGCACTGGAAAAACGGTGTGGAACCGTGACGACGTAAATCCCAGGGGGGCGGGGCCGAATCCACAGCTCGGAGACGGCGTGGTGGCCCTCATCGACCGTCACAATCGACTAATGTTGCTGGACGCTCAATCCGGGAATACCCGTTGGTCGACATCGATGACGGATAACGAGCGGGTAAGCAGTCTGTTTCCAGCGGAACGATGCGTGTATGTGCGCAGCAAAACCAATACCGTCCAGGATTTCTGCAACGCCATAGAGAACCTGGGTACTGCCATGCAGGCCGCCCAGCGACAGGCCTATCTCCAGGCGGATCTGGCCAAGCTCAGAAGGCTCAGTCTTATTTACCGGTCGCTGATGAGTTCCTACGGGATGGCTGAAAGTGCCGAATATGCCTATCGGCCGCACAGAGAAAACGGCGTGACTGGTGTGTTGCTGACTCACCTTTCTTCGGGAAACAGGCGTTTCCAGGCCCTGTTGCCCACCTACGAGGAATACGGGCTTTGGGCTGCTGTCGATCTGGAGCGGGGGGGGGTGATCTATCACCACGGCATGCGAAGAAGGGGTGGCGCCGGGCAACCCGACACCGGACCGCTGACGACCCACTTGATAGCGTCCGAGATCGACATCCCGCGAGGACAGTGAGGCAGGTCGGACCAACGTGAAATAAGAGATCGATCGTTAATTGAAGCTAAAGGAGGGAGCGTGCTCAGATATTTGACGCTAATCAATGTTCTTCTTTTGTGTCTGTCTTGCTGTGTCACCATGAAGCCCCGGACTGTGCAGCAGCCCCCCAAGAAGTTTGATGGGCCGAGCTTCCGGTTTGGCATGTACGAACTGTATCCCGGGCAGGGATACATCATCGGGGACAGGGCCGTATTCCTCGGCGTGGCGGCCGAAGCCATTGAAGCGCTGTATCAGGTCGAACGCTCGACGATCGATATCGGGGTGCGCCAGCTCATAATGCTAAACGGGGGTGAGGATCGCCTCACCGATGCCGAGGGACAGGAAACGGTCGCGGGCAGGGTGATGTTTATGGGTCTGGCCGCGGGGCAAATAACGGAGCTGAACAGTGTCGTCATCATTACCGTCGAGCCCAGTAGTCCATCGGTGACACTCGAGGAGCTCATCAGCATATACGGTGAACCGCTAGAAACGGCCAAAGAAGAGAAAGATCAGAAGGACACGACGACTTACAGCTTCTACGGGTTTTCGGTTACGGTTGATACAGAAGGGAGACTGCTACCCACCCTCAACATCAAGACAGAGTCACATTGAGCCAGCAGGTGGGAGACGACGCGAGGATCAGGGGGGGGCGGGCATAAGTAGATAACTAAGCTTCTATGAGCCGACAGTTGTTTTCTTCAGCATACTGTTCGCCTCTTTTTCCGGCGTACCCCACTCCGGGCTGGGTCATCCCGAGACGCCTGGATAAGTCCGTCAACGCGTATCCCAATTCCCTCACCGCCAACATCATGTCAAACTAATTATATATTTATGCCCGTCCCCCTTGAGTACTGCTTTTAGCATTTTTGTTTATTCGATTGCAGCCTATTTTATCAAACCAATTCTGAAATCTGTTGAATTCAATATCTTTAAGATTTAAAATGCGTTGCTTTATTTCGTAAAAATCCATTGTTTGTTCTCTCTTTTTTTAGATAACGCCCGCCATCACCAGATAGGCAGGCTAAAGAGGCTTTGAATAATGCCGATTAAACACCAAATCGTGCGAAAAGCTCAAACCACCGCGACGGTGCCCGTCTGAGTGCATGGCGTTGTTCGGCTTTCTTCATTATTGCGCACTATCTGATTCTCTTCAAGAATTTCCTAAACGCACTGATAATTTTACTCCGGTAAGGTTCTTTGAATACTTCAGCTTGAGCCAGGTAAGCCTTGCACAAATGATCGAGCACTTCTGGGATTATTCTATAATCTTCGATTTGCATCTCTATTGCATTGCGGATTCCATTTAATTTGCGAAGTAAAACTATAGGAATACCCAAAGACTTCACTGTATTCTCAAGTTCTGAAATGGCATTCACTGCTTTTTGATTGTACTCCGCCATTTTTTCATTATATTGTATAATGTTAAATTCAGCCGCCGCCAGGAAAGCTGTGCAGTAGGCACATACTTATTGTGAAGGCCATACCGTAACTATAAACGACAGCGCTTCCTGCGGTCGGCTGGAGTGTCTCGTTGGAGGCCTTTTTACTTTTTCGATTTTGGTTTCAAGTGGTATAAATATACAAATTCCTTCATAAATGACGGAACAATTGGCTTCAAATTTTTTTTGAGATCTGCTTTGGTTTTACCGCTGCCAACAATTAGGCCTTCAAGTATTCCAAACCACACATCACCCAATCCAATTTCGCGTAGCCGCTTACCGAATGAACGAGCATAACATTTTCCCATCTCTTGGTGGTACACTACCGTCAGTGCGTGATTGCCGTGGATCAACTCTTGTATATCATCCCAGTAATAATCGCGATTACGCTCGCTCTTCAGATAAAAGTTTAGCTTATCTTCATCTGTTTGTCTGTTGGCTTTTGGCTCAAATGGCAGTGATGTAATGATTCCATATGTTGCCTTAGCCTCATTATAAGAATCTTTAAATCTGCTACGAATTCCGCCACCAAAACTGATATTATAAGCGCCTATATATCCATCATAAATAATCTGCCCCTTGAAAGGAAGCAAGACTGTTTCGACCATAACCGGCACATAGGGGAATAAGTCTTTCAGACTATCTGAAATAGAAAGAACACCGTAAGGCTTCGGTGAAGATGATGAATTGAGAAAGATTGAATATTTCTTCAAATGGCGAAATAAATAAAAGCGATCACGGATGAAATGTTTCCAAGACCGTACGATTCCTAATTCCTCGGCAGAAAAATGAAATGGGTTATCATTTAGAAATGAATCAATTAATTCTATATTTTGATAAAGTTGATCTCTGACTTGTACTCTTTCATTTACAGGTTGAGCCATAAGCTCGTCAGGAGTGGATGCTTGTTTCAATGTGTTTTGATGTGAATTTACATGGACCAATAATGCAGGGTAAAGTTTATAAAATAATTGAACATGTTCTTTTGATAGTCGCATTCGTATCCTTTGTTTAAACTTGGTGATTATTTCCTATTTCATCATTCTTCCAACGCTCGGCTTGAGCGGCGTGAAAAGGCGCCAGCCTTTTCACGTCCTACTTGAAGCTGTTGTTAGGTGATTCGGACTAAGAACGAGTTTCTCCTTTTCCGAGACGTTCACTCAATATTTTGCTCTTTTTCTAACTCGTCAAGGATTTGAGAAATTGAAGAGATAATCTCAGGAATATCAGATTCGATGGTATCCCAGACCAAAACATAATCTACACCAAAATAACCATGAATCAGACGGTCTCTCATACCCGCCATATCTTTCCATGCAATATCGGGATACTTCTGTTTGATAAATTCAGGGATATTCTTGACAGCTTCACCGATAATTCCAAACTTTTGGATGACTGCGCTCGATGTTTTTTCATCCTTCAGAAACTGATCGAAATCAATTCCTTCAACAAACTCCTGAATGTATTCGCAGGCTTTAACAATATCTTTCAAAAACAGTTTGTACTCTCTTTTCATAAGTATACCATATCCCTGTAAATATTTGACCTAAGCTCTTCACGAACAGCTCTTTGGGAAACCACATCAACCTTACGCCCTAGCTTTCCCTCAAGAAAATTACCGAGTCCACTTAAATCTAACAAGGTGGCACCCTTGCGAAATTCCACTAATATATCAATGTCGCTGTCTTTTCTGGCTTCACCTCTGGTATAAGAACCGAAAATACCTTTCAGTTCAGCTTTATATCGTTTATGAACCTCGTGTTTGAGGCTTTGAAGAGTTTCAAGAATTTGGTCTTGCATCATAGTTTGAATGTCCTACATTTTGATTCTTTCGAGTTGATGGGTTGAACACCTAACGCGCTGCGGATCAGGAGCGAGGCTGGAGGCAAACGGAGTTTGCCGGAGGCCGAGTCTGGCTGCACTCGCTGGTTGTGAGGCGCTTCGCGCCGAACAGCCGGTGGATGAAATCCGCAGCGCGTTGTCGGCGGACGCGAAGCGTCCGGCGACAACCAGTAATTGTATAGTTTTGTCGATAAATACCAAAAGCAAAACAGCTTGACAAGCTGCATTTCAATATTCTATGGTTTTCCTAACTTGATAACTGCAGTATAGGCATATTATCAATAAACTGGAAGACTCAGGGGGACGGGCATAAGTAGATAACTAAGTTTCTATGAGCCGACAGTTGTTTTCTTCAGCATACTGTTCGCCTCTTTTTACGGCGTACCCCACTCCGGGCTGGGTCATCCCGAGACGCCTGGATAAGTCCGTCAACGCCCACCCCAATTCCCTCACCGCCAACATCATGTCAAGTTACTTATATATTTATGCCCGTCCCCCTCTTCACGCGGCCTCCTCGAGATCCGCAATGGTTCTTGCGATCTTTAGCACTCTATTAAAGCACGGGCTGACAGGCCCCTATTCCCCCAGCAATTATCACTGGATTTCCAGGTTGTGCCCGCAGTTCGGGCAGAACTTGTAGTCCTCTTCAATGTCAGCATTACAATTGGGGCACCGTTCAAAAGGCGGCGCCAGCTCCATGAGGAGCTGGCCCTTCTTCACGGCGACCATTTTCTTATCAGCCTTGTAATCGGCAAAGACCAAGACCCTCTTTACAACCCCGTCCACAGCAGAAGTGACAGCGCACTCTGTCTTCATAATGGAAAGGTTTAGTACCTCTTCTCCGGCTTTGACAGCATTGCCCTCCTTTTTGTGCACGAGCCACAGGTCTGCATCAAAGGGCGCCCCAATATGATATGGATTTCTGCTGTCGGCCATCTCGCGCCTCGGCCCTGCTTCGACGGACTCTGCCACTTTTATATCTTCTACGAACACTTCATAATCGAGCTTGTACCTCACCCTTCTTGTGCCACGGGGGCGGGTTTTGCCGACTCGTATGATCTTTATGGTGTGTACCTTTCCATCGGAGGTGACAAACTCCCGTTCTACCCCAGGCTGGAGCCCTTCAAACCAGATGTCGTCCGGCAAGACATTCGGCTCTCCATACTTGTCGAGGTTCTTTATCAGCTTCAAAGCGTCTCCCGGGTGATTGAGATAATTGACTACTTCATTTTCCGTGGGCGTACGTCCAATATGCTCGGCCAGCTCTGCTTCAACGGCCTTCATGTCCACAGGGGACAAGAAGTTGAGAGGACTTTCCTCCGTGCGTTCTGCTATGGCATCACGCCAGTTCTCACCGAATACAGACTCATACACCCAGTCATCAGGCCAGCCAAGGGGAAGCTTGCCGAACTTGCCCCAAAGGAGATTCTTCAAGGCATCATTGGCGTGGGAAAAAAGGACTAGGCGGTCTTTCTTGACGTCATCATCAAGGGCCTCTTCCGGTGTGGAGGTAACGAGTTTCAGCAGGTCGATCATCCATTGCACTTCCCCCAATCCGCCACGCTCATATGCCTTGACGGCCATCATGTAACCGTTTGTCCACGTGATCTGAGAGCCCGGGGTCACGTCGTGGTAGCGAATAAGCTTTCGACACAGTTCAAGGATGAGCAGAATATGGGGAAGCAGAAAAGCGTATCCTTGCTTCAAGGCGGCTTCCTGACTGCTTGAGGTAGCGCCCCCCGGAAGGCCGTGACGGGTCACATCGTGATCGGGACCCAGGAACGTGGGTCGACAGTAATGATCATACATGGGCATGATCTGCTTTAGGACAAAGGCCGCCTCCCGGATCTTATCTTTGTCAAGGCGTGTTTTCAGGCCCAACTCCCCTTCAACGTAGGCAACCACCGGCAAGACGGCCGCCTGGCTGTAAAACCGCACCGCCGGACCATCTGCCACGTCGAGAATCTTGGCCCCGGCTTTTGCTGCACTGCCCAGGGCCGGAACTGCCAAACCGTCGGTGATATGTCTGTGATACTGAATAATGAGTTCCGGGTAATCGTCTAGAATCGCTGAGATCAGGTCATAGATGAATCGCGGAGGACAGACCCCGGCCATGTCCTTGAGACAGAAAATGATTTGTTTAGAGGCGCCTGCCTCATCGCAACCCAAGATGCGACCGACCATAGAGAGGATGTCATTCAACACGGAAAGGTAGTGTTCAATGGTGAAGCCTTCAGCCCAACTCAAACTGATGGCCGGTTCGAAGATGCGATTTTCAGCTTGAAGGACGATTTCGGCAAAAGGGACCATGTTGTCAATGTGGTTCAGAAAATCAAAGCAGCGTATCACATGGTAGTCCTTGATGATCATCCTGCCTGTTCGTTCCATGACTTCCCTGGCCTGCGGAGTATACCCCAGGATGTTGGTGGAACGAATGAGAATCATTTTTTGGGTATTCGGAGCGAAGGTGTTCCATTCCTCGGCTTCCGCCCAAGGGTCCGTCATGCACCCCAACATACCTACATGGTAATGAGCGCCTCCTCCGTTTTCAATGGACACATAACCACACTGGTCGAGCAAGGGACCGACCAATCGATCGTCAAAGAGGCGGAACCTGTTTCCAGACTCTGACTGGGTAACGTCTCTGGGGGTCGTATTTGAGAACTCGACGAACTCCGAGTCTCGAAGATAGGCCAGGATCACATCTCTGTGGTCATCGGGCCTAAAAGGCGGTTCATAGTTTGTTATTGAGGGCTCCGTGGAAGACGAGGCTTGGGCCGTTGGCATGGGGCCGACTCTTGCGTCTTCCGGAGTTCGGTAGGGGCCGAGCCCGATATAGGGATTATACCCCACAGCCGTAATTTCCGCCATGAGCCCTGCAAGCCGAAGATGTTCCGGGACTACTTCCTGATAAGAAATGAGGTCAGGCGTGGTTTCGATGAATTTGGTATGGACTTCGCCCGCCCTAAACACTGGATACGTAACAATCTTCTTGTGAAAGGGTATGGTTGTTTTGAGTCCGCCGATGAAATATTCCGACAAGGCCCTTTCCATGATGGAGGCGGTTTTTTCCCATGTACCGCCATAGGTCATGAGCAAGGCCCCTAAAGAATCATAGGCCTTGGGGAATTCATAATCACCAAAGACGCAGGAATCGAGGCGCACTCCTTCACCACCAGGGGAAAGATAGCGAGTTATTGTCCCTGAGTTGGGCATGAAATCACGCTGGGGGTCTTCGAAATTGATCCGGCACTGCATTGCAAAACCCTTCGGCTTGAGTTGCTCTTCTGTGAGACGGAGCTTTTCACCAAAGGCAATGCGTATCATCTCTTCGACGATATCTATGCCGTACAGGAGTTCTGATATGCCGTGCTCTACCTGAAGACGGGTGTTGGCCTCAATGAAGTAGAAGTTCTGCTTGTCATCGACCAAAAACTCAATCGTGATGATGGAATCATATCCCACTGCAGTAGTCATCTGGAAGGCAGCCTCTTTCAAGGCGTTGCGCAACTCCGAAGAAGCCCCTCCCCATGGTGATGGGGTAATCTCTAACAGTTTTTGATACCTTCGCTGGCAAGAGCAATCCCGTTCGTCGAGTGCAACGGCATTTCCGAATTTGTCGCAAATCATCTGTATCTCGAGGTGTCTGACCACAGGAAGGAACTGTTCGATGTACAGATTGGGGTTGCCAAAGCTTGCCTCAGCCATGCCTGAAGCCTTAGGGAACTGGCGTTCCAGTTCCTCCTGCGAATGGACCACCACAACTCCTCTGCCTCCACCGCCCCCTTCGCTTTTGATCATTACAGGGAAACCGATCTTTTCAGCGATCCTCTTTGCCTCCTCCAAAGAGACCGCGCCATCGGAGCCTTCCACCACAGGCACGGAGAGGGACTTGGCCAGCTCCCTGGCTTTGACTTTGTTGCCGAGACTTTTCATGGGGCCCTGTGAGGGGCCTATGAAAACAACATCGTGCTCTGCACAAATGGAAGGGAAGTGATTGTCCTCGGCAGCAAAGCCCCAGCCGGGATGAAGAGCCGCAATATCGTACTTCTTCGCAATCCGCACAATCTCTTCTATGTCCAGGTAACCACCCACCACCGAAAGGCTGAATGCCTTGTCTGCTTTGGACACATGGGGTGCGGTTTTATCTACTGGAGTAAAAAACGCCGCATAAATAGCGCCCATCTCTCTGATCGTTCGTCCGACACGAAGGGCAGGAATACCGCGATTGGCGACACCGATAAGCATGTTTTCAAAATTGACGGCCATGAAGTGAGTCCCTCCTTTTCTCCTTTGCCCGAAAAACAAGCAGCAACACCGGGGCTGTTTCTTGCTGATGCTGCCGTCACACTGACCTGAGGACGGTAATATAACTCAGGGGGACGTATAACTCAGGGGGACGGGCACAAGTAGATAACTAAGCCCTTCGATTCATAACTTCGATGACGAATTTATTTACTCAGGACTTAGTGCTGCCCTCGGCCATGAGCTCGGGCCGAATGCAGTGAGCAGTTTTTCCAATCTAATTTGACAAAACACGTGACCGTATTTGCGAATCGAAGCACTAAGCTTCTATGAGCCGACAGTTGTTTACTTCAGCATGCTGTTCGCCTCTTTTTACTGCATACCCCACTCCGGGCTGGGTCATCCCGAGACGCCTGGATAAGTCCGTCAACGCGTATCCCAGTTCCCTCACCGCCAACATCATGTCAAACTAATTATATAGTTATGCCCTTCCCCCTTGAGTCCTGCGGCGGCCTTTCCGTTTACGGTCTACCAAATCGTTTGTACGTGGGGATAGTCCAATATTTTTTCATCTTTTGTGACTAAAGGGACTCCCCATGAAATTGCGGTAGCAATTATTATGCGGTCTGCCGGATCGCTGTGGAGAGGTTGAGGCAAGTTCACCGATTTAACTGCAACAGAATTATCAACAGGTATGAACTTAACAAACGGCAGCATTTCTGACTTCGCTATCCAGTCGCTTAATTCCAGCTTGAGTGTTAAACGTTTTCTTGCGACTAGAAGGGCAACCTCCCAGGCACTGATAGATGAGATCAATAGAGCGTTGTCTTCCACAGCAGCATCCAAAGATTCTTTTGCCCTTTTAGAAAGTAATTCCGGATTACTGACGAACCATACCCAGGCATGAGTATCAAGAACAATCATCTTAAAGCCTCCCAATCATCTAAGCCTACAGGAGCAGTTGGATCTTCGTACTTGATCACGGAATTGCGAAGTGCCTTTAGGCACTCGCCAGGATCTTTGGTATATGGTACGATTTTTAAGACGGGTTTACCCCGGTCACTGATAATTAATTCCCTTCCTGTTTGTTCCACTTGGCGAAAATAGTGCAAAGCGCGGGGCTTGAATTTTGATTTAGGTATTACATTCTCCATATCAAAGGCTCCTTTTCCAAATTTGCAAAAATGACATGGTCATAATACCATGGTCACTTTAAAAGTCAAGCCGAAATATTAGCCAGGTTAGGTTGAACGGAACGAAGCCATTCTCCTCCCCTAGCGGGAGGGGATTAAGGGGAGGGGGAATATAACCTCCTGAAATCCCATATTTTCCACCCTTACCCCTGGCCAAGACCTGGTTCGCGAGCTTGACAGCCTGTAATGGGGGCAAAGCGCCAGGGCAGGCCCGGCCCTCTCCCGTCAAGGGAAAGGGAGTATTTTTGACTTTTTATCAAACCATCAGCTTTGCCCCGGTAGTTTTCGCAAAACCGTTATTTT
>Ga0209986_10004320_pt1 | contig 12074 bp, 13 predicted proteins | sample BlataG_FD_183168 | JGI IMG/M metagenome (GOLD analysis project Ga0209986, IMG submission 183168) | Deep subsurface microbial communities from Black Sea to uncover new lineages of life (NeLLi) - Black_00105 metaG (SPAdes) (version 2) | ecosystem: Environmental > Aquatic > Marine > Oceanic >...
ATGATATTTATTCAGCCAATGAATCACCGATATCCGGAATTAGTGGAGAGACCATATTTAGGGAAATTAAAAAAACCAACCATAGACAGATAAAATATTTGCCTTCCAAAGATAATATTTTAAGTTATTTATATGAAATTATTCAACCCGGAGATATAATAATAACTATGGGCGCGGGAGATATTTGGATTGTTGGCCAGGAATTAGCTAAACAATTGAAGAAAACAAAGGAATTTTGATATTATTTAAAAATGAATATATATATAGATATTATAAAAAATGAGTGCAAAATACAAGGAATTGACCGTATAATTAAATACGATGAGCCATTAAAAAATCATACTTCATTAAGAATTGGCGGACCCGCTGATGTTTTTTGCAACCCAGGTAATATCGAAGATTTAAAAAAAGTTGTTTCTATCTCCAAAGAATACAATATCCCTTTCTGGGTTATTGGAAACGGAACAAACTTATTGATTTTGGATAGCGGGATAAGAGGTTTAGTAATTAACTTAAATAAAGGTTTTAAAAAAATAGAATTTTCTGATAAAATTGTAAAAGTAGGTGCAGGAGTTTCATTAGTATATCTGAGTAAGATGGCTTTGAATAGAGAATTGAGCGGATTAGAATTTGCTTGTAATATTCCCGGAACTTTGGGAGGAGCAATAATTAATAATGCCGGTTTTAAAGGAAATTGTATAGCAAATGCAGTAAAAAATGTAACTTTTTTAACCGGAGAAAATAAAATAGAAAAAATGTCCAAATCTAATTTAAATTTTAACTATCGCGAATGTAATTTAAAAGGTAAATCAGTGATTATTTTAGAAGCAACCCTGCTGATGAAAAAGGGGAATAAAGAAGAAATTGAATCAAAAATAAAGGAAAATATTAAAATTAGAGAGACTAAACAGCCTTTGCATAAATTAAACGCGGGTAGTATTTTTAAAAATCCACCTGGTTATTATGCCGGAGAATTGGTAGAAAAAGTTGGAGCGAAGGGACTATCTCGGGGCAAAGCAGAGGTCTCTACCAGGCACGCTAATTTTATTGTGAATAATGGCGGTGCGTCAGCCAGAGATATTCTGTATTTAATTGAAGAGATTGAGAAAAGAGTGAAGAAAAATTTTGGAATAAAATTAGAGCGCGAAATAGAAATTTTGGGAGAACCCTAAAGGACAGTATATAGTATATAGTATATAGTAGCATCACGGCGTTGCCGTGATGAATCCAGAAAGAAAAAAACAAGAATAAATTCGTATATCGTATGTAGTTAAAACGGAGACCGGGTAGATGAAAATAATTGACGAGAATGAAGAATGGATGGAAGAAGAAGAGGAGGAATTAGAAGAAGAGGAGGAAGAAGGAGAAAAACGTCAACCTATATTATCAAGAGTAACCAAGATATTAATTTTTTATTTGGCTTTAGGTTTTTTAGGCTGGAATTTTTTTAATTTTATATTTAGTTCAAATTTTTGCAACATCGAAGAGGTCATTATTAAAGGTAATGATTATCTGAGTGAGGATGAAATATTTTATAAGTCCGGGATACAATTAGGCGAGAATATCCTTAAGTTAGATTTAAAAAAATCTATAGATTCTTTAAAACAAGAACCCCGGATAAAAGAAGTGGAAATAAAACGGGTAATACCTAATAAAATCATTATTTCCTTAAAAGAAAGAAAAGCAGCCGCAATTGTCCATATCGGAGAAGAATATTATTTTTCCACTAAAGAGGGAATGGTTTTATCTAAAATTGATAGACCGGAGGAAGGATTTGTCCTGCCCCTACTATCAGGATTAGAGATTGATGGAATAAAAATAGGAGAAATTATAGATAAACCTGAATTTAGGCTGGCATTAGAAGGCATTAATTCAGCAGAAGTGATACTGCCCAAGATTTTTTGTCGGGTGGAAATATTATCCCCGGATGATTTTATGATTTGCAATAAGGATGATACCTTAAAAGTTAGAGTAAATAGGTCAGAGGTGATTATTAATAAGGAAAATTTATTAAGAGAAGCCCTGGAAAAAATTGAAAGGGAAAAATTATTAGTAGAATATATAGATATTCGCTTTAAAGACAGTTTAGTAATAAAATTAAAAAAATGATGTTTATAAAATAAAAAACATCAGTCTGTTTACTTTAATTTCTCAGTAGTGTATGATATTTTTAAGCATGCAGGAGGTTATGAATATGGGAATGGATGAAATTGTAGTCGGTCTGGATATAGGTTCCGGAAAAGTATGTACAGTTGTAGGTGAATTAGGTGTGGATGACCAGATAGAAATTATTGGCATAGGTACATCCCCCTCCCTGGGAATAAGAAAAGGAATAATTATTGATTTGGAACAAGCCATCCAATCAGTAAAGGAATCTATTGAAAGCGCTGAACGTATGGCAGGAACTCGCATTAATTCTGCTTTTGTTTCTATCGCAGGAAGTCATATAACCTCTGTAAATAGCAAAGGAGTTATTGCTATTTCCGGAGAATCCCCAGAAATTACAGAAAACGACATTGAAAAGGTTATAGAAGCTGCTAAAGCTGGAATAGTATCTTCTGATAAAGAATTAATTCATACCCTAAGCCGCGAATTTATAGTTGACGGCCAGAGTGGAATATCGGATCCCCTGGGAATGTCGGGAGCAAGATTGGAGAGTAAAGTCCACATTGTAACCGGCTCAATTACCGCTGTGCAAAATTTAATTAAATGTGTAGAAGGAGCGGGGTTGGATATTGAGGAAATAATTTTTGGAACCTTAGCTTCCAGTAATGCGGTTTTAAGTAATGCTGAGAAAGATTTAGGAATTTTATTAATTGATATTGGTGCGGGGACTACTGAAATAGCAATTTTTGTTGAAGGTGGATTGGCTCATTCTGCAGTTCTACCAGTAGGAGGTATTCAGATAACCAATGATTTAGCCGTTGGTTTAAGAACTTCTATAGAAGAAGCTGAAAAGATAAAAATTAACTATGGAAGCACAGTTGAAAATAGTGTTTCTCCTGAAAAATTAGTAGAGATTTCCAGTATCAACGGAAAGGATAAGTATAATGTATCCCAAAAGTACCTGGTAGAAATAATTGAACCCCGGGTAAGTGAGATATTTAATTTGGTCGGAGTGGAAGTTAGAAAATCTGGGTGCTATAATATGATTTCCGGAGGAATAGTTATAACCGGAGGAAGTTCTTTGCTGCCCGGCATCTCAGATGTTGCAGAACAGGTCTTAAATTTGCCCTCTCGATTAGGGAGACCCCATTACGAAGGGGAGTTAGCAGACATGATAAATGACCCATCCTATTCTGAAGCAATTGGATTGTTAAGTTTTGCTACCGAAAAATATTCTATCGGAAGACCATTTCAATCGACCAAAAGAAAAACAAAAGTAAAAAATATTTTTACTAAAATCATAGGCTGGCTGAAAGATTTTTTTTAATTTTTTTTATTGCCTTTAAATAAGCAAAACATTCCATTATTTGCGGGGAGGTTATAAATTGTTTAACCTTAACAATAAAGTAGGAGAATTTATCGAGATAAAAGTAATCGGTATAGGCGGCGGCGGTGGGAATGCTGTTAATAGAATGATTGATGCGAAATTACAAGGGGTTAATTATATTTCCGCTAATACCGATGCTCAAGTGTTAGCCTTTTCTAATGCAGAACAAAAAATACAAATTGGCAGTAGAATAACCAAGGGTTTAGGTAGTGGATCGGATCCTGAAATTGGTCGTAAAGCTGCGGAAGAAGACAAAGACAGGATTGCAAAAGCTTTAAAAGGAGCAGATATGGTATTTATCACCGCTGGAATGGGAGGCGGAACAGGAACCGGTGGTGCCCCTATCGTTGCTCGGATATCTAAAGACTTAGGTGCCTTAACAGTGGGAGTAGTAACTAAGCCTTTTTCTTTTGAAGGTCATAAAAGGATGGAGCAGGCTGAGGAAGGAATAAAATTATTAAAAGAATGTGTAGATACTTTAATTGTAATACCCAACGATAGATTACTTCAGATTGTTGAGGAAAATACTTCTGTATTAGATGCTTTCAAAATTGCTGATGAGGTTCTGCTGCATGGTATTCAGGGAATTACCGAAATTGTAGTCGAGCCAGGTTTAATAAATGTAGATTTTGCGGATGTAAAAATGATTATAAAAAATGCCGGTACAGCTATAATGGGATTAGGAAGAGCCAGTGGTGAAAACCGAGCTGTAGAAGCAGCCCAAAGAGCTATAAACAGTCCAATTTTAGATACAAAAATCGATGGAGCTAAAGGGTTGTTGTTTAAAATCAGCGGGAGTTCAAGTTTAACTTTGCATGAAGTTAATAGAGCTGCTGAAATAATTTCTAAGGCAGCTAATCCAGAAGCAAATATTATTTTTGGAGCGGTAATTGACAAAGGGTTAAATGATGAAGTGAAGGTAACGGTAATAGCTACCGGATTTGAAACCTTAGATAAAATCACAGAAGAACCCAAGCTTGAGGAGATTGATTTCGATAAAGATAAGATAAGTTATAATGATTTAGATATTCCTACTTTTTTAAGGGAGAAAAAGTAAGAAATAGCGTATAGCGTACAGCGTTAAAGAGGCCGGGATTCAAGTGTAGGGGCACAATGAATTGTGCCTTTTTTTTGTAATTCACAGACAGGCGAGACGCCTGTCTTATTTTTTTAAAATATTAACAATTAACAATTTTATATTGACATTCTCTATATATGGTGTAATACTATAAATGTAATCCTATATTTAGGGGTGCAAGATGAAATGTCCTTATTGTAGTTATTACGATACCGGGGTAATTGAATCCAGGCACATAGAAAATGAATTAGTAGTTAGAAGAAGAAGAATTTGTAGAAAATGCAATAAAAGATTCACTACTTACGAAAGAATTGATTTAATTCCCCTGATGGTAATAAAAAAAGATGGTCGGAGGGAGCCTTTTTCTCGGGAAAAAATTACCAATGGCATTATTAAAGCCTGTGAAAAAAGACCGATTAGTATAGAGATTATAAATAATTTAGTAAACAACATAGAAGAGACCATAAAAAGTGAAGGAGTGAATGAAATTAAAAGTAATCTAATTGGAGAATTGGTTATCTCCAGATTACGAGATTTAGATGAAGTAGCTTACGTAAGATTTGCCTCGGTATACAGGCAATTTAAAGATCTAAGCAGCTTCGTAAAAGAGATAAGGAAGATTAGCAAATAGAATAAATAATTCAACAACTATATTTTATAATGAGGTTTTAAAATGATACAGACCATTAAAAAGAGAGAAGGCCGATTAGTAGAATTTGATAAAAAGAAGATAACCGAAGCTATTTTTGCTGCTATGTTGGTAGCAGGAGAGAAAAATAAAACTATATCAGAAAAAGTAACCGATCAGGTAATTATAAAATTAGAAAAAAGATTTAAGGATAAGGTTCCGCAAGTAGAAGAAGTTCAGGATGTAGTAGAAGAGGTCTTAATTAGAGAAGGCCTGGTAAAGATTGCTAAGGCCTATATTTTATATCGGGATAAAAGGAGTAGAATTAGAGAGAGTTTAAAAGTTAGGAAAAAGGTAGAAAACCATAAAAGCACAACTGATCTTTCTCTGTTGGTTTCCACTCCAACCTCTGAGAATATTTTCCCCTGGGATAGGCAAAAAATTATTCAAGCTTTAGTTAAAGAAGCGGAGCTGCCTTTAAATGTTTCTACCAAGATAGCCAAGGCAGTAGAAAAAAAGATAGTCGATTTAAGCTTAAGCGAGATTTCCACTTCTTTGATTAGGGAATTGGTTGACAATGAGCTGTTTACCAGAGGATATGAACATAAGTGGAGAAAGCAAAAGATCATCGGGATGCCTACCTTTGATTTAAAACAACTATTTTTGTCCAAGAGCAAAGAAAATAGTAATATTGGAACCAATAATCCGGAAGCTATAAATTTGACCATTGCCGAAAATACTATCAAACAATATATGCTGCAGGAAGCTTTTTCCAAAGAAGTAGCTGATGCCCATTTAAAAGGCTGGATTCATATTCATGATTTGGGCTACCCGAGAATTTATTGTTCCGGTCATTCTCTCGAATTTTTAAAAAAATATGGTCTTGAATTGGAAAATTTAGATACCTCTTCCGCCCCAGCCAGGCATACCAGAACCTTAACCGGACATTTAAACACTTTTCTGGCTTCTATGCAGGCCTATTATGCAGGTGCCTTAGGTATTAGTTATTTAAATATCATGTATGCTCCCTTTTTGGTAAATCTGCCTTTTAAAGAGATAAAACAAGAAGCTCAATATTTAATATTTAGCGGTTCGCAAAATGCCTTTTCAAGGGGAGGACAGAGTCTTTTCCTGGATTTCAATGTTCATCTTGGCATTCCGCACTATCTTAAAAATATACCGGCAATCGGACCGGGAGGGGAATATACCGGAAAAATTTACGGAGAATACGAAAAAGAATCGCAATTATTTTTAAAGGCTTTGATGGAAGTTTGGAGAGAAGGGGATTACCACGGAAAAGTTTTTGCTTTTCCTAAAATGGATCTGCACATTGATAGCAAATCTTTCGAGGACCCCGAGCAGGAAAAGTTATTGAAGTATGCCTGTGAAATAGCTTCAGAGAACGGTTCGCCTTATTTTATTTTTGATAGGGATGACATAAGTTTGGCTGCCTGCTGCCGGTTAAAGACAGAGATAACCGATCAGGAAATGATACTGCATCCGGAGAAGTTAAGATTTGCCGGGATACAGAATGTTACTATTAATCTACCTCAATGCGCCTATAAAGCCTTCCCTAACAATAATATTTCCGAATCGTCTCTTGACTTTAATGATGAAGATAATTTAAAGTTATTTTTCCATAAAATCGATCAGGCTTTACGCTTAGCAGTTCAAGCCCATTTACAAAAGAAAAAATTCTTAAAGATGATGATGGAAGATCCCAGCGGACCTTTATGGCAAATAGGCAAGATAGCCCTGGATGGCAGGCCTTACGTAAATTTAGATGAAGGAACTTACTTAATAGGATTAATCGGATTGAACGAAGCAGTCCAGCATATTAGCGGCAAACAACTACATGAAAGCGAGGACATTTTTAAGTTAGGGTTAAAAATCGTATCCTTTATGAGTATAAAGTGCAGAGAGTACGGTGAGAAGTTCAATTTAAAATTATCTCTGGAGGAATCTCCCGCTGAAAGTGCAGCAGGAAGGTTAGCTAAAATCGATTTACAGGAATTTCCAGATAGTAAAAAAGTTGTAAAAGGAAATTCCAATGGAGACGAAAGTTATTATACCAATAGTATCCATTTTGCTGCTTCAGCACCGGTAGATTTAATCACTCGAATTATTAAACAGAGCAAGTTCCATCCTTTAATAAAGAGCGGGGCGATAATTCATGCCTTTGTAGGAGAAAGCCGGCCTTCACCGGAGAGTATCTATAATTTAGTTAAAAAAGTTTGGGAACATACCCAGTGTTCCCAACTTACTATTTCACCTGAGTTTACCATATGTAATACCTGCAACGAAGTTAGCAGGGGATTACAGGAGAATTGCATTGGTTGTGGAAGTGAAGATGTATATGGAGTAACCAGGATAGTGGGATATTATAGCAAAATAACTAACTGGAATAAAAATAAGATCGGTGAACTAAAAGACCGACATTCCGGAAATTATAAAGTTAAAAGTAAAATTTAGAAGAAAGAAAAATACCATGAAAACAAAAATATTCTGGCAAAAAAACTGTCCCCATTGTCCGGAAGCTAAAAATATAGGGAAGCAATTAGAGAAAGAGATAACAGTTCAATATTTTGATATAGAAACGATTGATGGTCTGGCGGAAGCAAGCTATTATGACATTGCCTCCACTCCTTCTATGGTAATCTTAGATAATAATGATAATGAGATCAAAATATGGAGAGGAAAGACCCCTCGCTTGGAGGAGATTAGGAAGGAAGCAGAAATTTGAATATTACCATAAAACAAATGATTGACACCTCTCTGATTGATTGGGAGGGGAAAATCGTTTCTACTTTATATGTTCCTTCATGTAATTTTCGATGTCCTTACTGCTATAATTGTGATCTGATACTGCATCCGGAAAATTTTCCTAACATCTCCCAGAGAAAAATAGATAACTTCCTCTTAGAGAGAAAAGATTTTATCGATGGTATATGTATGAGCGGAGGAGAGCCCACCCTATACCTCGATTTACCTGCATATTTTAAAGAAATAAAAGATAAAGGTTTTTTGATAAAGCTGGATACTAATGGTACTAATCCGAAATTATTAGAAAATCTCCTAGATTTTGGTTTGGTGGATTATATTGCCCTGGATATTAAATCATCATTGGATTTTGATAATTATTCTAAAGCCGCGGGCATTAAAGATAAAATAGTGATAGAGAAGGTAAAAGATAGTATCAAATTAATAACGAACTCAAAAATTGATTATGAATTTCGCACTACTGTCGTACCTTTATTACATTCCGATGAGACCATTATGGAAATTGCCAGTTATATTGCGGGGGCAAAGAAATATGTCTTACAAAATTTCTCTCCTTTAGAGAAGACCCTCGATCCTTCTTTTCAAAAGATAAAACCCTATTCTGATGAAATGATTCAGGAATTATCGGAAAAAGCCAAAAAATATGTTCCCAATTGTTGCTGGAGATGAGTATAACGATTGACAAATTAGCCAATTCACCGATTTCCCGATTGAATTGGTTGATTACTCGTTACACATTACTCATCACTTATTACTGTATTTTACTATTTTTTATTTTGATACAGTATAAGTATTAAAAAATATTTGCAAAAAGTAGAGATAATTTGAACCAGGATTTCGAATTAAAAGAACTTGGACAAATAAAATATTTCAACTGTAGAGAATTGGACAACACCAACTTAGTAGTAAATGCTTTTACCACTCGAACAGGTGGGGTAAGCAGAACCCCCTTTGATAACCTTAATTTATCCTATAATGTAGGCGATAAAGAAAGCCGCGTAGCAAAAAACAGAAAAATAATTTTGAATGTTTTGAACATTGATTATCGAAATACTGTATCAGCACAACAAGTCCATAAAGATAAAATAGCTCTCGTAAGAAAAGAAGATAAAGGTAAGGGAGCCTTTAAATATTCTAAGGGAATTGCAAAAACCGATGCCTTAATTACAGATATCCCCGGCATACCTCTTTTAATGTGTTATGCTGATTGTGTACCTATTTTTATTTTAGACCCCGTCAAAAAAGCTATTGCCCTAATTCATAGTGGAAGAAAGGGAACAGAATTGGAGTTAACCTTAAAAACTTTGTTTAAGATGAAAAAAATCTTTAAAACCAATCCCCGCTCCTGCTTAGCTGCCATTTTTCCCTCCATCGGTCCCTGCTGTTATAGTATCAAAGAGGAAAATAAAATTGATGATTATTGGTTAAATGAAGTTAAATATAATGATGAACCAATTTCCCTGCAAAATAAAAGCGGGCGGAGCCTTGATTTAAGAAAAGCAAACTATGGGCAATTGATTAGAGGAGGAGTAGAGGAAAAGAATATTTTTATTAACGAGATTTGTACGGCAGACCATCCTAAACTTTTCTTTTCCTACCGAAGAGATAAGGGAAACACCGGTCGTATGGCCGCTATCTTTATGTTAAAGTAATAAAAATAAACATTTTAATAGGGAGGAAGGTATGCGCATAAAAGAGCATCCCATCTTAGAATTTAACCAGAAAGAAAAAGTTAAATTCACCTTGGATGGTAAAGAATTAGAAGGCTATAAGGATGAGCCCATTGCTTCTGCCCTGGTTGCTGCCGGAATAAAGGTGTTAAGCAGAAGCATTAAATATCACCGCCCCAGAGGATTTTTTTGTGCCATAGGAAAATGTTCGGCTTGCCTGATGAAGGTAAACGGTGTCCCCAATATCAGAACCTGTGTAACTAAATTGGAAGAGGGGATGAGAGTAGAAACCCAAAAAGGAAAAGGTGATTTCAATTGAAAATAACTGATATAGCAATAATCGGTGGGGGTCCGGCAGGATTGTCGGCAGCAATCTATGCTGCTTCCCTGGGGGCAAAAGTAACTCTTATTGACGATGGTTTAGAATTAGGCGGACAGTTAATTAAACAGACCCATAAATTTTTTGGTTCCGAAAAACAGTTTGCCGGGATCAGAGGCATAGAAATTGCCAAAAAGATGATCCAGGACATCAAAGAATATGACAATATTGAAGTAATCGCCAATGCTACAGTCACCGGCTATTATGAAGATGAGGTCATTACTATTGTCCAGGGAGTTAATGGTGAAATATTGAAAAAACTAAAGGCCAACAGAATTATTGTGGCTACCGGGGCATCGGAGAATATGCTGCCTTTTGTAAATAACGACTTACCCGGAGTCTATGGTGCCGGGGCGGTGCAGACCTTAATGAATCTTTACGGCGTAGTCCCGGGCAATAATATTTTAATGGTAGGGGCAGGCAATATCGGTCTGATTGTAAGCTACCAGCTCCTGCAGGCCGGGATTAAGGTAGAGGCAATAGTGGAAGCCCTTCCCCAGATAGGCGGCTACTTAGTGCATGCATCCAAGATTAGACGTTTGGGAGTACCTATCTACACTTCTCATACTCTAAAAGAAGTATACGGTACGGATTGTGTAGAAAGAGCGGTAATTTCTGAAATCAATCAAAATTTTGAATTTATACCGGGGACAGAAAAAGAACTCGAGGTGGATACTATCTGTCTGGCGGTAGGCCTCTCTCCCCTCACTGATCTGCTCTGGCAGGCCGGCTGTCAGATGAAATATATTCCGGAGCTTTGCGGTTATGTGGCCTTAAGAGATGATAATATGAAAACCACTAAAGATAAAATCTATATCGCCGGGGATGTAGCAGGTATCGAAGAGGCCAGCAGTGCCATGTTGGAAGGTCAAATTGCCGGTTTGAATGCCGCGGTAAGATTAGGATATAAATGTGATAACTATCAAGAGCAAGACGGAAAACTAAAAGCGGAATTAAAAGAATTGAGAGACAACCCTTTAAGTGAAGAGATAAAGATAGGTATAGAAAATGCCTTAATAAGGAAGGGGAGGGATTAACCATGTTAGAAAGAACCGGCATACCGACCGATGATGATTTAGAAAAAGTAATTCCGGATAAAAAAAGATTATCCCAGGGTCCGGTAGTCATTATAGAGTGTTTTCAGAAGATACCCTGTGACCCTTGTGCCATATCCTGCAAACTTGGGGCAATAAAACCCTTTAAAGACATAAATGACTTACCCATAGTCGATTTTGATAAATGTACCGGCTGCGGGATCTGTATTAGTTCCTGCCCCGGTCTGGCCATATTCGTAATAGATGTGAATTATTCAGATGAAAAATCCTTAATCAAACTACCCCATGAAATGCTCCCCCTACCGGAAAAAGGAGAGGATGTTTATGCTTTAGACAGAGATGGCAGCATACTCAGTAAAGCGAAAGTAGTAAGGGTCTTAAAGGATAAAAACAAGACTCACATAATTTCCCTGGAAGTCCCCAAAAGTACGGCTATGAAAGTAAGAAGTATAAAAGTGGAGGACAAAAACGATGAAAGATGAAACCATAATTTGCCGATGTGAAGATATCACCTGGGGGGAAATCAGACAGGCTTTAGAGAAGGGATATACCACCCTCGATGAGATTAAAAGGGTTACCCGGGCGGGGATGGGAAGATGCCAGGGCACCACTTGCCGCAGGATGATCTTAAGGGAAATCGCCAAGTTTTGTAATAAGAAGATAGAAGAGGTAGCCATACCTACCTTCAGGCCTCCCACCAAACCGGTAAAATTAGGGACCCTGGCAGGGGATGATGATGATGATTAAAAGAGCAAGTGTGGTAATAATCGGTGGAGGAATAATCGGTTGCAGTATCGCCTATAATTTAGCCAAGATGGGATGTAAAAATATAGTATTATTCGAAAAAAATTCTCTGGCCAGTGGTGCTACCGGCAGGTGCGGAGCAGGGATTAGACAGCAATTTGGGACTGAGATGAACTGTATCCTGGCTCGGGAGAGTATAAAAATATTTGAGAATTTAAGTCAAGAATTAGATTATGATATCGAACT
>Ga0209986_10004324_pt1 | contig 12060 bp, 7 predicted proteins | sample BlataG_FD_183168 | JGI IMG/M metagenome (GOLD analysis project Ga0209986, IMG submission 183168) | Deep subsurface microbial communities from Black Sea to uncover new lineages of life (NeLLi) - Black_00105 metaG (SPAdes) (version 2) | ecosystem: Environmental > Aquatic > Marine > Oceanic >...
GACAATCACAATGATTCCTTTGGGTTGTGCTCGATTGCGGATGTCGTGCCTGCCAACGATAGGCGACGGGCCAAACGCCCATAAATGGGAAAGAAAACCAGCAGCCGAATAAAGGAGGTAATTATGAAAGACATAAAGACTTACCTGGTCAGCGGTGTGCCGCTATGCTGTATTCACGAACGGACGCCCCACGGCAGGCGGGGTAGCTCAGATAGGAAATCTCGGTTTAGGAGGCTCGCCATGACAGCTTACAAGTGCTGGAAGACCGGCGCCTCGGCGCCAAGAGGTATCAGCCGTGTCCAGTCATCGACGGTCACACGGTTGATATTTCTTATTTGCCTCTTACAGGCATTTGACGTTTCAGCTTTTGGGCAGGACCCTCCCGAATTGGCGCCTTATGTAAGGAAATCGACCACGTGGCATTGCGCCAAGCTGCAAAGGGACATACCGCTTAATATATACTACATAACTCGCAGCACCCATTCCCGTCCCTGGAATATTGGGTCGCCTGTGATTATTTACGTCAAGAATCACGGCGAAGAGCGGATTGGACAGGAACCCGATGCGCCTATCCTGCTTCACTATCTTAATCAGCACTATATTGTTATCACCATCGATTTTGAAAATGACCCGCGTGCCGTTTCGCCATTCTTTGACAAGGATTTGCATGATTTGTTTTCGGCCATTTACGGATATAACACGACATCGTTGTTGGAGGATGCGCATCTGGAGCCTCGTGTGTTTCGGTGCTTTTTCCTGCCGGCAGGCTGTCGTGTCGCCACGGACCTCGTGTTCTGGGAAATTGACAAGCACGGCGCCTATGGCACGCTGGAATACATTATGGACTTTTACAACAGTGAGATCGCTGGTGTCGTCACCGGCAAGGAACGCGTTTCGTCGCCGGAAGAAATGACAGATAGGCAAGGCCGGCCGTTTCAGTACAAGCTTGCGATGGATATTGTCTATCCATCCAAGGCGAAGAAAAAGGTCCCCCTGGTGTTTTATCTTTCGACGCAGGTAACCCGCCATCCAAACGTCGCGCCGAGCGTCTATCGTCCTCATACGATGGGTTTCACGATGCGCGGCTATGCGTATGCCATCGTTGACCATTGCTATAATCCCATCAGGCGACATTTCTGGCATACGCCAGGCAGGTTCTCGCTTGACCCCTGGAATGGTCTTGCCGCTTACACCGCAGCGATCCGTTTTATTCGTGCCCATGCCAGCGATTACAACATCGATGACAGGTATATCGGCGGGATGGGACATTCTAAGGGGCAATACTCCGTTGCTCGGCTGTCCGACCTCCATCATGCAGGTAAGGCCGAAGCCAGGCAGTTTGAAGGGCAACCTCTGGGTTCGCCGGAGCCCCAGCCGTGGCCAGGCCACTCAAGTCGCATTTCCGTGGGCTATCAATCGCCCGGCTCCAAGGCGGAATTCATCACACCGGACTATGTTCCCACCATCGTTTCCCACGGAGAAAAGGATTCTCACGGGGGTGGGTATCGCTCGTTTTTCAAACGGCTGGAGGAACTCGATATCAATCACGTCGCACTTTTCATGCGCGGTCTGGGGCATGAACTCCCCTACGGGTACGATGAAGAACTGGGTTTCGACCGCTACGAGCTCGTGCACAAGTTCTTCGACCAATATCTGAAGGTAGAGGAGAAGCTTGCGCCTGTGGTTTTGTTTACGACGCCGCGCGACCAGGAGACGGACGTAGCGCCGTCGGAAACCATCTCGCTCCAGTTTGCGCCGGTTATGGATAAAGAAAGCATAGTCGATGGCAGCGGTGTGAAGATAATTTGTTGTGGCGACGGTTCACCGGTCGAAGGTTCCTGGAGTAAATCACGACAGGGAACCAGATTCACGTTTACTGCTAAAGAGGATTTCAGAGATGGCGAGAAGTATAACGTGATGATTACAACCAATGTGAAAAATGAAGTTGGGACGCATCTGGATAAAGTAAGGATTGTGGAATTCACGGTTGGAAAAAACGCTGTTAAGTCCGAGACAGGCGCAGCGAAGAATCCGGCCATTGTCGAAATCGAGCAGCTCGGGGGCAGGGTCGAACTGGACGGCAAAAGCCCCGACACGGTGATGGAGGTGGACCTCCATAGTACGCGGGCCACTGACGCCGATATGGAACGCCTGAAGGAATTCACGAACCTGCGAATGCTGTCCCTCAAAGATACGCAGATCACGGATGCCGGTGTGGAGCAGCTCAAAGCTCTGGTGAAACTCGAAAAAGTGAGCTTAGGTGGCACCCGACTCAGCGACGCCGGGCTGGAACACCTCAAAGGCATGAGCAACCTTGAGTACCTGAACCTGAGCGGCACGCAGGTCACCGACGCTGGACTGGAACACCTCAAGGGCTTGGCCAAGCTCCGATCCTTACGCCTCAGCGGGACCGGTGTAACAGCCGGCGGTGTGGAGAAGCTGCGTCAGGCGTTGCCGAATTGTGACATTATCCACAGGGGTTTGAGCACACCTTACCGAAAGGCAACCTCTGGTGAACTGCCCGACTCCCGTCGCCGTCAGAACCTGTCGCATCTCGAGGCAAACGGCGAAGGCGAAACAGATGCCCAGGAACTCTCGAAAGACACGAGTGTGGACAAACTCAAAAACGCGAGGACAAGTGCTATTGCTGCCACATCCGGCCGACCGAAAAGCCGGGCACCTTCTCAGCCCAATCTTCCCGCTTCGAAGACGTTTTCCTGGGACAGTCCTTTGCTTGGAAAACCCATCTCCTGCGAGGTCTATTCGCCGCCGGATTCGTCCAGCAAGAAGCCTTCGGTCGTTTATCTAAAGAATCTTCCTTCGCCGCGCGTTGGGGGTACCGCCGATGAGACACTGATATCGAGTTTTCTCGAAGAGGGAATGCTCGTTTTTGTTGCCGACTACGAGCACGCTCCGAAGGCGGTCGCGCCCGAACTGTTGCCGGAACTGGATAAATGGTACGGTTTCCTGTACGAAACGACAACTTATCCCGTGGACAAGGACTGGATATATATTGTGCCGGAAGGATATACCATCGACCGTAAAGTACATATATGCGAATTTAAGGGTAGGCCTGTAGGCATGGATGTAATTTATCCGTCTGACCCTGCAAAACCTGTGCCTCTGGTGCTTCAGGTGACGTCGACGAAAGAGCGCGGCAAATGGATCAATCAGCGGGCTTACTATATCTATGGGCTTCTGACAACCGGTTATGCCGGCGCCATAATGGACTGGAACGGTACCGGCCCCGGCGCCGCCCCCGGCGGAGATGTGTTTCCGGAGAAACGGGCAGCGCGATTGCTGCGCGCTCGCGCCGGGGACTGGAACCTCTCGGGCCGGCTCGGTGTAACCGGACACTCTAAGGGAAGCGGCCGTGCAGGCAAGGCGGCTTTTATCAACGAAGGCGACTGGGAAGCCGACCGCGGCCCCTACGCCGAGAAGTCCGACCGCTTCCAGGTGGCTTTGCTGTCCGCCGGTCAACACGCCCCCGAATTCCTCATCGAGGACGGATTTCACAAGCCGGTCCGCCAATCAACCGAGGAACTGACAAGGGTCAGCACGCTGACTTATGTGACGCCGGATGACCCGCCGGTGTTCCTCAGCGTTGGCGAACTAGACAGGGAGTTCCGCGTCAAGCAGATGAAGCGGCTGGCGGCGAGATGCGAGGAGGTGGGCGTTACATACCGGTTGCTCATTCAAAAAGGCATGGACCATATGTACAACCCGGACCCGAAAGTCATCGGCGAGATATTCAGCTTTTTCGACAAGTATTTGAAGCCGTCTCCGCCTCCGTGACGAGATGCTGTGAGTCTTCCAACTGGCGGGTAACCGGCTTGGCAAGTATCATTTGGCGTGCTAAATTAAGGTTGTAAACCGCAGGGGCTTGGCGTCCCGGTAGTAGTTTTCTATATCTTAGTTGACGAGAAGCTGTTTTCGATGAGCGTATTTTGTTGCTAAGGAACTACGGCAAGAAAGGAATTAGTATGAAAAACGCAAAGATTATTTTGGCCTGTATGGTCGTCATTTGTCTTAGCTCTCTGGTATCAGAGACAATGGGAATCTCGAACGCAGACCAGCGTAAAGATACAAATGTAAAATATATCGTCTGGCAAATTGCGCAAGGCCGCTATGACCAGGCAATCAAATTATGCAGGGACCAGCTTGAGAAACAGCCGGATGACCTTGAGTGTTTCTACGGATTGGCTATGGCGTATGGCCAGAAAAATGATTTGGACAGAGCTATGATGTATGTCAGCAAGGCTCTCGAAGGTGGAATGCCTTTCGAGCGGTTTCTTGTTGGGCCTCGCAATTTGCTTGAGCCGCTGACCGGCAGTGAAGCGTTCAAAGAGTACGCCAGGGAGCACCTTGCGGTCGAGCTTCTTCACGGGCCGATGTTAGGTGCCGTTACAGGCAACAGCGCCCGATTCTGGGTCCGCACCCTCTCGGAGGTCCCTTTCAAAGTCCGCCTGAGTACGTCCGAGCAAATGAAAGATGCGAGAACTTCTGATACTGTTAAAACGAGTAGGGCTAATGATTTTACGGGCATCGTCGAGGTCAAGGGCCTTAAGCACAATACGCCCTATTATTACGAGGCGGTGATAAATGGCAAGGTAGTCCCAATTCAACCGCGTCCCTGTTTCCGGACATATATGGAAGGCGGCACGAAGAGCAGCTTCAAGGTAGGTTTTGGCGGTGGGGCCAACTATCGTCCGGACAATGAGCGGATGTGGGATACTGTCCTGTCTCGTGAGCCGCTGGCGTTTTTGTTTTTGGGTGACAATACTTACTACAACATTCCGGACGTCCCGGAACACCAGCAGTATTTTTCTTACCGTCGCCACTCGCGGCCGGAGTATCGCCGAATGATAGCATCAACATCGATGTATGCCATTTATGACGACCACGACTTCGGTGGAAACGACAGTATCGGCGGACCGGACATAGAAAAGCCGGCGTGGAAAAGAAATGTTGTCTGGCGAATTTTCAAAGAAAATTTTATCAATCCCTATTACGGTGGCGGCCGGAAACAGCCGGGCGTCTGGTGTGATTTCTCCATCGGCGATGTGGACTTCTTTCTACTTGACTGCCGGTACTACCGGACAGACCCTCAGGGCAGGAACCCTCTCTACACCGACCCGCAGGCAAAAAACCCCAGCATGCTCGGGCCGGTGCAAAAGCGGTGGCTGCTCGACAAATTAAAAGCTTCAAAAGCTACTTTCAAGGTGATTGCCGCTTCTGTACCGTGGGCCTTCGGCACCAAGACCGGCAGCCAAAATTCCGCTTCGCTCGGGCAAAGACCAGGCGCCGAGGATACCTGGGAAGGATTTCCTCAAGAACGTGAAGAGATTTTTAAGTTTATAGAGGACAACCGGATTGAGGGAGTATATTTGATTTCCGCGGACCGGCATCGTTCCGATGCGTGGAAAATCGAGCGAAAGAACGGCTACGACTTTTATGAAGCCAGCACCTCTCATTTAACGAAGGACGGTTCGCACCCCTTGATGCCGAAAGCTATCTTCTCCCACAGGGGCAGGCCGATGTTCGGACTGCTGACGTTTGATATGACCAAGGCCGACCCCGAGATTATTTACCAGGTGGTGGATATTGATAACAAGGTAGTGGACACACTGGTGGTTAAGAGGAGTCAGTTGAGTTTCAGTACATCAGCTTCGAGGTAAGCAGCTTTGCAATCGTCATTATAGAGCATTTTTACGTTTGATTCTGTTGGATTTTGCCAAAAGCCAAAAGTTGAGTTTCGCTTTCTGCGCCTTTCTGCTATATTATTTAACCGGTGGTTTGACTGCCGGCTAACACAATGTGATATCAGAAATTCAACATAAGATATACGAGGACAAAATTATGGCGGAAAAATTTGATGTTGTGGTCATTGGCAGCGGGTCTGGCGGTTACGCTGCTGCTATTAGATGCGCACAAAGGGGTGCTTCGGTAGCGGTCATTGAAAAAGGACTTATCGGCGGCACCTGCCTGAACTGTGGATGTATCCCCTCAAAGGCACTTCTTGCATCGGCACATACCTTACTGATGACAAAACACGCGGCGATGATGGGAGTTGACATCGCTTCAGCTAATCCAAACTGGCCCAAAATGCAGGGACGCAAGGATGCCATAGTGGCCGGCTTTGTCAAAGGCCTGACAGGATTGATACAAAGCCACAAGGTAAAAATACTCCAGGGCAGTGCTATCGTCATCGCACCAAATAAAATCAAAATCGAGACAGAAGCCGCGGCCACCGAAGTTCAGGCGGACAAAATAATCCTGGCAACCGGTTCGCAGCCAATCGAACTTCCGACAATACCATTTGACGGCCGGACCGTTATCAGCAGTAAAGAGGCCCTGGCACTGGAGCAGATACCCAGGTCAATGGTAATCGTGGGCGGCGGAGTAATCGGCTGCGAGTTGGCCTGTGTGTATGCCGCGGTAGGAAGCAAGGTTACTATCGTAGAAGCGCTCTCACAATTGATTCCTATGGAAGACCAATGGGTCGGCCGACTGATAGAGCGTGAATTCAAAAAACTCGGCATCGATGCCGTGACCGGCCAGAAAGTCGCTTCAGTTGATAAAGCCGATGGGCCGGCAAAAGTGGTTCTGGAAAATGGCTGGACAATCGATGCAGAAAAAGTCTTGGTCTCGGTTGGCCGAAGGCCGGTTGTTGATAAAGAAACCGTCGAGGCGCTGAATCTGGAAATGAGTGGCCCTGCAATCGCAGTCAATCAAAAAATGGAGACCAATATCCCCGGAGTCTATGCAATCGGCGATGTTGTGGGTACGACCTATTTAGCTCACGGTGCCTTTGCTGAGGCCAAAGCGGCAGCGGTCAACGCCACAGGCGGAGATGAAAGAATAGCCGACTACTCGCTCATACCACGAGCGGTCTATACATTCCCTGAAATTGCATCAGTCGGCAAAACCGAACAGGCGTGTAAGAGCGAGGGTCTCGATGTCACTGTCGGGCGCTCATTCTTCAAAGCCAACGGGCGAAATGTTGCACACAATGAAACCGTCGGCGAGATAAGGGTTGTAAGGGACAACTCAACGAACAGGATTATAGGGGTTACTATGGTCGGCGCTGTGGTAACTGAACTAATTGCGGCAGCGAGAGCACTTTTGGGCAGCACAGAGAAAATCACCGAAGTAAGCTTTCCGCACCCGACGGTCTCGGAAGTATTGAAGGAAGCCGTTGAAGACGCCTTCGGCCTGAGCTTACACAACCCGCCAAAAGTATTATAAGAGTAATCTTATATGACTAAAATCTCTGACTTATCAAATTTCCCATATAAATCTTTTGATGAATTGCAAGCCGCAGTAAAAACCCAAAAGATTACTATAGGTGCAGATCAGACATTTGCTAGAGAGTGGATGGCCAGAGGCAAACAAAGTCCGCCCGCTTGGAGGTTTATTTCTCTCCTGCTTCATTTCGTTCCATATATCGTTTTCCTCGCAACAATAATTATCCCCATCTTAATAGGTAAGCCAATTTTGATACTTGTAATAATCCCTTTATTTTTAGCTTTTTCATTTCTTGTACCCACCAGTCCCTTCAGAGGACTGGTTAATATTGCCTGTTATATCTTTATAGCAGTGTTCATAGCCGGTCTCTTACTAGGAAATATCACTTTAGCATTTATTGTTACTCCTTTCTTAGCAATTTGGATTATGTCAAAATTATTGTATAGGCTTTCTGTGGTACAACTGAGAAATACATCATTAAAAGACGAAGATTTATTTTGCCTTCTATATAAGAATAGGACTATCAATATATTATTTAATGACACAGGGGATGTTCTCATAGCTGAATATCCAAAAGGGGAAACATAAGATTATGCTTTTTCTTGGCATCCTATCAGTCATTATTGGCTTATTGTCTTTACAGTGGTGTGGGACAAACTACCTAAGACCCCCTATATCAAGACCTCCCATTTTTCACTCCTCCATTTTCCTGATTATAAGTCTTATCATACAGACTATATTGGTCATAGGCGGGTTTTTCCTCGTTTTCAAGTCCTCAATTACTGCTGGTTTTATTTTGCTCAGTATAATTGTACTTATGCGGTTCTGGTTTGCAAGAGTAAAGTAGTATAAAAGCAACTAGGAATGCAATGTATAAAACTTATTACAAGGCCAAAAGATTTTATCCGGTTACCAACATAAACATACAAGAAAAAGAAAAATTAGAACGCGAGAAGCATATTTTACTTCGCACTTTGGAAGCAAGATATCGCTATTTGGGAAAGTACGATTTGGGCACTCTTGAGAGCATAGTAGATGAATATCCAGATATTGAAAGCCTTACAAATTTTGTAATACTGTTTGAATTTTATGAACATCAGTATCCTGGCATTGGTATCGAAGTATTAAGTAAACACGTTAGGGATAGTCTCAAAATGGTCAAAGAACATAATATTGACCTTGAGTATTACATGAAGAATTATGGCCAATAAAAGTAGAAAATCAAAAGTTGATAGTGGCTGAAAAAATCGTCAATCGTCAATCGTCAATCGTCAATGCTCTTTGCATCCGTGATTGCGGACTGGCTGAGTATCGGCAGGTTCTGCAACTGCAGCACAAATTGCGTGAAGAAAGATACCGGGGCAAAATACCAGATACCGTTTTAATCGCCGAACATCCACCTGTCATTACCCTCGGCGCCCGGCAAAGCGCCAACAAACTGTTAGCTTCTCGCAGCACTTTAGAACAACAAAATATCAATGTAGTCGACATCCGCAGAGGCGGCGGCACAACAGCACACAATCCGGGCCAGTTGGTTTTTTATCCGATTCTGAATTTGCAGCAGTTAGGTCTTGGAATCAGCGAATATATCAGAAACCTGGAATCAATAGGCACTGAACTACTGGAGCAATTAGGCGTAAGAAGCGAAAGGCGAAAAGGTTTCCCTGGCCTGTGGGTCGACACGAGAAAAATTGCTTCTATCGGCGTGCGGGTATCGAAATTTGTAACCTATCATGGTATGGCGATAAACATTCAAAATGACCTGAGTATTTTCGATTTTATAACACCGTGCGGCCTGGACGGCGTAGAGATGACTTCGGTTCTTAAAGAAACCGGCAAGCAACATTCGATGAGCCAGGTTAAGAAGAAGCTAACCAAGCTACTTATAGAAAATTCAAAGTTCAAAAATCAAAAATCAAAATGACAGATTAAAATTCAAAAAGATAGGAGAAAAATTTTGCATTTTGCAATGTAATTTTGCAATTTGCATTTTACGTTTTGATATGTCTAAGTTGCCAGCGTGGCTGCGTCGGCCTTTGCCGGCCGGCGAGACCTACAATCAAACTAATATTATCCTAAGCTCTCTGGGCCTGGAGACAATATGCGCTCACGCCAACTGTCCCAACCGTGGCGAATGTTGGGCAAGAGGGACGGCAACGGTCTTGATTTTAGGTAACATCTGCACGCGAAATTGCAAATTCTGTTCTGTGGCTTATGGCAAGCCCAGACCGCCGGACCCGACCGAGCCGCTGCGTTTAGCTGAAATGGCCAGGCAATTGGGGTTGAAATATCTGGTAATTACAAGTGTCAACCGCGATGATTTGTCGGACGGCGGCGCCGGCCATTTTCGCAATTGTATAAACAAGGCAGGAGAGGAATGTTCGGATATGAACCCCGTTAGAAACTGCCAAAGCGATAAGAATATGGCGGGAAGAAAGAAGATTTCTAACGGGGTGAAATTTGAAATACTAACACCTGATTTTCGCGACTGCCAAGGCGAAGCTATAGAAATTCTGGCCGATGCTTTGCCTTTCGTATTCGCTCACAATGTTGAAACAGTCCCATCTCTCTACCCCATTGTTAGGGCCGGCGGTGACTATCAACGCTCGTTAAATTTGCTCAAAATGGCCAAGGATACTTATGATGATGTCCAGACTAAATCCTCAATTATGCTCGGACTGGGAGAAACTGACGCTGAGGTCGAGCAGGTGCTAAAAGATTTGCGAAATGTCGGCTGTGATAGAATCACGGTCGGCCAATATCTAAAACCATCAAAAACTTCACTTGAAGTCGTCGAATATGTCAGGCCTGCAAAATTCGATTGGTGGAAACAAAAGGCGATTTCACTGGGCTTTTCCTGGGTCATTTCTTCACCGTTTGCTCGCAGCTCATATTTCGCAGAGCAGGACAATACGCTATAGCAACACTTTCACTGTGTCAAATTGTTCTTACCGGACACTAAAAGTCATATTATTGAAAAAATCAGTTCTACTTACGTGGCTTATAAAGTTTTTTTATTTGACAACCTAAACTTTATATAGAACAATCCACCCCGTTAGAAATTCGCCTTTTTTCTGCGATATTCTTATAAAGTTTTTTAGGTGCTCCGGTCGTACAATTTCTAACGGGGCCACCGCAACATATTTGTGCCTGAGGCGAAATAGCCGCGGAACCGAAAAAACAGGAGAATTTAGTATGCCGAAACGAAAGGACATAAAAAAAGTTATGATTATCGGTTCGGGGCCTATTGTTATAGGCCAGGCGTGCGAGTTTGACTACTCCGGCACCCAGGCCTGCAAGGCACTTCGCAAGTTAGGCTTTCGTGTAGTGCTGGTCAATTCCAACCCGGCGACGATTATGACCGACCCGGGGACGGCTGACGTAACTTATATTGAGCCGCTTAACCTGCAAACTATGACAAAAATCATCGAAAAGGAGCGGCCTGATGCCCTGCTACCCAATCTCGGCGGTCAGAGCGGCCTTAATCTGTCTTCCGAACTTGCCCATGCAGGCGTGCTCGAGAAATATGGCGTCAAGGTAATTGGTGTTCAGGTTGATGCCATTAAGCGGGGTGAAGACCGCGGTGCGTTCAAGGAAACAATGAACCGGCTGGGTATCGAGATGCCGAAGAGCGAGCTGGCTTTTAGCGTGGACGAAGCCGAAAAAATCGCTGACGAGATGAGTTATCCGGTTATCATTCGTCCGGCATATACTATGGGCGGCACCGGCGGCGGTGCGGTCTTTAACGTCGAGGAGCTGCGCATCATAGCCGCTCGTGGTCTTTCAGCGAGTCTGGTCGGACAAATCCTGGTCGAGGAGTCTGTCCTCGGATGGGAGGAACTGGAGCTGGAGGTGGTCCGCGACGCCAAAGGACAGAAAATCACCGTGTGTTTTATCGAAAACGTTGATGCGATGGGCGTGCACACCGGAGACTCATACTGCACCGCTCCTATGCTCACAATCGACCCGGAGCTGCAGAAAAAGCTGCAAAAATATTCCTACGACATCGTTGACGCCATTGAGGTCATCGGCGGCACGAACATTCAGTTCGCCCACGACCCCGAAACCGGCCGAGTCGTAGTAATCGAAATCAATCCAAGAACCTCACGCTCATCGGCACTGGCCTCCAAAGCCACCGGTTTCCCCATAGCGCTTGTTTCCTCAATGCTGGCCGGCGGCCTGGCGCTCGATGAGATACCGTACTGGAGAGACGGAACGCTCGAAAAATACACCCCCTCCGGCGACTACGTCGTGGTCAAGTTTGCCCGCTGGGCCTTTGAAAAATTCAAAGGCGTCGAGGACAAGCTCGGCACACAAATGCGTGCCGTCGGCGAGGTGATGAGCATCGGCAAGAATTACAAGGAGGCCTTCCAGAAAGCCATCCGCTCTCTTGAGACCGGCCGATACGGACTCGGCTTCGCAAAAAACTTCAACACGCTCTCTCTTGATGAGCTGATGGGCCTCGTCAGCACCGCAACAAGCGAACGGCAATTCATTATGTATGAAGCACTTCGCAAGGGGGCCGATATTGATACCCTCTTTGAGAAAACGCACATAAAACGCTTCTTTCTCAAACAGATGCAGGAACTTGTCCAGCTCGAAGAAGAAATCCTGAAGTATAAGGGCAAACAGGTGCCTGATAAGTTATTGGTCCAGGCCAAGAAAGACGGCTTCGCCGACCGATACCTTGCCCAACTGCTTAATATACCGGAAGACGAAATCCGCCAGCGTCGCACATCGCTGGGAGTGGTCGAGGGCTGGGAGCCGGTACCCGTCAGCGGTGTCGAAAATGCGGCCTACTACTTCTCGACC
>Ga0209986_10004325_pt1 | contig 12060 bp, 11 predicted proteins | sample BlataG_FD_183168 | JGI IMG/M metagenome (GOLD analysis project Ga0209986, IMG submission 183168) | Deep subsurface microbial communities from Black Sea to uncover new lineages of life (NeLLi) - Black_00105 metaG (SPAdes) (version 2) | ecosystem: Environmental > Aquatic > Marine > Oceanic >...
ATTCGTATTCATTGAACAGCGGGGGGTTTCACAATACTGACATCTGTAGGCTTTACGCATGATTATGCGCATTTCTTCGGGATATCCGTGATAAAGGCTCTCTGGCGTGAATGGCTTATCCAGTACTCTGACACAATTTTTCATATTCGCTTGATACTTGAACGGCTCAAGATTCAATTTTTTCAATACTGCGTTTGCAGCACTTAAACCAGATGTTGTTACTGTCGGCGTACCGGTCCCCATTACAGTAGACTCGCCGCAGCAGAACAGATTATCCCACTCACTCTTTGTATGTAGCCTGTTTAACATGTGCTGCCCCAGCATTTGCTTAGGCCCCGCTACCGCACCGCCATTCTTAAGAGTGTATCGTTCAATGGTTCGCGGTGTGGCAACTTCAGCGTAGCGCACGCCGTCCGTAAACCCGGGGAACCTTTTTTCTAGTACCGCAATCAGCCGTGCTTTCTCCTTTTCCTTCTTTAGAAGATAGTCATCTACATCTGCGTGATCCCAATTTGCAAATGTGGGCCCGATCGCAACAACGACATGCCCGTTTTCATCGCACAGCGTCTTATCGTCGACGCTTAAAATATAAACGGTCACCTCGCTTTCATCCAGCAAATTCGGGTTTCCAACCAACATTTCAATGGGCGCTGTATCCTCCGGAATGACTCGCTTATCTATATGAGCATACAATACGACGCTGGGATGGGTAGGGACTTGATCTGCAGCCCACTCCATTCTTTGGGCTTTTAAGTGCGTCTTATCGATCAATTTTCCGTACAAATTCCACACTGTTCCCGAATAAATGAGATTGTCTGCATATATACTCTTGCCGCTCTTCAGTTCTACCCCCGAGGGATGATCACCGTCAAACAGAATTCTTACCACTTCACTTTCAAGCAGCATATCTCCGCCGTTTTCTTCAATCGCTTTCTCCAGTTTCCCCGGTAGAAAAAGCGTGGAACCGGCGGGATAATAACTGCCTCCGACATGATTATCCACAAACATGACTGCAGCAAGGACGGCTGGAGATTCTTCTACCGTGGCATAACAGTACGTGGAGGTAAGCTTGTCAAAGAATTTGAATATATCTGGATCGGAAAAATATTTGTTCAGTAGATCCTTTGCGCTCTTATTAACATAGCTCAAGAACCGGGCATATGAAATTGGATGTCGTAAGAGGCCTTTCAATGATTCCTTTAGATCTGTTTCATCGGGTGTGGTATAGCTCGGGCTCTCAACCATCACGTGCCTGTACATTTTCTCAAGATCACGATAAAACCTCTTTATGTTTTCCTTTTCACCAGGGAACACTTGTGCCAGTTCCTCAGCAAACATATCAAGATCCGGCCAGAATTTGATTCTCTTACCATTGAAATTTACACAGTACAGCAAATCATGCTTGATGACATCGATCGGCTCTTCCAAACAGTTGAAGACAAAGCGATGCGCATTGAACCCCTTTTCTCCAAAGCCGAAAAGCATAGCTGCCCCTTGGTCAAAGATAATATTGTTGCGTTTGAAGATCCCACAGGACCCGCCTGGCGTATAACTCTTATCAATAACAGCTACGTGCACTCCTCTTTTCGCAAGCAAGCTGGCAGCAGTTAAGCCAGATAATCCCCCACCAATCACTATTACATCGTATTGCATGATAACTCTCCTCAAAAACGGCGGCTAAGTTGTGGTATTTGATGTAAATGGCAACTAGCAAAAACCATAGTTTCATTGTATCAGACGCTGTTCCATTGGCAAATAGGAACATACGTTGAACCAGAATCACCATACGGCTGACCGGGGAATTGCGCAATTGCTTGTCTTGTTACCTCTGGCGTAACAAAATAGCGGATTGTTACCCAGCATTTCTCGAAATATTCGACTCAATATATCCAACAGAAAGTCATAGGGTTAAATTTCAACAACTAGCTAAATTATCACCACCATCGGGTCGGTAGATTGAAAACTCTTTTTGATTTCAGCATAGGACAGAAAAGCTTTGGTCATATTTTAGAACCCAACCAGATTCTCCTCTTTCCTCGGCGCTGGTTCGATTGTATCATGCATATTACATGACCGTGTGAATAATAGTTTATTCGTGAAGATCTCCGATGATGCCGCTGGATATTCAAGGCTGAATTACTAAAGTACTAAGCATACTAGCCCAAATGTGTGATAGACACTAGAGCTTGTTCATACTATTATTGATGAAGATTGAAACGTATCACTCAATATCATTTAGAGGTAGAGTAATGCCAAGAGAAATCGATGGGAAGAGATACTACGAAACCATAGAGGTATGTAAGAAGGCAGGCATTAGTCGTCCTACTTTGTTCCGCTGGCTCAAGCGAGGATTACTAATCAAGCTGCATAGAGATAGAAGGGGATGGAGATTATTCACCGAAGAGGACTTGAACAAGATTCAGGCGGAAGCTACAAAGATTGAAATCGACCATGTTTTGGTAAATCCAGGAGATAAAGGAGTATAAATAAGGAACAAAAAAGTCAACTAAGGCATATGTTTGTGGAGATCCAATATGCAAATAGATGAACTTCTCAAATCGATGGTAAATAAAGCTGCTTCAGATTTACACCTCACAGTGACAAGCCCGCCCGTGTTCCGTATTGATGGCGAACTGGTACCACAGGAAGATTTACCACCAATGACAGCTAAAGATATTGAACTCGTCCTAGAACAAATCGCGACTCAAGATCAGAGGTCAGTTTTTGATAGAGAATCAGAGATGGACTGTACCTATACCCTTCCCGGATTAGCTCGATTCCGGGTCAACGCGTTGCGGCAAAGAGGTGTAATTAGTCTTGCCTTCCGGTTCGTACCATTTTATATCCCATCTATTGATGAATGGGGACTACCCCAAATTCTCAAAGAACTTATACTTAAGCCGAAGGGACTCATCCTAGTAACTGGTGCCTCTGGTAGTGGTAAGTCAACTACCATGGCAGCGATGCTCAGTCATCTTAATGATAATGCAACACGAAGTGTTATTACTATTGAGGATCCTATTGAATTTGTATTCCGCAACAAGAAATGCCTCATCCGACAGCGGGACCTAAGAGATGACACCAAATCATTCGCCACCGCAGTAATACATGCTCTCAGACATGATGCGGATGTAATAGTCATCGGCGAAATGCGTGATCTGGACACGATAAGTGCGGCTATCACAGTTGCTGAGACAGGACACCTGGTGCTCGGTACGCTACATACTGTCGACGCTTCCCAGTCTATTGACCGCATAATTGACGTATTCCCTTACGGTCAACACCAGCAAATTAGAATACAATTGTCACAAGTAATAGAGGCAGTAATATCACAAGCTCTCCTCCCCCGTATTGATGGAGGACGAATAGCCGCCTTTGAAATAATGTTGGCCAGCGCGACAATCAAAACAAAAATCCGTGAAGCGAAGGCCTTCGAGATACCTGTTACCATTGAGGTGAGTACACCAGAGGGGATGCAGACTCTAGATCAGGCGTTGGCTGATTTGGTAAAGAAAAAGATAGTCAAGCTAGAAGATGCCTTAATAAAAAGTACTAATCCGGTGAAATTGCACCGGTTTCTTCAATCCCAGGAGGAAGTAGTCACATGTTGAAACATTATCGGTAATATTATGAAGAACTAAGAAGGCGTTGAATGGACAAGAAAAAAATACTCATAGCTGATGACGAAACAGGTATAAGACTAACATTAGGAAGGATACTGGATAAGGACTATGTCGTCCTCGAAGCAACCAACGGGGAAGAAGCAGTAGAAATCGCTAAAGTACAGAAACCAGACCTCATCCTTATGGACCTTATAATGCCAAAGATGGATGGTTATGCCGCTTGCTCACAAATCAAGGCTGATGAGGCAACCAAGGGAATCCCAGTGGTTATACTTACTGCTGTCGGAAATGAACTTAACAAGAAGTTTGCTACGGAGATGGGAGCTGAGGGATACATAACCAAGCCATTTAATATCCAGGAGCTAATGGACGTGATTACCCCTCTACTGGCTAAAGCACTCTAGAGTCATAATATTACCATGTAGACTCTGAAAACCTAACCTTCTGAAGATAACCCAATTCAACAAAGCTCTCTAGCATTATTCGCTTCCTCGCATTGTTAGGCTTCCTTTTATAATTTCAGGCGGAGGAGCCTCGTGACTACGCTTCATCGTCGACGATAAGCAATGTTTCTCGCTGGCTAGGCATACCCATATTACTCCCTTTTAACCATTAAAATGCTTTTCTCGTTGGCGTTAGCTTGCTTTATAGTAAACTCTTAATATGAGCGCGACTTTTAATGGGTAGTTCGATAATAATAGTAGCTCCCTTACCCAATTGGCTCCTGACATATATCTGCCCGCCGTGCTCGGTCACTATGCTGTGGCAGATGCTCAAACCAAGCCCAGTCCCCTTGCCCAATTCTTTGGTGGTGAAGAAGGGGTCGAATATCCGATTCAGATTTTCCTGTAGGATACCCGGGCCATCATCAGCGATTGAAATCCTCACGGTGCCGTTATGTTTTTCGGTGGTAATGGTCAGGGTCCCCCTGCCATGCGCCTCAATCATAAAATATTTAGCGTTGATAATTATGTTCATGAAAACCTGTTGCATCTGGAAATAGTCGACCATGATTTCGGGAAGCTCTGGGTAAAGATGTCTCTCGACATCTATATTGCTTTCTTTGTGTTCATAAGCACGTATGTCCAGCACGCCCTCGATAATGCTATTTATCTGGTCAAGCTGCTTCACAGGTGCGTGCTTTCCGCCAAAGTCAAGGAGATTTCTTGCCACATTGGCAGCACGCTGAGCCTCGTTGTTAATAAGCTTCAGGTCTTCACGGATGTCGTTAGGGACCTCCTTCTCCATAAGCAACTGGGATAAAACGATAACGCTCGTGAGCGGGTTGTTGAATTCGTGGGCGGTGCCAGCTGCCAGTTCGCCAAGGGAAGCCAGCCGGTCAGTGCTCATAAGCCGCTCATTTTGTTGTTTTTGTTCAGTAATGTCTCTGGTAATGGTGATGTGACCAAACAGATTGCCCTGAGCATCCTTCAATATGTTGATACTCAACTCACCAGGAAACTCAGAACCATCTGCTCTGAGCAGAGTGTATTCGACGCCGCTAATTGCTCCCTCTTTTATAGCTTTCTTCAAGTTGGCTGCTATTCTCTCGTGCTCGCGGGGAGCAAGCAGTTCAAAGACACTTTTCCCCAGAAGCTCATTCTTGGAACTAAATCCGTGCATCTCCACCGTTCTTTGATTTACCTCGGTGATGATACCTTCTAAATCAATAACTGATATCCCGTCGGTGACCGACTCAAATATTTGCCGTAACTTTTCTTCCGAATTCACAATGTTTCCTCCATCTGCTTGCGCTTGGTCACGTCCCTAGTAAGCTCAAGACAGGAAACAACCCTGCCCTCGGCGTCTCTAATGGGATTAGCCGTATTTTCCCTAACCACCTCCCTGTCTTCGGGAAAGACAATAACAAAAGAATCCTTGCCCACTAATTCATCTAACGTGTAGCCAGTGGTAGCCGAGAAGTAGAACTTGATATAGCAAAACTGTCCATCCTGCATAATGCAAACCCCAACTGGAGCTTGCTCGACCAAGATCTTGAGTATCTCTTCTTCGTTCGTTCGCTCGACTGTTGATTTCATTGATTTCATCTATATACTTCCCTAACTTCTCCGATTTGTCGCGATAACGTGGTTGGTCTTTGTTCTAACGGTCTCCAATTGAGCTGCGGTGAATAGTCTCCAATCTCGCCAGTCTCGGTATTCGACGTCGGAAAATACCCCTTCCTTCAACCATCTGAAAAGGGTATTTCTACTGATTCCAACAATCCGGCAAACCTCTGCTGTCCTGTAATAGGTCTGGTTGTTAATAACGACAGGCATATCTTCCTCCTCTGAAACTATTCAACTATACCAATCGGAAAGCGTCAATCACCCATTTGTACTGGTTATTCCATTACTTTAATCCTGGCCCGTTCAGAGGCTCCTGTTCGTCAAATATCTGATACAGAACACTTGGACTGTTTCTATAGACCTCTATTCAGAACGGCCGCCAGTGGAGTCGGGTCGTAACATTCATTATCCTCAGACTATAGCCGGACGCTAGATGAATGAGTCAATTCCCCCCGATCAGAAGGACACAATGTGTATTTCGGTTAACAATTGCCTGTTTTGTTACCTCTAGCGTAACAATTCGTCAGAATGTGCAATCAAGGCTATTTCTAGGGACAGAGTTTCGCAGTAAGGTTTGCCTCGTGTTGCCTGAGCCACTTCTTATACTCTCGCCATCTGTGACAGTGTTGAGCTACCAGTTCCCAGAATCTCTTTGAATGATTCATCTCTTTCAGATGGGCAAGTTCATGGATAACAACATAGTCGATCACAGGCTCTGGCGCCATTATTAGTTTCCAGTTAAAGCTAAGATTTTTCTTATGAGAGCAGCTGCCCCAGCGAGTCTTTTGACCTCGTATGACAATTCGTTTGCAGTGAATGCCCATCTGAGAACTCAGTCTATCTGCTCTCTCATTTATCAGCCTAGCAGCCTCTGCCCGATACCACTGTTCCAAAGCCAACTCCAAGATACCATTTTTAAATAATCCGTGACTCACTGCCAGTGTATCTCCCTCTAGCGTTACACTATCAACTTCACTGTGGTTTTCCCGCTTGACTAGCTTCAAGTCTCGGCCAAGATAGGGGATAGTATCGCCACTCCCGAGTTCCTTCTCGGCATAAGGCGATTGGAAATTGCTACATCTTGCCAGGCTACTTGAGATCCATCGTTCCTTCGATTCTAGAAGTCCAGGGAGTTGCCCAATCTTGTAAGAGTGAGGAACAACTACCGTAAGCCCCGTTTGTCGTCTCACCTCGAGCCGAACATGCCTTGCCCTAAGGCTTCGCTTGACTGTATATGTGATGGTTTGCCCATTAATACTGGTTTCACGTTTCTCTACCATAGTTGGTTGATGCCAAGTTTCTCGTGCCATGTCTATAGTCTAGAGGTTCAACATATTGTCTGTCTAGAACATAGGGCAGAAGGAGGAGAACGACGGCTTAAAGTCACAAAAACCTGATTTGTGCATCAACGACGGGCAATTTAGAATAATGCCTGTCGATCTTGACATCTTTGCAGAGCGTGGTTATGCTTGGCGGCGCAGGCCGTGACCAGGATTATTGCTACGTGCGGGTTGGAATAAAAAGCCAAGGAGTTATATTTTAATGAGAGGACTAAAGATAGCGGGACTGATTATACTAAGTTTTATTCTCTTCATCTCCCTGATCGCATTTGGTCTGGCATTTTCGCTCAACCGGACCGCACTTAACCCCGATTTTGTTATCGCTGAAGGCGACATGTTGGAAATAGCCCCGCTTGCTGGCGAAGCAATGAGTCAGGCGTTGCAAGTGGAACTTTCGGAAGAAGCCCTTGGCTCCCTGACAGAAACAATCACCACACTGGAACCACTTCTTAAGGACGAACTTGATACCATAGTCTATTCTGTTTATGAATATCTGCATGGCGAGCGGGAGAACCCCGAGTTAGCGAATTTACTGCGGCTCACTCTCCTAAGTTCGGAGTTCATTGTCGCTGTCATAGATACAATGGATGGCCCGCAGCTGGCCAGTATATTCCTGGGAGAATTTGAAGAGGAAATCACGCAGGAATTCCCATTACCCGAAGAAGCATTCCCTCATCTGGCTGCCGGCCTTGAGGAACTGCTGACAGACCTGGAACCGTGGGTAAAAGAGCAAGTAGAATACGCCGCCGGTCCGATAGCAGATTATCTGGCGGGAGAAGTAGAGAGCTTCAGCGTTACCATTTCCATCGAACCCTTGATAGATGGCCTGAGGGTAATGCTGCTAGGAGTCTTTCTGGATTTTCCCCCTGATGAACTGGGAGGGCTGCCACCTGAAGAGCTGGAGCAGGCATTTGATGTGTTCTGGGCTGAATTCTCCGAGGAAATGCTACCGACGCCATTCCAGATTGACGAGACGGTGATTGGCGGAGACGCGCCCTTACAGATTGCTTCGTTTACGTCAGAAGCGGAAACAGTCCTCAGCCAGGTAAGAGAATATGTCGGCTATGTCCGGCTTGCATATATTCTTAGTATTGTCGTCAGCGCGCTGCTTATAGCGGGTATTGTGCTCATCTACCGCAATGTAAAAGGGTCAACGCGCACGCTGGGCATAGTGTTCCTGGCATCTGGACTTGTTGTGCTGGCTGTCGCACTGATTGGTAAGAATGTTGGCGGTGAGGAGATATTGCAAGCAATGCTCTCTGCGCCCTCACAACTGCAGGTCTGGGCATCGCAGGTAATGGTTGATCTTCTGGCTCCACTTCAATGGCTCGGCATTGGATTTATAGCCGGTGGCATCGCGTTGCTGGTGGTCTCCTTTGTTTACAAGCCAAGCCAGACAACGGATTAGCTGCGTCCGGCATTTGCATAATGTTGGGGCCAGGCACTCGCCTTACTAAAACTCTCTCGCCCCACTGCACTTTCTAGCGTTTTGTGACTCCTTAACTCCTTGGCATGTTTTGGACACCGCACAAACAAAACATTGATTATTTCCTAAAAAAGGTTATAATAGTCTCTATAGGAAATATGATTTTCAGACCAACATGAATATGGTGGTCGAATATGTACGTCAAAAAGTTGCGGTAATCCGCATAATACTCAGCCGAGCATATGTAGACGTGTGAACTGGGCTCTGTGTTCCTGCTGGTGAGTCTACAATGTGAGTACGGAGTATGGCTAAGTGAAAGTATGTGATGGCCAAATCACATAGAAAAGCACAAGATAAGGGTGCGGGACTAGGCAGAGACGTAGTTCACCGGCAAGTAGATCTAGATGAGGCGGCGACCGAATCGCTGATGTCAAAACGGAGGCGCAGGCGAGTGGAAAAGGCAGTTTTTGACATTGAGGAACGCTACCGTCTAATAGCTGAGCGCGCCGCAGATGCCATATGGACCGTGGATATGAACATGCGGCCCACATACATCAGTCCCTCTATAGCGCGCCTGCTGGGCTATACTGTTCAGGAGGCAATGGCTAAGCCCATACAAGAAATCTTTACTCCTGTTTCATTCAAGCTTGTAACGGAGCTTTTGAAGGAGGAGCTCGGCATAGAAAATAGGGAGCAGAAGGACCTCGCTTGGTCGCGGACGTTAGAGCTAGAATTGATTCGCAAGGATGGCTCGTTAGTCCCAGTCGAGGTAAAGTATACCTTCCTGCGTGATGCCCAAGCACGGCCTGTCGAGGTTCTGGCGATAGCTCGCGATATCAGCGAGCGAAAAAAGGAGCAGGAGGAAGCCAGGCAGAATACTGAGAGGCTAATAAGAGCCATGGAGCACGCCATACAGGCCATGACCATCGTAGTCGAGATGAGGGACCCCCATACCGCAGGTCATCAGCAACGGACAACTCAGCTTGCCTGCGCCATAGCGAAGGAGATGGGCCTTTCTAAAGAGCGGATTGGTGGGCTCCGCCTAGCTGGACTCATTCATGATATTGGCAAAGTCCGTGTACCTGCTGAAATCCTCATGAATCCCGATGGGTTATCTGAACCCGAATTTATGATGATTAAAGCACACCCACGACTCGGCTACGAAATATTAAGGACCATCGACTTTCCGTGGCCAGTTGCTCAGATTGTGCTTCAACACCACGAAAGGATGGATGGTTCTGGATACCCCTCGGGCCTATCAGGCGAAGACATCATCATGGAGGCGAGGATATTGGCCGTAGCTGATGTTGTCGAAGCTATGGCTTCTCACCGGCCTTACCGGGCAGCTCCAGGCATAAACAAGGCGTTAGAGGAAATATCACAAAACAAGGGTGTGCTGTATGACTCCAAGGCGGTGGACACATGTTTGATGCTCTTTAGAAACAAAAAGTTTGAGTTTGAGGCACATACGAAGGTAGGAACTTCGCTTGATAAAATCTACCACGGTGCGCTACGGTCATGACCCAGATTTTTTCAATCTCGCCAGCAGATTCAGGCAAGCTTGTGAGTATTGAACGAATCATAGACTGGCAGCGGGATGCGTATAGACAAATTATCAACGAGCAACCTTCGGAGATTATTAACCTCATCATACAATCGCCTGTTTTGTTCCCTCACTACACAAACCATTGCAGGGTGATTTTTGTTGGTGCGAGGCTGGTTGGTTAGGCACTTTTGGGGACAAGTTCTTTCACCCTTCTCTCAAACACCCCTCTCTCCAAAAGCACCGTTCTCTGGCACTTAAGACTATCCTCAAAATCCAATTGGTCAGATTCAGGTATCTGAATATCAAGCAGGGGTATGCCCTTTGGATTGGGCGATGGCGCTAGCTCCCGACACCGAGCCTGCACGATTTTCTACTCTTATGGGACACGAACTTTTCTCCTATGACCATTTTCGGTTTAATTGATACTTTTGGGTGATTGTGCGGTTAGGCGAAGTGAGTTACTTTTAATATAAGTCAATTGAAGTAATATGAAGAAAGTGAGGAAATCATGAAAAGGCTTTTATTAAGCATCTCAATTGTCGCTCTAGTCCTGGTGCTGATTGGTTGCGATGTTCAGAACATAGCACAGAGCACGATTGAGAACACGCTGGAAGCTAACAGGGCAACCTATACGATTGAGGTTAGTGGTACGGAAGGTTTGAATTTTACGGGCAGGTACGTCGTGTTGAATGCAAATTACGACCCAGTCAACTATGTGGCGTTTAGTTCAGATTCATATGATGTCTCAGGGAATGTCTCCAAGGAGTACACGGCTCTTGATGTCTTGGCAGTCGCGGGAATGTTCCAGAAACTGAGTGGCGGGAATGAGACCCTTGAGGTCAAAATTTGGAGAGGCGCTGTTGGAACTGGCACGTTAGTAGACTCAGCCAGTACAACAAATCCTCATGGAGCCGTTCTTGTAACGGCCATAAAAGAAGAATAGGAGTATCCATTACTTTGATACCCGAAATGCCTGCCACGTGTTGATAATCCGATCAGTCGTTGCTATTTTTATTGCTATTGTATTTATAGCTTTATTTTTTGATGATAGAATAGCACTTGAAAGGTATATTCATGAAGAGAATTAGTATCTTATTGATTATAGTAACCTTAATTGCCTGGATGGTAGGCTGTGGTCAGCTTGCTTATGAGGCAACTATAGATAGCACAGACACTACAGTAAATCAATTGGATTTTGAATGTGCGGCAGCTATATTGTCATCCTACGAAACTCTTGCAAGCAACGATGGAATTGAAATGATGCTCATAGATAGTCCGCCAACACCACCAGTAAATGTGAGTCGCACCACAGTTAATATCGAGCATATGTCTGCATCTGCAGTTACTCTAAGCGATGTTCCGACGTCAACGTGGACATACGGGTGTACGGCCACTTCAGCAGGAATGCTCTTCGGCTATTACGACAGGACAGGCTACCCGAATATGTATACAGGACCGACCAACGGGGGGGTGTGTCCGCTGATTAATCTGGGACAGGGGATCTACACTCCCATTCCCGGCTCGTGTTACATCATAGCTACAGAGAATGGTTTAGATGGAATAAGTTCCAATGCCCATGTTGATGACTACTGGATCTCCATCGATAGTGCCGGGCCTGACCCCTGGGAAGGAAACTGGCCTGAACACACGTGGGAACTCTGCACAGCAGACTTCTTGGGGACTAACCAGTGGAAATGGGATTACAGTTCTTATCCGGGTACTGACGGCACCATAGATTACAATACAGACGGATCTACTGTATATTGGACGGCTTCTGACGGCTCAAAGCTTTATGATTGGTGCCCTGGACCTGCCTACGGCACCCCCGCGACATCGTGTTGCCATGGAATGAGGTTGTTTGCTGAATCCCGGGGATATAGTGTAGATGCTAATTATAATCAAAAGACAGATAATCAACACCCGGATGGTTTCACATTTGCGGAATTCCAAGCAGAAATTGATGCTGGACGTCCAGTACTGATTCATGTTACAGGGCACACCATGGTCGGTATAGGCTATGATGCGGCAACGAATACTATTTACATTCACGATACTT
>Ga0209986_10004326_pt1 | contig 12060 bp, 6 predicted proteins | sample BlataG_FD_183168 | JGI IMG/M metagenome (GOLD analysis project Ga0209986, IMG submission 183168) | Deep subsurface microbial communities from Black Sea to uncover new lineages of life (NeLLi) - Black_00105 metaG (SPAdes) (version 2) | ecosystem: Environmental > Aquatic > Marine > Oceanic >...
ATAAAGTTCCTATCCCCCCCTTAGCACGAGTAGCTAATCCGGCTACTCCGGGTATACCGATTACTGTCCGACTAATTATGGTCGCTATTACCTCGGGTACAATATTAACTTCTCCCAAAATTTCTTTGGCCTTAACTTTTTCTTCTTTCTTCTCTTCTTTCTTTATTTCCCCAGCTATTTTTTCGGTTTTCTGGATAGGCACATCCTCTATTTTCTCTTTTTTCTCCTTTTTTTTATCCATACTAATCTTAATTCTCCCCCCTTACTCTAATACTTTTTAAATCTTCTATTTCTGTAAAATCACTTTAGCTATAAATTGCTTTCTAAGCTGACCCCGTATTTTTAATAACTTCTTAATTCTTCCTGTCACTTTTCACCTGGAGTGACATCGGTAATATAATCTTTTATCCGGGTTTGACCAAAAATTTAATAGCGGTCCTCTCTTCTCCTTCAATTTCTACATCTACAAAAGCCGGTATACAGACTAAATCAACACCACTGGTTGCGGTAAAACCTCGAGCAATAGCAATCGCTTTAACTGCCTGATTTACTGCCCCTGCTCCAATAGCTTGTAATTCTGCTTTTCCTTCTTCCCGTATTACTCCTGCCAAAGCACCGGCTACTGCTTTAGGATTCGACTTAGATGAGACCTTTAACAACTCCATTTTTTCTCCCCCTTATAATATTAAATGCTTTATAAAATATCCACATTTACAAATCTATGTATCCTATTTTGTCTGCTTTTGTTTCTCGCTCTTTTCACTCTTTTACAGCCTGAGGAATACCTATTTTTTTAAATCACCTCCAATTATTATATTCGAAAATTTATGGTACATTTTATTTCAATTATAACACATTTAGTTTATATTATTTTATATTTTCGCTATTGATTTTATCTGTTGATAGACTTTAATTGTAATATTCGGTGATAAATAAGGTAAAAGTGCATCATTGTGAAAAAGGGGGTCAACATCTCCCTTTAAACTAAAATAAGTCCTGGCTTCGTCCCAGACCTTTGTACTCGGAATGGCCGAAAACTTAGCTAAACGCGGATGGGCACCACAATCTACCACAAAACAGATGGAATCAATAATTTCCTGAACATCCTGTCCGGGTATCCCAATTAAAAGATAGGCGCCGATCTGAGATGGCTTAAATCCTGCTTCTAAAAGGCAATTCACCGCCTTTTTAAATTCAATATTAGTGATCTTCCCTCCTGTCTCTGATTGGACCCGGGGATTTCCTGTCTCAAAACCCAACCTGATGGTCTCTACTCCTGCCTGGTACATCTTGTAAGCTATTTCTTTATTTATCATTCGGGCATGAATTCCATTGGGAGTATGAAGCCTGATGGCCAGTTTTTTATTGATTAATTCCTCTAAAATAACCAGAAAATTATCTTCCGAATTTATCAATAAGGCATCATCATAAAAGATAAAATCTTTTACTCCTCTTCTCTTGTTCCAATATTCTATCTCCTTTGCGACTTCTTCAGGGTTTCTAAATTCCAGTTTGGGATTTATCTTAAAAGAAGCGCAATAACTGCAACGGTAAGGACAGCCCCGAGAGGATAAGATAGAGATATAATCAAGATACGAATAGAGGTCCCAGGCCGGATAAGGCAGGTTATCTAACCCTTTTTCGTATTTTGAATAATCATTTTTGTTCCCGGCATGCTGTTCTAATATTTTTATTAAATCTCTTATACTATTTCCTTTTATTACATAATCAGCACCAGAGAATTTAAAGGCATGCTCAAAACACAAAGTAGCATAGACTCCTCCTAAAATTATGGGAATATCGGGGAAAATTTTTTTAATTATCTCTATCGCCCTGAACACTCCGGGATACCAGTAGGTCATAATAGAGGTAATCAATACTCCTTGGGGCAGAGGCAGCTTTTTTAATTTATTCAGGAAAATTTCTTCGGTAATCCCATACCGGCTATATCGACGGGGTATATTTTTTAAAATTGTAGGTTTTTTGACTTCTTCTTTATAGAAAGGACCTCGGCCAAATTCATCTTTTTTAGGAAATTCTCTATTCTTAAACTTTAAAATCTCCCGATTATAACGGTCCATACAGTCTATATAACTAATCTCATAACCCTGTTCCCTCAAGATACTGGCAATATATAATAGCCCTAAGGGCTTAGACCAGAAATCATAAGCCGTAAAATCATAAATCCAGGGGTTAATCAACAGGAGATTATAATTTTTTTTCATCGATTGTCCGGTTCTTTTACTTTTAATTTTAATTTTTTAAAATAAATCTATTCTGCAGAGGTTAAATTATTGCGATCTTAAAAAACTGTTAACAGTTTCAATTCGTGGTTAATTGGCTTAATATCTTAAAAAGGCCCTACGATAAAAAAATTCCTCTCCGCCAGAAAAATATCATTGATATACACTCTTGCCTTCCACTCTCCGGGCAATTGAGAGGCATAATTACCCTTAATCTTTATCCAATACCAGGTGCGATAATTAGTATAACTGCCAGCTTCCATCTTAACTTCTCCCCGGTGATACAATTTACCTTCTGGAGTAATCCATTCCCATTTTAGGGAAAATTTCTCTGGGGAATTATAAGAAAATCTAAGCCAGGTAACCACTTTCTCGTCCTGGGGAAAGAAAAAATTGGTCTCTCTTAGTGGGTTCTTTTCCAGAACATCTTTACAAAGAGCGATCTTTTGCAAATATTCCGAATCCTTAACTACCTCCTGCGCTATACTTATTTCAAAGAAAATCACTAAAAATATCAATACAAACAACCACAACTCCATCCTAAAAATATTTTTTTTCTTTCTAATCGACATTTACTTTACCTCCTTTTTTTTAGTCGTTAGTTTTAAATACAAGATGCAAAACTGGTTTTTGGTTATTAGTTTTTGGTTTTTAGGTAAAAAAATTAGTTTTCAGTTTATTGTGTTTTATGTTATTTCCACAAATCTGGTGTAGGGGGCGGATTCATCCGCCCCGGGTTATTTGGTGTTTTTTTAGCGGGTTCGATGAATCGAACCCCTACCTTAGTTTAGAGACAGGCGTTTTTCGTTTTTACGAGGACAGGCGGGTCTGTCCTACTAACGACTAACGACTACTCATTTTCATTCTTCACGATATACAATATACTAAATACGATATACTTCTTTATAATTATTCTCCACACCTGCCCCGAATTCCTGCAAAATTTTATAAAAATATTATTTATTTTTAAAATAAGAAAAAGGGGACGGTTCTATTCTTTTACCATCTTCTAGAAACAATGACTCGAAAAAATAAAACCGTCCCCTTTTTCCTTTTTCTATTCAGAAAATATTATTTTCTTGGTATTTCTATCATCCGCAAGTAGAACAACTGCCAGAGGAACAAGAAGAACAAGAGCTGGAACTGGTTGAGGAAGAATTCCCACCACAGCATAATCCAAAACCATTAAAAATCCTCTTGATATTTTTGCTCTTACACTTTACACAGGATATATTGCCTTCTTCCATTTCTTTGATAGTTGTTCTAACCTCGAAGGTTTTATGGCAGTCCTGACATTCAAAATCATAGTTTGGCATCACAATTTTCCCTTCTTTTTCATACTATTTTTGTCAACTTTGCTTTCTCTATTTATTTATACTCCGAACAATCCTATCTGTCAAGATAAAAATCTATAAAATCTCTACAAAAAAGGAAAAGGAGGCTACTTTTTTGTAAGTTATAAGGCGTAGGGGCGTGTTGCCATACGCCCTCAAAAAAGTAGTCCCCTTTTCTGTCTCCTGTCGTATTTTTTATCTTATGAATACTCCTTTTATCATCTCTGTTATCCAGATTTGAGCCTGATTATATTTATCTGCGGGAACGGTTACGATTATCATAAAGGGTGTACCGGGATAAGTAACTACTACGGTAGCATAATTTACATTATCCTGAGGGTTAACCTTAGAATAAAGCTCGACTAAGGCCTGTCTGTTTCCGGCTTGAAGCTGACTTTGACCGTGAAACTGATGATTGGGTTTAATTTGGGCTACCATTCCCTGGACATACTGTTCTCCCATAGTATACATTGCCACAATTCCGGCTCCATCAGGAGTATTTAAGATTACTCCCATTTCAGTAGTCTGAGCTGTAGTGCTTCCGGTAGGGATAGGAATACTGAAACGACCTTGAGGATCTGTATAAACAGTCAATCCGCTAGGCACCGGAGTTGGCATTGGTTGAGGTATAGGCTGAACTGCCACCGGTGCTCCACCTTGCACTTTAAAACTCGCCATCGCCTGAGCAAAACCCGGTTGCACCTGAGCAAAATAATCAGGTAAAATATCTAAAAGTATAGTATACGCGTAGTTACCACTTATAAACATATAGGCTTCGGCTTGTAAAGTTAATCCTGTTTGAGGGCTAAAGATAAAATTCTTCTTTATTGCCGGTAAACCAAAAACAGTTGTCGGAAGTTGAGTGCCGGGTTTATATCCAGGAAGTTGTTTAAAACCATTTTCTTCTGCTGCTGCAGCATATTGATCTATACTTGCAATAAAGGGTAATTCTTCAATCATAATAATTAATTCCCCGACATCTCCTTGTTGCACTGCATAAACAAAATAAGCTGCTTGAGCTGAACCATAAGGAACATCAGCTTTCCATCCGGTAGGCAGGTTAAAGGAAAAACGACCCTGGGGATCAATATATTCACTCCCCTGACCATTTACTATCCCTACACTTAACATAAAAACAATTAAAATTATTCCCATAATAAGTTTATATTTTATTCTCATTACTTTTTTCTCCTTTTTTTTATAATATTAGCATTTAAAAAATATTTTTTAGATTAATCTCCTTCACTCTACCCCCCTCCATCCATAGACAGAAGGAAAAAATAACTTAATTAAATATTTACTATCTATAATCTCCAATCAGGATAAATCCGGACCAGTACATAGGATAACCATATTTTTGAGCTAATTCCCTTTGAGCACGGTTCAAGGCTTTTACTTTGCTTAATCCCTCTTGCTTCCAATATCCAAAAAATTTTATAAAAAGTTCCATTGTAGGTCTATCAAGAACACTCCACAGACTAGCAATTACCGTGGGAGTTCCGGCGTAAAGGAACGACCTTACCAGGCCTACCAATCCTTCTGCCTCACTTAACTTACCCAATCCGGTCTCACAGGCTCCCAAGGCTACCAGATTAGCTTTTAAATTTAAAGAAAAAACTTCATAAGCCAAGACATCTCCATCATTTTGTTCATCCTGGGCTAAACTAATTACACTAAAAAGGGGTTTCTGGTCATCAGCTCGGCCATGAGTGGATAGATGAATAATATCAAAGTTAGAACAAATTTCCTTAAATTTCGTCTCAGTAGCTTCTTTATCGATAAAAACATCATTAAAAGGGAAATTTCGAGCCACAATCTTAACTTCTTCCGCACTAAAAGGTAAAGGAGGTGAGCCTCCCTCTCCAAAAAAGGGATTGCCAAACCCCAGATAACTTTCTTTATTTTCTTTATTTTTACTCAAACAATAAGAATAGACACTGGCGGAAGGTATATAAAATAAGTCATACCGGTCGACTAAAAATCCATCCTCTCCCTTTAAGGCCTGAAAAGGAAGATAAAAAAGACTGCGATGGGGAATTATCCCTATGGTAGTCTTATCCCCTATTAAATCTTTTACCGGGGCAAAAAGTATTTGGTAAAGTTCCTCACAAATTTTCTGATAGTTATAGTCCTCTTCGGTAGCGGTAAAAGCCTCTCGGGCTTCTTCTATTTTTTTGTTAAGATTAATATCTTTTATGCTTATCTCTTTGGTTTTTATCCCCTCCTGCTCTATAATCCATACTAAAATCCTATCTCCGGTAATATAATAATCTAAAAAAATAATCTCCTCTCCTAAAACAGTTTTCACCTTATCTAAGGTCAGAGGGTTAATGGTAACCAAAGAAGCTACTTCGGGAGAATAGTGATTTAAATCATCTTTTACCTGGAAATAGTTTTGTTGAAGTTTCTTTAGAATCTTTTGCAATTCCTCTAAATAAATACTGTTTTGTTCCTCGATCGGCTTAGCCCTTTCCTGACGTTCTTTATCTTGTAGAGAAATTATCCTTAATTCTAATTCTTGAAGACGACCGATCATCACTTCATCTTCGTTTTTTACCTTGAGCATAGCTCCTCCCAGAATATCTAAAAAACTACGCGCCCGAGCTCTCTCGGTATAATTGAAAGCCTCTTCAAATCGGCCTAAATCCCAGAGGACCTCTACTGTTAAATCATAAGCCAAGAGTTTATTTTCAAAAAAACCTCTCTTCATTTCGGAAGAAGTAAGTTTTTCTCGTAATCCTTCCAAAATATCTATAGCCTGTTTAAAGTAAGCAAGAGATTCTTCTCTTTTTCCTTGTTCTAATAAAATCCGACCCAAACCAGTCTGACAATACCAGATCATTCGAGAATAATTTAATTTTTGAGCTAACTCTAAACCTTTTCTAAAATATTCTTCCGACTTGGTCACATCCTTCATATCCAGGTAGATAGTCCCTAAATTTCCGTAATCCAAAGCCAGATCAAAAGGCATATTTAGCTCCTGGTGAATCTTCAAAGATTCTAATTGGCTTTCTAAGGCAAGTTCAAAATAACCCTGATGTTGATTTAGAGAGGCAATATTGTTCATTAAAGCAGCAATCCGGGGATTAATTTCTAATTCTTCATAAATTTTCATTGCCTCGGTGTAGGCAGCAAGTGCTTCCTTATACCGCTCCTCATTATTATAGACTACCCCCAAATTCATCCAGGCATCAGCTATAGTCAAAGGATAATTTAAAGTAGTAGCAAATCGAAGAACCCTGGTAATATAATTTTCTGCCTTCTTTAAATCATTGATTTGTAAATAAAGACTGCCTAGATTCGTATATACCCCTATATCTCCGGGCATATCATACAACTGAATAAGTTCTTCCGCTTCTTCTAAGACCTTTTTGGCATTTTCAAAATCTCCCTTATCCAGGTAGATAATCCCCATATTGTTAAGCACCCAGGCCTCCTGATAACCCAGTTCCATTTCCCGAGCTAATCTTTGGCCATCGATTAAATACTGAAGAGCTTGATTAGAATCTCCCCAAACTTCGTGATAAAGGCGGGCTAAAGAAAGTTTGACCGCAAATTCTCCGCACTTAAAACCAGCCTCTAAACTTACCTGTAAAGAGGACTCACAAACTTGCTGGGCTTTTTGGTAATTTCCACTTTCTATATAGATATAAGCCAAATTATTTAAAGATAGCGCAGTTATTTCCACATTTTCGACTTCAGCAGCAAGATTACAGGAGTCTAAGAAATATTTTTCTGCTTTTTCCAAGTCTCCCTGATAAAAATATATTATTCCAAAGCTTAAAAAAGAAGAGGCTTTCCCTGATGTATCCTGAAGTTGTTCGGCTAATTGGTAGGCAAGTTGGGCATATTCTTCTGATTTATTCAAATCCTGATAGCTTTGATATACACCGGCCAGAGTAATATAAACCTTCATAATTCCCTGGTTATCCTGCAAAGCTTTATATTTTTCTAAGGCCTGAAGGAGTACTTGGTGAGCCTCATCATCTTTGCCCTGACGATACCAGGCTCTCCCCTGATAATAAAGGCTATCTGCGAATAAACTATCTTCACTTTGAGCAAGCGCTAAGGCTTTTAAAATATTCATCTCTTCTATTAAGCGGGAATATTGACCGGTAAGATAAATTTGATCAGCCCTATCCTTGACATATTTAATTACTACTTCCTGCTGTTCGGGAGAGAGGAAGGTAATATCTAAGGTGTAAGATAGAAAATCCTTCTTCTCAATTTCTTCTTCTACCCATCGGGAAGGTTCAAAATCTATATCGGGTAAGTTTATAATTGTTCCATCATTTAAAGTGATAGGTATACCTTGGACGAGTAAAGGAAATAAAAATAATCCCATCAGGCTAATAATTACCACGGTAATGATAATAAAAGCATTTTTATTTTTCATCAATTTTTCACCACCATAATTTTATTTATTGGGAGTCATTCTTGACAAAATCTCAATTTTTTGAACAATAAAAAATTATTTTATTACTCCCAAAGCCCTTTTATAGCTAAGTATCATATGGTTGAAATATTTTTGTTCTTTCTCTGCAAAAATATTCTGAGAGGCTTGAGTTAAAATGACATATCCCGTACCAGACATACCAGGCGCTGAACCATAAGCTCCCATATATAAAACATAAGTTTCTAAATTAAATCGAAAAGTAGTGCCCTGGTAACTTCCCTGTAAATTTATCCTTCCCTCAGTTACTTCTATTGCACCACCACCAGGGGTGGGCACTATTTTAAATTCTTGATTTAATATTGATAAATCAGGAACCTGTTGCTGTAACAAATAAGCCATCTGCTGAGCCAGGTCTTGTGCACTGCTAAATTGTCCCATTAGACCGGGAAAAATGGTCAAAGAAGTAAGGCCGCTGGCATCTTCAGAAAAAGTAACACTTCTGTTAAATGAATCTAAATTAATCAGCCAGATAGAGGGGTATTCTAAATAACCGATAATTAAAGGATTACGACCAAAAGCCTGGCTCAAACTGTATTGTTTCCAGATAATCTGAGGTTCCTGAGAAAGACCAGGAGTGGGTAAAGTGATTCCCCCGGGACCCGGTTGAGCTGGGGTAGTTTGACCTGGAGGAGTAAGAGTTATCCCCCCTTGAGCAGGAGCCTCCGGAGTCGGGCTTACTATACCTCCTGGTCCGGTAAAGGGAGGAATTATAGGAAGAGTCGGGGTAGTTTGTGTAGATGTAGGAGTTATAGAGGGTAAGGTTTCCGTCTCCCGTTTGGCTCCGATCTCATAAGTTATGCCTTGCCCCAAAGTAGACAAACACCCCCACAATGAAGAAGAAGAACGGGTCTGCTCGACAACCGAGTTCCCAATTTTAGAACTTATTCCTCCTATTAAAGAACCCATAGAGATATCCTTTCGAGCATCTCTATTAGAACTTCTTAAAACCCAGGTTTTTTTCAAAGAAGGGGCTTGACTAACTACCATCTTTAAGCCTACCTCTTCCTCTTTGGGAGCCTTTATTGTTCTTTGAATTGTAATTGGTTTTCCACACCCAGGACAGAACTGGTAATCTGTCTGTAAAGGAGCTCCGCAATAAGGGCAGAACTTAAAAGCAGTTTCACTGGTAGTTGACGATGTTGAGATAGTAGAACCTGTATCACTAATAGTAATCGGTGGCAATTCAGATGCGGAAGAGACACTAACAGGTTCCTCAGTTATGGCAAAACTGTTAAACATAATCGCCAAATCAGCTAACATTCTCTCAAATTTATCCTGATCTACTTCGCCTACCAACATATATGATTTATTATTGTTTACTATGTAGACATCAATTGCCTTAAGAGGAATCTTAGAGTTATCGTTGGTAATAAAGGTATAGGTATAAAGTCTCTGTATGGCTGGCAAACTTCCAATATTTATAGCTTCTTCGCTAATTTTTCTATAATCTGCCATATTTTGTGGATTCATCATCCATTCTTCTTCTTGCATGGAATATTGAGATAAAGATAAATCTGTATCGTTTACAAACACATAAAAACAAGCTAACAAATAGTCCCCTTCCCAAAAACCAAGCTCCGCTTTGAGTGTTCCTTCTACTTCTGCTTCTTCGAATTCTTTCCAATTATCAGGAAAATTAAAACTAAAACTACAGGTAGGGTCAGTATATTGAAAAAGATTAGATGTGGAAGGGGGTTCAGGAGTTATCGTAATCGGAGGCAAAACAGATACTGGCGTAGTAATTTCCGATACCCCTCCTGAGAGTTTAAAACTATTAAAAATTATTTCCACTTCCGGTAATATTCTATCGAATATATCCTGAACCGCTTCCCCTGCTAAAACATAACCTTTATTGTTTTCTACTAAGTAGATATCGACTCCTTTAACGGGGGTTTGAGAATATCTTCCACTATCTACAACGAGGTAGGTATATAGTCTTTTAATTGCAGGTAGTCCTCCCAAATTTATTGCTTCTTCACTAATTTTTTTATACCCGGGCATCTCTTGAGGATTCATCATAATCTCTTCTTGTGTTATAGCCCATTGAGATAATGATGACTCAACTGGGCTAGAAAACACCGAAAATAAAGCTACCGTATTATCACCCTCGAGAAGATAAAACCTTGTTTTAAGAAATCCCGTACCATCTACTTCAGTATTTTGTTTCCAATTGGAGGGATAACTAAAACTAAAACCATGAGTAGGGTTAGAATATGGCAAAAGATTAGAGGAGGGTACAGTAACAGGAGTGGGAAGAGGGGCAGAAGGAGGGACAGGATTACTTTCAGTTAAAGAAGGTAAACTCTGAGCAAATCCCATACCTCCCAAAGTCAAGATTAAAACAATAGTAATAAAACAAAAAGTTACTTTTTTCATTTCTATTCACCTCATTTTATAAAAATAAAAATATTTTATTTCCAACATATTTATATATTTATCCAATATATAATACTATATTTGAATAATTTTATGAATATAATCAAGATTAGCATTTGATTCGTAACATGTGTTCTCTTTCACATTTACTTATCATTTTCATTTTTATGTTTTTAAATTATAATATACTATCCTAAGTCACATTTACATTCAGCTAAAGACCTGATTTTTTTAATGAAAAGTCCTTATATTTTATAGGAGGGAGTTTTTGCTGAAGAATATATATACCCCTACTTTTCCTGTTCAAAGAACTAAAAGAATAAATAGCAACCAAAATCGTATACACTGCCTATTTTTTTGAAAAATCCTTCTTTTTTATAAAAATCCTTTAAAACTACTAATCGCTTAAATATTATTATTGGTACATTGCTTTAACTGTTTCTTAAGATTTAATTTTTTATTCTTACTCTTTTATAGTTTTTTACGTTCCTTATGATTTTTGTTTTAATAAAGTTTAAGACTTTTTAAATTTAATTGATAAAAATGATTTTCTAAGCATTAAGTCTTTTTAAAATAAAAAAAGCCGGTAGTCTGGCGGTCATAGTGTTAAAACACCTTAGATCCATTACTTTGCGTCCTATCTTTTCAGATAGTTTGCCTTTTTCAACTTTGTATAAGATTTATTTTATTTATAAATATCCCTTCTATTTATATTATTCCCTAAATTTACCAATTTTAGACCTAATTTTGTAAATTAAAATTTTAAGACATATGATAATACACTTTTTTTCTTCACCAGATATGGGTTTTTCTTTTTTCTTACGTCCCTACTTCTTCTTTCTCTAGTTCTTTTTCTTCGCGTGATACTCGATGCGCGATACGAAATTAGTGTAAACTTTAGCGGAGTAGTTAGATAAAAAGAAGAATGCTACTTTTTTCTATCTTTTCTTTCTCTTTCTTAACTCAATACTCGATACTATATACTCGATACTATTACGAATTTTAGTTTGACAAATACCTAAAAAAAGTATAAAATTCGAAAGTAAAAAAGGACTATTGTATTTTAATCGCTAAGTCCCTTAAAAAAGGGAACGGGGGAACCAAGATTTTGGGGTGAATCTCATTACCTTTAACTTTAGTAATGAGTAGAGCAATCCTTTCAGCTCGAACCCGTCAGCTAACCTCGTCAGCGCGGAAGGAGATATGATAATCAGGATATATTTTTTAAATATTTCAGAGAAACTAAAATCGAATAGTTTCTCTTTTTTAGTTAAAAGGATCTAATAAATAACTGATTAGCTTTAAATTTACAGAAAAATAAAACGAGGTGAATCTCTTGAAAATAATTATCATAGGGGCAGGAAAAGTCGGTTGCCAAATAGCTAAAACTCTATCTTCAGAAAATCACGATGTAACCTTAATCGAAAAAGATGATACGATCCGGCAATCTGCTCAAGCGAATTTGGATGTACTAACTATTTTGGGTAATGGAGCTAATGTTCGTACTTTAGAAGAAGCGGAAATTATGCAAGCAGATATGGTAATTGCTGTAACCAGTAGCGATGAAGTAAACATGATAGCCTGCATGACTGCTAAGCAATTTGGTGTACCTCAAAAAATTGCCCGTATTCGAAATCGTGAATACCTGTAT
>Ga0209986_10004328_pt1 | contig 12055 bp, 8 predicted proteins | sample BlataG_FD_183168 | JGI IMG/M metagenome (GOLD analysis project Ga0209986, IMG submission 183168) | Deep subsurface microbial communities from Black Sea to uncover new lineages of life (NeLLi) - Black_00105 metaG (SPAdes) (version 2) | ecosystem: Environmental > Aquatic > Marine > Oceanic >...
ATTTCCGGTGAAGAACTACATGGGATTGTATTTTGGCTGCTGGGTGGACTTTACCTGACTAAATGGTCTGAGGTGTGGACGGTCCTCCCTTGTGTAGTAGCGGGCCTTGTAGTCATCTGGATTCATGCCCGACCGCTCAATGTAATGCAGCTTGACGAAGAGCAGGCCCAACAACTGGGCATCAATGTGGAAAGAGTCAAACTCATATTACTGGCTGCTGCTACCCTCATTACCTCCTCAGCGATTTGCTTCACCGGCCTTATCGGTTTCGTCGGCATACTCATCCCTCATGCAGTGAGGCTTATTTGGGGGCCGGACTACCGGTTTTTGCTCCCTCTATCCACGCTGGTTGGCGCCGTCTTCCTCATCCTGGCCGATACTTTGGCCCGTACCATAATTCCTCCTACGGAGATCCCGGTAGGAATAATTACTGCTCTCTGTGGAGCACCTTTCTTCCTTTATCTCTTGCGAAGAAGGAAGGGGCTCGCTTTCTTTTAAATTGTTTGCCTGTCACCCTGAACGAAGTGAAGGGTCTTGAGATTCTTCGCTCCGCTCAGAATGACAAGAGGAATAGGTAAAATGATGAGAGGAGCGGGTAGTAAGAATGATTGAGCTGGATAATGTCAGCCTGGGCTATGACCATCGAGCCATCCTGCATAGTGTAAGTATGAAGGCTAAGCCCGGGCAAATACTGGGGCTTGTTGGCCCCAATGGCTCGGGGAAGTCAACATTAATCAAGGGAATGACCCGGGTAATAGACCTATTCTCCGGGCGTATCTTAATTGACGGTCGCGATATAAGAACTATTAAGCAAGACGAACTGGCTCGCCTTGTGGCCACAGTGCCTCAAAGCCCGGCTTTGCCCGGGGCTTTCACGGCTTTTGAAGTGGTGCTTATGGGACGGACACCTCACCTGGGGCTTCTTCGCTATGAGGGAGGAAAGGACCTGGCCATCACCTGGCAGGCGATGGAGGCAACGCATACACAATCCTTCGCTGAGCGCAGAGTAAGTGAGCTCTCAGGAGGAGAAAGACAGAGGCTTATTATCGCTCGGGCACTAACCCAGCAGCCAAAGGCGATGCTCCTTGACGAGCCCACTGCCAATCTGGATATAAACCATCAAGTCGAGATTCTCAATCTGGTCAAGAGCCTTTGCCTGGAGCAAAGTCTGACCGTCATTATCGCTTTACATGATTTGAACTTAGCTGCTCAATACTGCGATTGGATGGTCATGCTAAATGGAGGGAAAGTTTACGCTGAAGGCACGCCACTCGACATACTCACAGCGCCAAATATCAAAAAGGTTTACGGAGCCGAAGTATGTGTTTATCCCCACCCCATTAATAAGCTGCCTACCACTCTTATCACGGCAGGCAGGAGTCATGAAACGAGCTGATATAATTCCCTTCCCCAACCCCATTTCTGTATTTTTTGATCTCCCAGGCTGTTTGATTATCCTCTAGAACACAATCGGGCAAAGCCTCACCATGACAAAGCGATTTACTCCCCAACAAAACAGCGTTTTGTGACTCCTTAATTCTACCGTATGTCTTGGACGCCGCACAAAAACTATTGACAACTTCTTGAGTAGCGGTATAATAGTTTTAATAAAAACAGTCTTTAAAAGAAGAGCCATTATAAGAGAGAGTACTTCAAGGCTAACATAAAGTGGGTGGTCAAGTGTGTGCGTCAGAGAGTTGCGGTAGTTGCCACGTCGCTCAGCCGGCTACATGTAGACATGTGACCTCGGCTCCTTTTTTCCCTGCCATGGTAAAGTCTACCATCTTCGCTGCAACCCAGGGTTATTGCCAGGCACAGTCGGTGCAATCTCTTATGCTTGAAGAAAAGGAGAGCCTGTCCAGAGCGTTCGGCTGAGCTCGTACTGAAGCTCTGTCGAAGGACAAGGGTTTTGGAGGACCCGAACTACTACAAAGGAGGTGAGGAGATCTAGTGTATGAAGGCCAAGTGTAAGGAATTAAGAGTTGTAGTGGACGAATAAATGTAAGGAGGTGAATAAAGTGACAAGGAAGGTATTTCTGATCTTGCTAGCACTGGTACTAGCTCTCAGCGTGGGTTTGGTGGCTTGTGGTGACGGGGAGGAGGAAGAGGAGGAGGAGGAGACAGAGGAGGAGTTTGTCGATCAGCCGGATTTGCTGCATTCGAATATCGCGTGTTGGCCCACCGACGCCCCAAAGGACGCCGAGGACATCGTGGATGTTAATTTTGCGGAAGCACTGTACGATGCACTGCATGACGATCAGGGCCAGGCCAAATTTTACAGTATGATCATCACTTTGTGCCAATGCTACGGCGGAGGGCTGATGGATGACGTGGCCGATAAGTTCGCCGAGAGCGGAAAGCCGATTAGCATGACTTCAGGTTCGAAGTACACGGAGGGGGCATATAGTACACCGTCCACAGTTGGGGGCAAGGACGCCACGTCCACTGATTGGGCTGAGGCATACCGAGAAGTGCATCTTGGGAAAACGGAAGGAGGGGACCCGGACCTGAACCTGAACCCGGAGGAGTCAGATGCCTATGTTGAAGCCAAGGAAACAGCCGTCTGGAACGCTCCTCCTCAGGGAACTGCTCAGCAAAAAACGCTGTCCAATGGTGGCGACATAGTACTGGGAGGTGGGTTTGGCGGGAGCGAAGCAACTAGCTATCACGCGATCCTGTTTGCGGGGGATATCTACGAATATGATGCGACGGGCAACCCAACGGGGACGAGGGATTATCAGTGGAACAACATTGCGAGGCAGCACCAGATGCTCGTCAGCTCCGGCTACCCGGCAGCGAATATTATGGTTCTATACGGGGACGGAACAGTCCCTTCGAATGTCGCCGAATCGGACTATGCAGAATATGTCGTAGAGGAAGGTGCTGAAAAGAAGTTGCTTGAAGATGTCGTACAAAACGCTACTCGAGCGAAGCTGATCGAAGCTATCAGCGCTGTGGGGGAGGTGATGAATGAGGATGAGCAGCTCTACATCTTCATCGCGGGCCACGGTTCTCCTGACCAGGGCACTGATAAATTACCTGTGTGGGACGTGCTGCCCAAAGAGTTTAGAGATTCCTCCAACACGTTCGCGTTCAGGTCATTGAATGATTACCCGACGGGTTATTTGGTGGAGGCACTGGAAAGCCCATTCACTTCGGGGCCATATATCAGGTTGAACGTGAGGAGTGAAGGGTCGATTACGCCGAATTGGGAGGTGGTCTTCAATGATTGCGCCGAGTGCGTCAATGGTGGGGACAACACTTTTCCCGAGTGGGTGGAGGAAGTTGATCCAGTTCCCGGGGCAGCTGTGGTTGCTCTTAGGTTTCCGATCGACGTGGATGCTGTGAGTCTGGACGAACCCAACTACGTTTCCTTGACCAACCCAAACCAGTATGAGGACCCAATTGTAGTAACGGAGATATACCTCTCTATGGGAGATATCGAAACTACGATTAAAGAGACGGAGTGGGTGATTTTCGCCGACCCCAACCTTGAGGCAGCGGTCAGAGAGGCCATAGCCATACCCGAGGGGCCTATCTACCCTTCAGACCTTGAGGACCTCACCGTCCTTCCTGCTTCGGAGAAGGACATCGCCGACCTGACCGGGCTGGAGTACTGTACGAACCTGATACAACTTGGCCTTGGGCGTAACCAGATAGACGATATCTCGCCTCTGGCCAACCTCACCAGCCTGACCTGGCTCAGCCTTCACCATAACCAGATAGACGATATCTCGCCTCTGGCCAACCTCACCAACCTGACCGTCCTCAGCTCTGGGTGGAACCAGATAGAGGATATCTCGGCCCTGGCCAACCTCACCAGCCTGACCGAGCTCTACCTCAGGAGTAACCAGATAAGCGACATCAGGCCTTTGGTGCAGAACGAAGGACTGGGTACGGGGGATGAAGTTGCCCTGAACGAGAATCCACTGAGCCCAGATTCCATCAACATATACATACCTCAACTCGAGGCGAGAGGTGTGACTGTTGACTATGATGTGCCTATTGATACTGACTAGACGTGTGACTGTTGACTATTAGAACTCAGATACCTTGGTCAAGACGATAGTGACTATGGATTAGATAGACTGGCTGAATCCCTATCGCCGGCCGAACGGTTGATATGTGGATTATCCCTGAAGGGAACTCATAGCAGGGTGATTTCAGGGCGGTACAATGAGCCTGACGGTATTGGCTTAGGTGCACGGTCGTGAGGATTACATGATTAGCCGCGAAGGCTAACTGTGTCTGTTCGCGCTATCCCTTGTTCTCTCGTTCATCAATCCACTCCAGCCACTCTTGCGTGAGGCACCCCAGTCCGATAGGAATCCGTCTCATCATGCGGCAGCACTCTGGCTGGGCTCCCAGACATGGACGCTGCTCTGAAGCCTAAGGTGCTGTGCCAGACTATGGAGGCCTGGTCCCTGGATGCGGTATCGGATAGCACATTTGCCGATGCCGGTATCAAGGTGCTACCACAAGGACGCAGTGCCTGTATGGGCAACGATGCGGCGAGGCATAAGTCCAGACTACACCTGAGGGTGAAATCCTCCTCCCTTTGACTCTCTCCCACCAGGGGACGGAGGATAGTAAAGGAGCTTCATCACAGTGGGCGGGAGAAGCCGCAGCTGCGGCAATGGTATCTGTCCATCGTTGCTCCGCAGCAGGGACAGCTTTTTACCTCACCCAATCCCTCTCCAGTAAATGGAGAGGGTGCCGAGGGTGAGGCTTTGGGAATTTCTCCTACAACCTCGTTGTAGATGCGCCAGTAAAAAAGAGGCAAAATATTCTGGCATGAATAGGATGCGGCTTCGATAGCCGGAAGAGTCCCAGTTACCACTCATCCCTAATTCCACGTTTTCTTGGCGAAGAGAGCAGTCAACTGCGTTGGTAGAAATCCTGTTCCAGCAACCCGGCCTTGCCGAGCTTCGACGTTATAACCCTCTCCATTCCTCCCTCAGGATGCCGAACTGCAGCAGGTCATGATATTGCCCGTTTTTGAACATGGCTTGCCGCAGACGGCCTTCTTCCCCAAAGCCGACTTTCTTGTGAAGCTTGATGCTGCGTTCGTTGAAGGCGACTGCAAACGAGGAGATGCGATGTAGGTTCAATTGCTGGAAGCCATAGTTGATTACCAACTTGGCAGCCTCCGTGCCATAGCTTTTGCTCCAGTAATCCTTTTCACCTATGATGATTCCGAAATTGGCATTGTGGTCTTTTGAGTCAATCCCTTGCAGCGCGCAGTTGCCGATGGGTTTAGTTGAAGCACCTTCGATCACTTCGATAACAAACAGAGCATCGCTTTTCGCTCTCGTGGTGCCTAATTCCTCGATGAATTTCTCCTCAGCCATCTCGGTCATAGGCAGATACAAAGTAAGATACTGTAATACCTCAGGGTCATTAAACCACTTCAGAAAATATGAGATATCCGATTTCTTTACCGGCCGTAGAAGAACGCTCTTGCCCTCTAACATTTCAATCCCTCCTTTCATCCTTGAGATACTTTTGCTGTCCTCAATCGAATACTGGGGCGTAGATCATGCTCGCTTAATTATGGTATATAATAACCTCAGCAAAATAATAAGCCCGGCTTTCTTGTCTCCCCGGGCTTGATGCTCTTGATATTGTTAGTAGTGGATTTACGTTTCCCTGAAATTGGAGACAGACCAAGCCCAACAGACGTCGACGTCGAACCGAGTGTAGCAAATCATTTCACAGACATGGCTCTTTGTTTTCATCGGACTTCCGTATATCTCCTGAAGCTATTGGAAGCTCATTCTACTGTGTCAAATAAGCCATTGTCAACTTGAGTGGTGAGAATGTAGACGAGTCATGTTGTTTTACACCTGCTGTACTGGACAAAGGCGGATATACCAGGCAAAACCATATCTAGGCTTCCGATGATCGAATAAAACATCGGGTAGGTGAGCTTCATAAAGGCCACCCACCATGCTATTGTGCCAGACGCCGCCCGTGCGATCAGCAGGTACAAGGTGTTAATGGAAGGGAGAGATGTGCTAATATTCGGCTCATTCAGGAATGCGAAAAACGAAGACCGGAGGAGTACCATCGTCATGACAAAGAGAAACGTAATCATCATAGGCTCGGCGGGAAGAGACTTTCACAACTTCAATGTGTTTTTCAGGAATAACAAACGCTACAATGTAGTAGGCTTCACTGGCTCGCAGCAAGTGCCCGGCATCTCCGGTAAGAAGTATCCCCCTGAGCTTTCGGGCAAACTATATCCGGAGGGAATTCCAATCTATGCAGAGGAAGAACTGCCTCGGTTGATAAAAGAGTTGAATGTTGATGAGTGCGTATTTGCTTATAGCGATGTCTCCTACCAGCACGTGATGCATATCGGTGCAATCGTGAATGCGGCCGGGGCAACCTACATAATGCTTGGTCCAAAGGACACAATGCTCAGAAGCAGGAGACCTGTTATCGCGGTGTGTGCGGTGAGGACAGGCTCCGGCAAAAGCCAGACTTCGAGGAGAATCATAGACCTTCTAAAGAAGAAGGGACTGAGAGTCATCGCTGTACGTCATCCGATGCCGTACGGCGAACTGAGCAAGCAAAGGGTGCAGCGCCTTGCCCAGCTGAGCGACTTAAAGAAACACAACTGCACCATCGAAGAGATAGAAGAGTATGAGCCACATTTGGTACAGGGAACCATCGTATACGCCGGCGCCGATTACCTGGCCATTCTGAAGGCTGCCGAGGGGGATCCAGAAGGCTGTGATGTCATCGTGTGGGACGGGGGAAACAACGACTTCCCATTTTTCCAGCCCGACTTAATGATTACTGTCGCCGACCCTCACCGCACTGGCCACGAGGTTTCGTATTACCCAGGGGAAATCAACTTGCGAATGGCTGATGTAGTGGTTATCAACAAGATCGATAGCGCCGCTCCGGAGAACGTACGGAAGGTAAAGGAGAGCATTGCCACAGTGAACCCGAATGTGACCGTGGTCAAAGCTGCGTCAGTGATTCAGATTGATAATCCGCAGCTTATCAAAGGCAGAAGGGTCCTGGTCATCGAGGACGGACCGACGCTGACCCACGGGGGAATGGCATATGGTGCGGGCACCATCGCTGCCCGACAGGGTGGTGCAGCAGAACTTGTAGATCCAAGGCCCTACGCAGTCGAGAGCATCGCTGAAGCCTTCAGGAACTACCCGAGTATCGGACCAATCCTGCCGGCTATCGGATACAGCACACGTCAACTACAACATCTGGAGACGACTATCAACAAGGTTGCCTGTGATGCGGTGATAGTGGCAACACCAATAGACTTGAGTCGAATCATCAACATCAGAAAACCACATACCAGGGTTTCTTACGAACTTCAGGAGGTGGGAACGCCCAATCTAGAGGACATACTGTCGGAGTTTGCACGCACTCACAATCTCCCCCATGTCTCCGGGAATGACGGCCGCCAGAGTGCGACGTGTAGCGATCATAGCGCAGGGCCGCGAAAGAAAAGGCAATGAACAAGGACAGAACCAAGACTTTCGTCGTCGCCCTTGGCGGCAACTGCATCCTCAGAGCAGGACAGAGGGGAACTATCGAGGAGCAATATGAGAATCTGCGGCGTACCGCCGAACAACTGCTGGACCTGCTCAGCAGTGAGAGCCGCATCGTAATCACTCATGGGAACGGGCCACAGGTAGGCAACTTGCTCCTAGCCAGCACTATAGCGCAGTCTACGATACCACCCATGCCACTGGACATTTGTGTAGCCGCTACAGAAGGCTTCATGGGTTACATGATTCAGAACACGCTAGCTAACTGCCTGAGACAGGCAGGCAAGCCACACAACATCACCACTGTGGTAAGTCAGGTTGTCGTGGACAGCAATAACCCTGCTTTTCAGAGCCCGTCCAAACCAATCGGCCCCTTCTACACTGAGACTGAAGCTGCACAACTCCGGCAGGACAAGGGGTGGCATATCATCCAGGACAGTGCCCGCGGCTACAGGCGCGTGGTCGCTTCGCCCATGCCCGTCAGCCTACAGCAAGCCAGGATAATAAAGAGCATGCTCGATGCGGGCGAGATAGTGGTGGCCGTAGGTGGTGGTGGCATCCCTGGCATTAGAGAGGATAACCGCAATCTGCGCGGCGTTGAAGCCGTAATTGACAAGGACTACGCCTCGGCCCGCCTGGCTATCGAGATAGATACCGATGTCCTGTTTATTCTCACCGCAGTGGAGTACGTATATCGAGACTTCGCCACACCTCACCAGAAGGACCTCAAGAACCTGAGTGTAGCGGAAGCAAAGAAACTCCTGGGTGAGGGGCAATTCGGCAAGGGAAGCATGGAGCCAAAGATACGGGCAGCCATAATGTTTCTGGAAGAAGCGAACCCTGACCAACGGCGGGAACGTGAGGTGATCATAACTCTTCCTGAAACCGCTCTGGCTGCACTCCAGGGCAAGACCGGCACGCGGATCACCAGCTAGAGCACGGCAGCCGGTGCGGACACAACGCTCGCCTGGATATGGTATACAATAACCTCAGCAAAATAATAAGCCCGGCTTCCTCGTCTCCCCGGGCTTGATGCTCCTAATATTTTTAGTAAGGGATTTACGTTTCCCTGAAGTTGGAGACACACCAAGCCCAATAGACGCTGACATCGAACTGAGCGTAGCAAATGATTCCACAGATAAGGCTCTTTGTTCTCATCGGACTTCCGTATATCTCCTGAAGCTATGTGAAGCTCATTCTACTGTGTCAAATAAGCCATTGTCAACTTGAATGGTGAGAATGCAGACGAGTCTAGGGGGATTGGATAACAGCCTTAACTTACCAGCCTGTCTATACACCTATCTCCGACAAAGCGGAGAGTCAGTGAGTAAGCGAGTTTCATAACAGCGGGCGGGAGAAGCCGCAGGTTGGGCAATGGTATGTGCCCATTGCCGCTCCGCAGCAGGGACAGCTAATTTCATCATCCCTGGCCTTGGGTATTGCTCCCACGACTTGATTATAGATACGCCAGTAAAAGAAGTGCTCTTTGTTTATGAACTTTATGTCACCTTCTTTTCTTGCCGATTGGAATTCTTCGTCTGTGACCATATTGTTTATTATTTCGTGCAGCTTGGTGGAGCCAGAGCCGTATTCTATGGGCTCCTTTCTCCGCCACACTATCTCCGCCGGAATCAAATCCTCAAAGCTCTTCCTCAGGATATACTTCCCTACCCCATCTTTGACCTTGAACTCCGTGCTTATTTCCAGGGCAAAGCGAACGAAATCCGCATCAAGGAAGGGCTGCCTTATTTCAACATCCAAAGCCTTGCCAAGCTCATTGGCTGAGAAGTGCCAGTTTTGTGAAAGTCTTCTTATGTATCTTTCCAGGTCTTTAGGAGGAAGCTCCGCCATATAAGAGTAGCCAGCGAAGAGCTCATCGGCTCCGTCACCGGTCATAACGGAAGTAATTCTATTCTCTCTGGCAAGTTTAAGGGCAAAATATATGGCAAGGTCATTGGGCAGAGCAAGGTCAAAGGTTTTCAGTATTCTAATAACCTCGGGAAGGGTATTAATCGCTTCCTCCATAGTGAATTCCATTTTCTTATGCTTTATTCCCAGGAGCCTGGAAATCTTTTCTGAATAAACAATGTCAGGTGCCGGGGAACCTTTTAACGCCACTGTGAAGCCTGTGCTCGGCCTGGCTACAAAAGCCAAAATGCCAGTATCGAGCCCTCCGGATAGGAGTATGCCATCGGCTCTGCTCCTCTCCACAGCTTCCTTAAGCTTACTCCTTAACTGTTCACAAGGGTCCATATTGACCAAATTTTTTACCACCTATATTAACATCAGATTGATTAACAACTCCACGCTGCCATTGTGAGCGAAGTGAGCCCATGCCCCTCCACGAGATTGCTTCGTCGCTACGCTCCTCGCAACGACAGGATGAAGGTGTCATTCTGAGCCCTTTCTTTTTTGTCGTTGCGAGCCCCGACTTGTCGGTGCGTGGCAATCTCATTGCCCTTCCATCGGCAAGACATGGAGGAGGAAACCTTTCTGATTTCTGACCATGAGAAGCTCCACGCTTGCATTTTTGACATAGTCCCCTGCATTATGCTAAAATATATCTGTTAGGCAAGAATAATCGATGCCTAGCAAGGAGGTGAGGCATGACACGAAGAGAGGCTTGGTTATGCCGATGGATGTTTCCCAATCGGAGCTCTCCGGCAACGTAACTAGGAGTTAACTCCGATAGTTAAGGTGCGTTGCTTGAGAGCACATGGAAGCCCTGAGCTCTTCGTCTGTAAGGCAAGGCTCCCAAGAAGGGGGCAACGGCAGTTCAGCCGTAAGCTGAAGTGGAAGAGTAAGGGTGATTTAAAAACTGAATAGCGATATTCGGGAGCGAGCTTCAAAATTTGGAGCTCGCTCTTCTTATTATCTGTTATGCTGCTCTGGCATTTACCTGAATAGACGGAGGACAAAGTTCAGAATGATGGTGAGCACAATGCTAATAACAGTCGTTGTTTACGCCTTTAGACATCCTGATATTAATGACTGGCGAGGATACTAAGTATCGAAGGACACCACAAAGAAGCATAGTGACGGTTCTCTCGCTTGTGATACAATGACTCTCTGAGGCTCATATCCATGAAAAGAGTTGGCATCTTTTTGGTTGCGGTAGCCTTAGTTGTCGGGATGGTAGGATGTGCTCCTGTTCAATACGACCTCACTATCGCTAGTACCTGTGGAGGGTCGGTAACTACCCCTGGAGAGGGGACTTTTACCTATAGCGAGGGAAGAGTGGTGAGACTGGTGGCTAGGCCGGCTCTCGGCTACTTTTTTGTCAAATGGACCGGCGATGTGACGACGATCAACACTGTCAATTCCTTTTCAACAACCATCACCATCAACGGAAATTACTCCATAACAGCTAACTTCGTCGGATGTGGCTGAGGAGGCTGAGATGCATGGGTAACACTCATGGTATATATAGTGACAATAAGTTGCCATGGGAGTTACCTGCGTCATTTTATGGTCCTTAGCTGTTGGTAGGTTTTACGCTCGATTTGTTTTTCTTGTCAGATTTTGCAGTGGCCGCTGTAGTTTTGGACAGCAAAGCGCGTTTCTGTGGCATATCCTTCATTCTTTTGATTAGCTTAGCCCGCGCTTCAAACGATAATCTTACCGGTGCCCTCGGTGGTCTGATTCTTTTCTTTTCTATCTCGTATTCCTTACCGCCAAAACCGTTATCCATAACCGGCTTCAATCCTAGCTTCCCTTCTAGGTGTTTCTGCCAGGTCTTTCCATAGGTGAAGATATGAGCAATATCCTCAGCTTTGTTAAAGCTTATGATGGTCTCTTGCTCGTAGCCGGTTAATTTCTTTGACATGCTAATCTCCTCTCACTTACTTGCACTAATGGGTATGCGGAAGGGGATACCATAGTTATGATTGTGTCGCAACAAAGACGATGACAGGTGTACCTAACGAGTAGTTGAGCTGGCGGATTTGGAGAGGATAGGCATTGCTTAGACCAGATATTCTATTCTGCTTGATAATGCTAATCATAATGCAGGTTACTATGGGGAAGAAGAACTGAAAGCTCCCCTTTTGCAGAAATATATCGCCGGGAAGCTTTCCTAAGAAAGGAATTCGCTGCCAGAAGACCAATAGCAAACCAAGGAAGGCGAGAAAAACTCCGCCGAGGATTAGAATCTTGCCTATACCTTGAAAATCCATGCTAAGCCGCTTAGTGCCAATTTTAACTTATTATGCTATCTTTGGTGCAATCTAGCTTGTATAATAGTGGCAAAACAAGAAGATGCAGGCATGATTACCTCATACAGCCGAGAGTTAATGTTAGGTATCCCCCAAGGAACCTTGATTGACCTAGAGACCACTGGCCTTGATATGGACCACGATGAGATAGTGCTTTTCGGCTATATTCAAGGGAGCCGCCTTGAGATAATTTGCCGGAGTTCGAAAGAAGAGGCACCGTTTATCGTCCAGCTTGCTGAACTCGTTCCGACGCTCCCCAAGCCATTTTACGCCTATAATCTCTCCTTCGAGAAGGGATTTCTTCAAGCTAAAGGG
>Ga0209986_10004329_pt1 | contig 12054 bp, 10 predicted proteins | sample BlataG_FD_183168 | JGI IMG/M metagenome (GOLD analysis project Ga0209986, IMG submission 183168) | Deep subsurface microbial communities from Black Sea to uncover new lineages of life (NeLLi) - Black_00105 metaG (SPAdes) (version 2) | ecosystem: Environmental > Aquatic > Marine > Oceanic >...
AGGGGCATGCCAGCACGTACAGCGCCAGATATTTTACAGAAAGTGTGCCTAAATACGAAATCCCAGAAAGAAGCATGCCTGCCAATGCAGTGTATCAACTGGTCAAAGATGAGGTATGCCTCGACGGCAATCCCGCCCTCAATCTATCGAGCTTTGTCACCACCTGGATGGAGCCGGAAGCGAATAAGCTCATCATGGAAAACATCAACAAGAACTTCATTGACCATTTCCAGTACCCACAAACTGAGGTTATCCATGAGCGCGTGGTGAACATGCTGGGGCGGCTGTTCAATGCACCGGAGGAGACCACCTTCGCTGGTACTGCGACTATTGGCTCTTCCGAAGCCATCATGCTGGGATTGCTTGCGCATAAATGGACGTGGAAGAAGCGCCGCCAGGCTGAGGGCAAACCCCACGATAACCCGAATATTGTTTTTGGGGCTGACGTCCATGTCTGTTGGGACAAGTTCGCCAGGTATTTCGACGTCGAGCCGCGGATCATCCCGATGGAGCTCGACCGCTTCACTATCAACGCGGAGACCGTGTCCGAGCGGATTGACGAGAACACCATCTGCGTCGGGGCGATCCTGGGGACAACTTTCACGGGTGGAGCCGACCCGATCAAGGAGATTAACGACCTGCTTATGGAAATCAAGGAAACAAAAGGGTGGGATATCCCCATTCATGTTGATGCAGCTAGTGGCGGCTTTATCACGCCGTTTGCCAATCCGGAACTCGAGTGGGATTTCCGACAGCCCCAGGTAAAGTCAATCAACGTCTCCGGCCATAAATATGGATTGGTCTATCCCGGTCTGGGCTGGCTGATTTTCCGCGACCACAGCGACCCACCTGAGGATTTGATATTTTACGTGAACTATCTCGGTGACGAGATGCCGACCTACACGCTGAATTTCTCCAAGGGCAGTGCTATGGTCATGGCGCAGTATTACAACCTGCTACGGCTTGGCCGAGAAGGGTACACGATATTCGCGATGAATTTTCTAGAGAACGCCCGTTATCTCGCTAAACGTCTGGCAGATTCGGGAAAATTCGAGATGCTGAACGCCGCCAACCTTCTTCCAATCGTTACGGTCAAGTTGAAGGAACCGGCAAACTACACGGTTTTCGACCTCTCGCACAAACTTCGCGAACGTGGATGGATTCTTCCTGCTTATACCTTGCCACCGAATGCAGAAAGTATTGCCATCATGCGAGTGGTGGTGAAGGAAAACTTCAGCAGGGACATGGCAGATATGCTCCTTGATGACATTATGAATGCGTGCGAGGTTCTCGAAGGAACCATGACAAAAGGAATCGAACCGCAAAGATCTGCGCGTGAGGGGCACCACATCACCTGAGAGTGAAAAGATGAAGACCAAAACGTCACCGGATTGCTGCACCCCGGAGTATAACAAAGAGGTCATGGATAGTTATCGCAAACTGATGTTTAAAACTTCTACTTACGCATCCGTACCTGAATATGGAAAAGGCCTTCGTCTTGGAATCTATCAGGCGCAGGCGGCATACGGACCCGGTGCCTCTGCTAAGAACATGGACAGGTTGGAAAAGGTCGCTCGTATCGCTAAGAAACGAGGTGTGCAGTTGCTGTCCTTTCCAGAGCTATATGTTCCTGGCTATACTTTGAGCCCCGAGGAATCCCGAAAAGTTGCCGAATCCGCCGACGGCACCAGCATCACAAGGGCATGCAGGATAGCGAGCGAACTTGAAATGGCCATGCTTGTGCCCTATGCAGAAAAAGCCAAAGAGGAGGGGGAAATCAAATATTACGACTCCATTGCGGTAATCAATGAAAAAGGCAAGCTGGTGACCAGTTACAAAAAGACACATTTATATGGTCAGCAGGAGCGTGAAGACTGGTCCTTCGGGAGTAATCCACCCCCGGTATTCAAAGTGTTCGACTTCCCTGTCGGTATTCTCAACTGCTATGAGAATGAGTTCCCAGAGCTTTCTCGAATGCTCGCCCTCAAAGGAGCCAAGCTCATTGTAGGACCAACTGCTGCGGACTATTATTATACTCTACCCAACGGCAATCGCAGTGCTGTTCCATATCCAGACGTTTCAACTCTCGTGCTTCCTGCCTTTGCATATACTAATAATGTGTTCTATGCATATTCCAACCGTGCAGGATATGAGAAACGAGATTCAAACCAGTGGCACTATCGCGGCAACAGTATCATTATCGGACCTCACGGTGACATCATTGTTCAGGCAAATCATCAGCAGGACACATTGCTTATTGCTGACTGCATCCCTGGGTACTATGGGATGACCCATCCCGCGGCTAATCATAGCTACCTCAAGGACAGGCGGCCGAGGATGTATGAGCTGCTCACAGCGTCAGAGGCCGATTTCATCAAAGGAGGATGGAAGTACCCCATATATAAAAATGGCCAAGAAATCAGCATAGAGTCACAAACACCTGTACTTGAGGCCCCCATGACACCATCACCTTCAACACCTGCACCAATATCCGCAGGATTTGAAATGGCGTTCGGTGTTGCTGGCTTGTTAGTAGTCGCTTATTTAGTGTTTGTTTACCGCCGAGATTGCAGATAGCGCTGAAATGAATGTGCTGTCCCAATCTGAGATACTTGGAGGAGAAAGGAAGATGGAAAAACGGACTTTGTTTACCCTGTACTTTTCTATAATTGCTGCGATATTAGGGTTAAGTATAATTTCTCCTGTATTGCCAACCATAGCAAAAGATCTTAGAGCCACTGGTTTTTGGATGGGCATGATATTTTCAGGCTATGCTATTTCCCGTGCGATTATTATGCCAGTTATGGGTGGATTATCAGATAAATATGGAAGAAAGATTTTCATCGCATCAGGGCTGGTGCTTCTTGCTGTGATTTCCCTCCTTTATATCCCAGCCCATAATGTCTATACGCTCACAGCAGTACGATTATTGCATGGTCTGGCTGCGGGAATGATTATTCCCATTGCCATGGCTTATGCAGGAGAGGTTGCCCAGGAGGGAAAAGAAGGCAGAGCTATGGGCATAATTAGTATGATATTTTACCTGGGAATAGCAGTGGGTCCTCTTTTAGGAGGTATTTTCTGGCACTTATTTGGAGCGGCATCCGTATTTTATGCGATGTCTGGTATCAGCGTATTTGCACTTTTGCTTGTGTTACCTTTCTTGCCGGAAATAAAGAATCCCAAGGCGAATAAAACAGAAGAACATGAGCTTTTTAAAACCCTCATCAAACGTGATGCCGTAAAAATAATCCTCCTTATAGGTTTTATCTCTGCTTTTAGAACTGGTGTACTTTTGTCATTTTTGCCTTCGCATGCTTCAGGTTTCAATATCAATGTCGCTCAGGTAGGAATAATCATTTCTGTTGGCATAATATTTACTGGTGTCTTACAGCCTTACTTTGGTAATGTGGCGGACAAGTTGAGTAAGTATAATATGCTGCTGCAGATTATTATTGGCTCATTTATTGGTACAATTGCATTATTTATGGTGCCCCTATGTGATGATTTCATTACCCTTTTACTTGCCAATGTTTTTATAGGTCTTGGTGCAGCAATATCAATGCCAGTTGTAGCAGATATCGCTGTAGTGATCGGTAAAAAGGCGGGAGAGATTGGCTCCTGGATGGGTATATTTAATACTACAATAAGTCTCGGTATAATAATTGCTCCTTTAATGTCTGGTGTGGTGATGGATTATGCAGGGATAAACGCTGTTTTCTATTTCGCCTGTATTCTATCTTTGGTATTTACTTTCATTGGTTGCTATTATGTTTGGAAATGGTCAAAGGTCAATAAAGAATAAATACGAGATGAACATAACATAAAATAAGGAGATGAACAATGCAAAAACACTTTAAAAAGAGGTCACAGAAGGAAAGTCTCCCTCCCGGGACTCTCGTTTATGTAGGAGAAAAGAAAGTTGAAAAAGTTATAATTACCGTTCTCGATTATGATAGCGAGCGATACGAGGAGAAAGAATTTGAGTCCATTGAGGAGTGTTTCCCATACAAAGACAGCCCAAGCGTTACATGGATAAACATAGATGGCATCCATCAGGTAGAGATGATGGAAAAAATAATAAGCAACAAGATGAACGAAGTTATGAATTACCGTTATAACAACAATTTTTATTCCCTTAACTTTCATTGCCGGGGTTTACGGAATGAACTTCAGATTTATGCCTGATCTTAAGTGGCATTGGGGATATTTCGCTACTTTATTTGCAATGGCAGTTATAGGTATTGTAATGGTATTTTATTTTAGGAAGAAAAAATGGTTATAAGAGGTGATTAATATGTTTGGAATGCAGTTTCTCCTGTCCACTTTAATCGTGATTTTCTTCCTGGTTCTCTTCGTAAGAGCAGCCGCTATCGCATTTATGATGACCGGGCTGGATAGAAAAACGGCATTATTTCAGGCGTTATCTGCTTTCTCAGGAACGGGGTTTACAACACAAGAAGCAGAATCCATCGTGAACCATCCCGTAAGGCGAAGGATTGCCATGTTACTCATGATACTGGGTACTGCTGGGGTTGTTACGGTTATTGTAGCTGCTACGTCCCACGTTGTCACCAGGGTAAATTATGGGTTACCCATTGACGTTTTGATTCTTGTTGTAGGGATATTTTTAATATACACAGTCGCAACTAATAAGGGGTTTGTAACTAAGTGGGAGGATTTTATTGCAGCTAAGCTCGTAAAATCGTCTTCTTTTGAGGAGGAAGGTGCAACTGAAGACCTTGTTCATTTCCCTGAAGGCAATGGTCTCGTGCGAGCATTTATTACAGAAAAATCGCCTTTTATTGGTGCTTCTCTTTCAGAAAGTGGATTAAGTGAGAATGGGTTAGTGGTTCTGGGCATCGAACGAGACAAAAAATGGATTCCTCTTCCAAAAGCGAACGAGACAATACGAGAGGGCGACAGAATTGTGGTGTATGGTCCTCTTGAAGTATCGAGAGATTTATTCAAAAAGGAAGGGGGTTTAGCACAAACGAAGCCAATATAATGTTTATTTCTCGTCGTATATAAAGTATAACTTCCATCTATTTAAGACACGGATTTACACTGATTTACACTGATTTTTTCTTTCTTTTGGTGGGTTGGGTGGACTATTTTTAACGGCACTGCTCTTTTCATTATATTTTTTGGTAAAGCTTTTTGCTTGCAAAAAGGTTTGTGTTAATCTGCGTTAATCTGTGTCTATAATTTATTCTCTATTTTCTCGTAACCACCTTCTCTAAAAGGTTTTAGTCGTAATATAATTAGAATCGAGAAATATGCACAAAAAGAGTACGAGGGGATTATAAAAGATAATACCATCGCCAAAAGAGCGGCAAGCGGAGTAACCGCCCCTCTCTTTTTCCCTAAAGCTATGCGTTGCGGGTCGAGGCTGCGGTCAACCAGACGATGTCCTTTCGTGGCATAAGCCCAACTCCAGATAAACAGGATTCCTATTATGAATAAAATGAAATTGCCGATGATGTAAAACCCAGTAGAGAGCCAGAAGCAGAAAACTTAGTGCGTAACTAAAAAATTTGTGCGTCTGTCCAATCAGCAGCTTATGCAGTTCTGGCCCATTTCCAGTCTCCGGGAGAGCGAGGTTCAAAACCAGCAACGTCATTGCGATAGCGAATATGCCATCAGTTAACGCCTCGATACGATGGGTAGTCATTCCAAGTTCGGATTCATCTGAGTTTGAAGCAGTCATTTGATTTTACTTTCTCAAGTTAGTTACTCTTCACTTGAGTTTCGGGGTATAAAAGCTTTTTAAAATCAGAAAGACGATTTTAAATCTGTGTCTTAAATAGAAGGAAGCTATACTTAATATACAAATACAAAAATAAAAAAAGGAGGTATTTAGTTCCTCCTTCTCAACACTAAATATGCTACGGCAAGTAGCCCTGCGATAGCGAATCCCACCTCGAATCCCGGTGGTGTAGGCGTTGGTGTCACTTTCCCTTCCTCTTTTAGATACTTTTCAAACGCCACTTTGCACTCTTCTTCTGTCTCAAAGGTATGCAAGCTTTGGTACATATACATGCCGCAGAATTCCTTCTGCTGGCATTGTACACTTTGGTCATCGAAATACCACAAGGTTTTGCATTCCAGTGTCTCATTTTCAGTTGGTGTGAGTGTAGGTGTGGGTGTTGGTTCCTGCTGAGCGCCTACCGTAGCTACCGAAAAAGCAGCAATCGCTAAAATCGCTGTCAAAACTACCAAACCTATTTTCTTGCTTTTGCTTTTGTTTTTCATTTTTTTCTCCCTATCCCACTTAAGACATAGCAGTATTTAAAGTTTTTCATTCCCTCCTTCTCAACACTAAATATGCTACGGCAAGCAGCCCTGCAATAGCGAATACCGCTTCGAATCCAAACGGTTTTGGTGTTGGCGTGGGTGCTAGTGTTGGACTTGGTGTTGGAACAGGTGTAGGCGGTGTGGGTGTAGGTGTCACAGTTGGCGTGGGTATTGGCGTTGGCGTTGGTGATACTACTGGCGTCAGTGTTGGACTTGGAGTAGGTGTAACTCGTCTTCCTGCTCCTCCAACATAACTTGGCGTTGGTGTTGGCGTTGGTTTGGGATTGCCAAACGGAGCAATCTGGCTGAAACTCGTTACATTCGCATAGACGTAGTTCTCTTCTGTGTTGACATTGCTCCCTGGAATTTCTTCCCATGCCCCGGTCCAGTGATAAAGTCTCAAGCTATCTTCTACAACGTTGGTAACTGGAAAGGCTCAATACATCGTTCACTATTTCATTTGACAAATAAAGGTTCAATACATCGTTCAGTCTTTTGATAACAGAACCATTTAACGCATCCTTAGTGATGCGTTATGGATATTGAGGAAGAAAAGAGAATAGAAGCCGTAAATAGGTATATTAGGGAAGATAAACCGTCAAACATCTGCAGAGATGCCGGCAGGTCAGAGAAGTGGCTCTTTAACTGGGTGAATAGATTCAAAACGGGCGAAGAGGAGTGGTATAAATCTCGGTCAAGAGCCCCTAAAAAACATGGAAGAAAAACAGGTAGAGAGATTGAAAGCACCGTTGTAAACATTAGAAAAGCTCTAATGGAGGGCAACGAGCACGAATCCAGATATCTCGGAGTAAGCGCGGATGCAATCCAGTATAAAATGGAAAAGTTCGGTATTTCGCGGGACGTGATACCATCTGTATCAACGATAAAGCGGATTGTGAAGAAACATAGCTTGATAGTAAATAAGCGAGAGCGATACAAACGAGTGAAATCAAAAAAGCGATACATGATTCTGAATCCCACACAGATCGATGAAATGCACCAGATGGACTTCGTTGGACCAAGATTTATCAAGGGCTATGGTGCAATCTCCTCGCTCAATCTCATCGATGTGGTATGCAATCGGGTTCACATTGAGCAGTACGACACCAGGAGCATGGATAATATAATCGGCTTTCTTATCCGGTTTTGGCGTAATAATCCGATTCCTAGATATTTACAGGTCGATAACGGGATGTACTTCATCGGGGACTTTAAATACCCGCGTAGATTCAGTCGTTTTATAAGATTCTGCTTGTACGTTGGTGTTGAAGTGGTTTTCATCAATCCTAAGTGCCCATGGATGAACGGGAACATCGAGAACTTCAATGGATGGTTTGAGGCGAAGTTCTGGGCTAAAGAAACATTCACAAATCTGGAAGACATGCGTGCCAAATCAATGCATTTTGTAGACCAATATAACGATCTCAGTGCATGGAAGAATAAAAGTAAGTCGTTAGAGCGTATAAATCCCACCAGAATACTAAATAAATCGCTAGAAATGTCTCAGGATAAACTACCTCTTACTGATGGGAAGGTACACTTCATCAGAAAGGTGAATAATGAAGGGGAAATCTCTGTCCTAAGCGAAGCATTTGACGTGGGCAAGGAGTTCATTGACGAATACGTCTGGGCTACTATTTGCTTGAAAAAGCAAAGGGTAGGGGTCTACTACAGAGCTAAGGACCAGGATGCTGCTGTATTGATAAAGAAATTTGAATACGAGCTAAAAGAGGAGGCCAAATATCTTAGACCAGATATCTGTAAAACCTTATGACACTGTACGATGTATTGAGCCAAATCAACAAATAACACTTACCGATGTATTGAGCCTTTTTACTTACCTATGTATTGAGCCCTTCCAGTTAACCACAAGATTACACAGATTTTCACGAGAAAATAATGTTATGACTTAGGGTTAAGTACTCTATTGGCTCTTTTATCCCACGTTAACCCTAAATTCTTGTGTTAATCTTGTGAAATCTCGTGGTTTTTTACATCTGCTATACAAATATTTATTTTTTATTGTGCCCCACCAACCTCTCCAAATCAACACACTGTTCGACAAGTTCTTTAATCCTTTTTAGCTTCACATCACCCTTTATCCCCGCCTTCCCAAATACTTCTTCCACCTTCTGCACCGTCTTGAGTGTGTCATCGGCAACCACGATAACAGGAACGCCTTTCTCTTCCGCTTTACCAAGCATCGTTCTCGGTGGTTCCAAATTACCGGTCAACAGAAGACAGTTTATGTTCCCTGTTTCAAGTGCGAGATTTTGCAAATCCGCGCGGTCTCCACCGGTTATCAATACCGCTTTCCTCACACGTCTGAGATATTTTAAAGCTGCTTGTGGTGACATCGCACCTATCAAGAAATCCTCGATGATTACATCCTCCGGGGGCTTAACAAGCCACTTACCTTTTAGTGCATCACCGAGTTCTGTTACAAACAAGCCAGCAAGTAGAGGGTCATAAGGCATTGTGCCTATCATACCTATCCCTTCTCTTTTTAACAATCGTTCTGCAATATCTTTGACATGCACCTTCTTGTAGCCAACGAGCTGATTGAACAGAACGAACTCAAGCCGTTCACCAAAAAGTTCTTTAGCAGCAAGAATCTCGTCGAGAACGAAATCATTCGTGTATTTCACCACCATAAGTACGTTTAAACCCAGCGCACGAGAAACGTCCAGGTCGCTAATTCCTAACCCTTTTCCTGTTTTATAATCCACTGCTCCCTCCACAAGCACGACATCCTTACCTTCGGAAATCCTCTTATAGGCATCCGTAACCCTTCGCTTTAGGTCCTCGGGGTCAGGTGCAGCCCGAACAAAATCCGCGTATGGTCTGTCAAGCTTCACCGGGCATACGTCTTCCATATCATCCCCGGTATTCAACACGTTTGCGGTATTGTATGCGTCTTCATCCACTAATTGGTCCCCTATCCGGATGGTGTTCACGCCAAAAGGTTTGAAGTAGCCCACTTTTAAACCCTTTTCATGCAATATCTGCCCCAGAGCTATTATCACCGCACTCTTTCCCGAATACTTCTCTATGGACGATACAAATATGTTTTTCATTGTATATATAAAGTATAACTTCCTTCTATTTAAGACACAGATTACACGGATTTACACGGATTTTTTCTTTTGGTGGGTTGGATGAGCTATTTTTAACGACATTAATCTTTTCATCATATCTTTTTGGTAAAGCTTTTTGCTTGCAAAAAGGTTTGTGTTAATCTGCGTTAATCTGTGTCTATAATTTATTTTTTTGTTTACTTTTTCCCTTAACTAATTATTTTAAAATCTATTACATAACAACCTTTGCCATGCTCAAATACCTTAATAGGATTTAAGTCCGCTTCAAGTATCTCCGGGAAGTCCATACTGAGCTGTGAAACCCTGAGCAAAACATCCACTAACGAATCTATATCTGACCCCATTTCTCCTCTTACTCCTTTTAATATCCTGTATGCCTTAACACTTTTGATCATTTCTGTTGCATCTTTCCTGCTCAGCGGTGCAATCCCAAACGAAACATCTTTGAACACCTCCACATAAATGCCCCCCAATCCGAACATTATCAAGGGCCCAAAATGCGTGTCTCGCTTCATACCCACTATTACCTCCTTTCCGCCCTCTATCATTTGCTGAACAAGAACACCCTCAATTCGTCTTGGGCTCGTGTATTTCTCCGCTCGGTACAAAATTTCAAAGAAAGTAGGTTCTACCTCTTCTCTCTCAACTCCCAGCTTTACACAACCTACATCTGTTTTATGAATGATATCAGGCGAAACAATTTTCATAGCCACGGGATAGCCTACGCCGTTTGCGATTTCAAATGCTTCTTCCGCCGTCTTTGCAATACCATACGCCGGCACTGGTATTCCATACGCTTTCAGAACCTTAAAAGCCTCGGCTTCTATGCCTCTTTTCGCCTTGTCCTTATCAACTTTGAAATGATGCGGTGGTGCATATATTTTTTCCCTCCTTTCACTATATTCCGCGACTGCGTGTAGTGCTTTTACTGCCTTCACAGGGTCGAAATAGTTTGTGATTCTATGCTTTTTAAACCTCTCTTCGGTCTCCATCTCCGTTTCACCACACATAAACACAGGAATAATCGGCACCTGCTCATTCCAGTCCAGCACATAATCCGCCGCCTGAAGGAAATTTATCCCCGCGGTTGGACAGAGAATAGAGATTATCGCACCCACTCCGCCATCAGAGGCTACTATACCCAGAGCTTTTCCAAATTTTGCCGAATCCGCATCACCACGTATATCAACGGGATTATAAAAATTCGCAACTTCCAATTTACGCAGGTTTTCAATCGTTTCTGTATCAAACGAGGCGGGTTCAAGTCCAAATTCTTCTATCGCATCAGCAGCCATAACCCCCGGTCCTCCCGAATTAGTTACTATCGCTATTCCTCCCTTTATGCTACGAAATCTCGACAGTGCGAGTGAGAAATCAAATAAATCATCAATCGAACTCGCTTCGACCACGCCTGCTTGCCGAAATGCAGCTCTGAGCGTTTCTGCACTGCCTGCTATGCTCCCGGTATGGCTCGAAGCTGCTTTTGCTCCTGCCTCTGTCCTACCACTTTTTATCACGAGAACCGGCTTTTTTTTCGACACCTGCCTCACAACATCCATAAACCTTCTCCCGTCCCTTATATCCTCCAGATACATCGTTATTACTTCTGTTTCATCGTCCTCAGCAAGATATTCTATGAAATCACATTCGTCAAGAACAGCTTTGTTGCCCAGGGAAACCACCTTACTAAGTCCCATATTCACCGCTCTTGACCGTTCAATAACGCCCAATATAAAAGCCCCTGATTGGCTTAAGAATGCTATATTTCCTTTTGCCGGTAAGGATTTACCAAAAGTGGCATTTAATCCCGCATGCATGTTTATTATTCCCAGACAGTTAGGACCAACGAGATTTAAGTCGTATTTATCGCTTAACCGGATGAGTTTGGATTCAAGCTTAGCGCCTTCCGTTCCCGCCTCTTTAAATTCCGCAGTTATGACTACCACATTTCTTATTCCTTTTTTACCGCATTGTTCGAGCACTTCAGGAACATTCACGGCTGGAACTGCTACCACAGCCAGATCTACTACTTCTTCAATTTGAATAACCGATGGATATGACTTGACCTTCAAAATTTCCTCGTAATTTGGGTTTACAGCAGAAATTCTCACGCTCTCCTTATGCCTACCTTTATCTTGCTCTTGAAATGCGATTATGTTCTTAAGAAGGGCATTTCCAACTTTTCCTTCTTTGGGCGTTGCTCCTACCACGGCGATACTATCGGGATTGAAAAGTCGGTCGAGCATGGCATTATCCTTAGCTTAGGTTAACATTTTTCTTAAATATATGTTATATTCCACCATTAGCTTTTTTAGACTGTGCTCAATAAAGAGTGCGAAATCCTAAATCCTAAGCATCGTGGGCTCTGCCCACGTCCCCGAAAACCTTGAAAGGGTTTAATCCTAAACAATATCAAAATCCAAAATCCCAAAAGGAAGGTTTGTTTTGAATTTTGAGTTTAGATATTGGAGTTTGTTTAGGATTTAGAGTTTCGTGCTTAGAATTTATACCTCCCAGATATTGAGCAATTACCTTTTTTACCCCCATTTCTTGAAAAGAGGAACTTTTATAAAGTCCGTTATCACAAATGCTACCAGGCAGTATCCCAGGACAATCCCGGCATAGTACCAACCAATGGCTGTGACAAACAAGCCATACA
>Ga0209986_10004331_pt1 | contig 12053 bp, 7 predicted proteins | sample BlataG_FD_183168 | JGI IMG/M metagenome (GOLD analysis project Ga0209986, IMG submission 183168) | Deep subsurface microbial communities from Black Sea to uncover new lineages of life (NeLLi) - Black_00105 metaG (SPAdes) (version 2) | ecosystem: Environmental > Aquatic > Marine > Oceanic >...
ATAGTATTTGGGTGAACAAATGGCAAAACCAGGATAAAGTCCTTTATACGGTTTTCAGCCTACTTCCGGAAGGTTATTACGGACCACTGTTTGAAGAGAAACCCTCCGGGACGCATCATTATATCAGTTTATGGAACCATGAAGCCATTGATCTGGTTCAAAAAAATAATAACTGGTATGTACCGGTTAAGGTAAAAGAGTTTAATAAACAGTGGTTGAATACGCGCAGGGAAGGAAATGTTGAATGCATTGCGAGATTCCCGAATATCCTGGAGGTGAATTTGATGGGAGATTCATTATTTGTCAAAACACCGAAAGGTGATAAAATTATAATCTGGAAAGGGTTGCCTTCTTACCAGGGTGTTTTCAGGGAGTTTGTTCCAGGTCTCCTGAACTTGAAAGTAAGTGAGGTCTTCGGCAGGTATGAAGGAAAACTGGTCGTTCAATTGTTTAATGGAAAAGAATTAATGGATGAACGGATTGTTCAAATGAAACCAGGTGTTCCGTGGCTGATTAGTACTGCAATAAAAACAAAAACATCCAAACGACCCCCTAAGAATATGGTCGAAATTCCGGAAGGTGAATTCTCCTTTCAGGTTTCCAATCCTGATCAGTTCATACCATACCCTGACTATTCAAGACCGGAAATCATTCATATCAACCGGTTTTTTATGGATAAATATCCGGTAACCAATGTTCAATTTTATGAGTTTATACAGGAAACAAAATATATTCCGGAAGATCCAAAGAACTACCTGAAGCATTGGAAAGATGGAGTCTATCCCATGGGACAGGAGAACTATCCTGTAGTTTATGTGAGCCTTGAAGATGCCAGAGCCTATGCTGAATGGGCAGGGAAAAGATTACCATCCGAAGTTGAATGGCAATATGCCGCCCAGGGGACGGATGGAAGGAAATGGCCATGGGGAGATGAGTTTCATGGCACAAAATGTAATAATGGCTTCGACCGTCCAACTCCTGTAAATGCTTTTTCCAAAGGTAAGAGCCCGTTTAAGGTTGAAGATTTAGTAGGGAATGTATGGCAGCTGACCAATGATGTATATGATAACGGCAGCTATTATTTTGGAATTATCAGGGGGGGGAGCTATTATAAACCAACTTCGAGTTGGTGGTATGTTCAGGGTGGACCACAACCTTTGGACCGTACCCAGATGCTGCTCATGGTTTCTCCCGGATTTGACCGGAATGCAACTGTCGGCTTCCGCTGTGTAAAAGATGCGGAATAAGAACATAGCTACGCTATTTAATTAAAAATTAAAAATTAAAAATTAAAAATTAGAAATTAAAAATTAGAAATTAGAAATTATGGATAGGGGATTAGGAGAAAGGTTATTTAAGTTTGCGTTAGATGTAATAAAATTTTTAAGGAATATAAAAAATACTACAGAAATCACTGTGATGAAGTACCAGTTGACAAAATCGGCAACATCAAGCGGAGCTAATTATGAGGAAGCGCAAGCAGCATCATCAAGGGCTGATTTTAAAAATAAAATTACCATTTCATTAAGAGAGATGCGGGAATCAAATTATTGGTTAAAAATATTTAAAGCCCTTGACATTGGAGATAAAGAAGCAGGAAAATATCTGGTTAATGAATCAGGTGAGCTTAAAAAGATTTTAGGATCAATTTCAAGCAAAACATCTAAATACAGACTTCGTGAGTTTGGTGATAAAAAATTTTACACTGCAATTACACATAAGTATTTGAATATCAAGCACTACACGTTTTAAGACTTCTTTTGTGCCATTTCTAAGTATCTCTATTTCAATAGTATATGTTTTTAAAATGTTTCGAATGTCCAATTATATCTCAAAATCTTGCAACTTTCACGGTATCAGGCTAATACCGTTGTTGTGTTTTTTAAACTAACGAAGTCTGAAATAACATTTTTTTTAATTTTTAATTTTTAATTTTTAATTGTTTGTAAACCTCAAAACATTGAACTTAGTCACGCTGCAAGCGTGACGATCTCATGATCCGCCAGGCGGAGAGTAAATTCCGATACGTTAAATTAGGCATGAAACCAAAGAAGATATTGAGACAATTTTTACTAATCTCATTTTTATTCCTTTCACCGGTCATTTCAATTGCACAGAAAGGGGATGATGGTCTGTTAAAGGTCAATGATGACTACTTAAAGATACACGCAAAGGCAAATGATCCGTTGTATACAACTTATGCAGCTTGGATGGATCGATCCAGACTGTATAGGGATAAGGGCATATAAAATGGATTATTACTCTGAAAGCGAACCCCTGCATTATTGGAGTGATCAGGCAGGAAGATTTTTTACAGTCTGGATGGTAGATAAACTTGTCATTGACAAAATATCTAAATTCCATTACAATTCTCTGGGTTTCTTTCCTTTTCGCCAATGTTCCTCAATCTTCTCTAATGTATGTCCTTTTGTTTCAGGGAGATAATGATATCCCCAGAAGATACCCACAATGCCAATAGCTGCATACAGCCAGAATGCACCTGATGGTGATAAGGCATTTACCAACTTAAGAAATGTAAAAGCCACGACCCCATTAAACAGCCAGTTTGAAAGAGAACCGATACTCATTCCAACGCCACGGATTGTAAGTGGATAAATTTCGGAAATTATAAGCCATCCGAGAGGTCCCAGACTCACTGCAAAAAACATTATGTAAAGGAGCATGCTTGCAACCGTAAACACTTTGAGGGAATCCCCAAGGGTTTCCTGGAAAAAGAATGATAATCCGAGGGCACCCAGGGCAACGGTCATTCCGGTTAAGCCAACAAAAAAGATTGGGCGTCTTCCAACTCTATCTAATAATGCGATGGAAACAACTGTAAAGAGAACATTAACAGCACCTACAATAACTGCCGGAAGGATGGAAAACGTATTACTTTCGAATCCCGCCATTTTAAAAATAACCGGTGAATAATAAATGATCGTGTTTATTCCCGTAAATTGCTGAAAGAACATAATCCCAATTCCAATAACCAACGCTGTCCGTAACCAGGGCTTGAAGATTTCGTTCCAGCGTACCTTTGATTTGGAATTGAGTTCCATTTCTTCTTTCATTTTATTAAATGATTCATCAACAAGGTCAGGATCTTCAACTTTTCTAAGAACATTAAGCCCTTCCTCATTCCTGCCTTTGCTAATTAGCCAACGCGGTGTTTGCGGAAGGAAGAACATTCCGATGAACAGTATCACGGCTGGGAAAAACCCTACCAGAAACATCCAGCGCCACGATTCAAGATTGGCATCATCGGCAATCAGGTAATCACTGATGTAGGAAGCAAGGATACCAATTGTGATCATAAGCTGGTTCAGGGTAACAAGAGCTCCTCTGTTACGGGTGGGAGAGATTTCCGAGATGTAAAGTGGAACTGTAAATGAAGCAATTCCAATAGCTACTCCGATCACTATCCGCCCTGCGATAAGGAAAGATATAGATGGAGCAAGTCCTGTTCCAATTGCACCCACGGCGAAGATTACAGCAGTGAATATAATAACCTTTTTTCTTCCCAGGACATCTGTTAGTCTGCCACTCGATGCGGCGCCCACCACAGCTCCCACCAAAACAGCAGTAGTGACAATTTCAAGCTGTCCGGTAGTCAGGTCCCAGCCATCCCTTAGAAAATTAAGAGCACCTGAAATCACCCCGGTATCAAAACCGAAAAGTAAGCCGCCGGTAGCAGCAATTGTAGCAATGGTAATAACTAATCTCTTGCGTTTTTTTTGTTCATTTGTCATTTTATTCAATTTTTAAAAAGAAAATACAATTTTAATATGATTAAACATTAAACAAAATTCTCCGGTTTGTGTTACTATATTCTTATGAAATTGTTATAGTTTTACTACAGAAACTTCAACGGATATTTGAGTGCCCGAAGTTATAAACAAACATAAGAAAAACAAATTTAAACTACCTTTTTTAAATTATTGTAGAAGATCGGAAACAGACAGAAACGTTTTCGCTGTAGGCGATAGATAGACACTACTGAAAATCGAAAATAATTTCAGCTGGTATGTCTCTTGTGTACGCATCCGCGATGTGGATAAAAGTTTATAGTATAGTGTAGATATGAATTAGGATTTCGTTATGGCTAAGTTACATTTAATAATTTTTTAATTTTTGTTGCATTAAGAGAAAATTTCTCTTAAATTTGGTCATTAATCAAATAAAGAATAACTATGTTGATAAGATTTGTTGTGTCTAATTATCTGTCATTCAGAAAAGAAACGGAATTTAATATGTTGACAGGAAATTTTAGAATTCATAAGAAACACGTTTACAAACGAGAAGAAATCGATTTACTTAAAAGTGCCGCAATTTATGGTGCAAATGGTGCAGGTAAATCAAATTTCGTGAAATCGATCGATTACTTAAAATATCTTGTACTTGATGGAGCGAAAGTTTTTAAAACTAATGGTAAAAGGCACAAACCTTTTAAGCTCGATGAAGATTACATTAGTAAACCAACATGTTTTGAGATCGAATTCTTATTTAAAAAGAATGCATTTGCTTTTGGAATTGAATTTACAGAAAAAAGAATTATAGAAGAATGGTTATATAAAATCAAACCAACAGAAGAGGATGAATTAATTTATTACAGAAAAACAAATCCTAAAGGTAAAATCAATATAGAGTTAAATAAAAAGTATAGGGGGTCCTTAAAGGATGAGGTGAGAGTTGAAGTATATGAAGAAGAAATAGTTAAACCAAATCAGCCATTTATTTCTGTAATAAAGGATAAAAAATATAAAGAAATTGCTGACACATATACTTGGTTCAAAGAGAAACTGCATATTGTTTATCCAAAATCAAAATGGGGCGTTCTAATTCATTCAATTTCTCAAGATCAGAAATTTAAAAAATTTACTAATAATATTTTAAATAAAACTGATACTGGTGTCTTTGAAATAACAACCGAGATAATCCAAGAGGACAAATTTTTTACTGTTGATGAATCTGATTTGAAGAAAGAATTCCTTAATGATCTTGACAAAGATGAGGGAATAATATTTTCAAGGGATGGAATTAATGAGTATTTCATTTCGCTTGAAGCAGAAGGAAAACTAAAAGTTGAACAATTGAAAAGTATTCATATTAACAATGATGGCACACCTATTGATTTTGAAATCCATGAAGAATCTGATGGAACACAAAGATTAATTGATCTTATTCCAGCTTTTCAAGAAACTCTAAATATTACAGACACAGTTTATATAATTGATGAAATCGATAGGAGCATGCATCCTAGCATGATAAAACAGATGTTAGAAATCTATCTATCAAATCCTAATTCTAAAGGTCAACTTATTTTTACTACACATGAATCTTGCTTATTGGACTTAAAGATTTTTAGACAAGATGAAATATGGTTTATTGAAAAAGATAAATCAGGTCAATCACATATGTATTCATTAAGCGTATTTAAGCCAAGATATGATCTCGATATTAGAAAAGGTTATTTACATGGAAGATTCGGTGCAATCCCCTTTTTAGGTAATTTACATGATTTAAATTGGGATTGAAATATGTCAAAACGAAGAAATAGAGGTTATACCTTGTTGCAATTCGGCAGGGGTGAAATTCCGGGGCTTAAAGACAACATGCAGGGCATTGCAAAATAGGTAAATATCTTTTTCCCGGTGAACATACCGACTGATAAAAAACTGAACCCTATTATGCCAAGAAAAAATGGCCATAATGTTGAAAGTTTACTCCACGAAGTAAAATTTAAATAATAGAAAAATAATCCAAGAATAAAGATAAATGAACCAAGCCACAACAGGACCTGATCAACATGATCTCTTTGAAAAAACAACAAAACAAATCCACCACCGGTTATTAATAAAAATATTGGCCAATGTATCGAAATCCCTCTTATGACCAGAAAATTCTCTAACATAATTAAAGAACCGACAATAATAAAAATAGTAGCCAGAAAGATTATGGTTCTTTTTTTTTGCATGGTTTGGTGATTATATTGTTTAGTCGTCCCAAAGGGATGCCTGTGGCATAATCCGAACTGAAGTCGGGGTACGACTAAACATATATTCTGAAACTCGTAACCAGGAACCAGGAACCAGTTTTAATTACTTTTCCGGGTTTTTCTGGCTCTTAATGCAAAGAACAGCATAAGAATACCAAAAACCAATATTACAAGTCCTGACCAAAGATTAATATTAATATCCAATGATCTTTTATACATCTCTGCATTAGAGTTTGTAACCAACCCCAATATTGTCAACACAAGCCCAAATATGGTAAACATTAAACCGATAGGAAACCGAATATCTACACCCATAATATTTTTGTTTTACCAGAATAATATACTTAAAATGATTGCTATAATACCAATGATTACAGATAAGGTTACAGGCCGTTCATACCAAACCACGCCTTCATCTTTTTGTCTTGGCGTAAGTGAATAAACCAGACCCTTTAGTTCACTATCTGGTTTTAGTTTTTTTGTCAATATGGATAAAATGACGGTCAAAATAAAACAAGCCGTAAACGCGTAAATGGCAGTCCAGAAGTTTTGTGCCATCTCGCTGGGATACTCATGAACAATTGTTCCCAGCCATCCTCCTTTAACCAGAACTGTTGCGCCGACAGGAGCTGTTAACCCGTGATGTATTGCAGCAGCGGTTGTTCCTGAGAGCAAACCGAAAAAAGCACCATGACCTGTCGCTCGTTTCCAGAACATACCAAGCACAAAGGTTGCGAATAAAGGTGCATTAATAAAGGCAAAGATCAGTTGCAGAAAATCCATTATATTGTTAAACAGTCTTGCTACATATGCTGCAATAATACTGATCAGTACACCAAAAATTGTAGTTAGATGCGCCACACGCAGGTAATGTTTATCTGATTTATCCCTATTGATATAACTTTGGTAAATATCATAAGTCCATACGGTATTAAAAGCGGTGACATTACCTGCCATTCCTGACATAAACGAAGCCATCAGAGCTGTAAGTCCTAATCCTAATACACCGGTTGGAAAGTAATATCCCAGCATCATTGGAATTGCTTTGTCGTAATCATATGAACCACCTTTTGCCGGAAGTTCAAATCCGCTTTCCAGGCTGGAAGTTAATGCGATGGCAATCATTCCGGGTAAGATTACCAGAAATGGAATGAACATTTTCGGTATGGCTCCGATCAGTGGCGTGCGGCGTGCTGATGACATCGAATCAGCAGCCATGGCTCTTTGTACAACCAGAAAATTTGTACACCAGTAGCCAAAGGAAAGTACAAACCCTAAACCCATAGCCACACCGATCCAATCCACGCCCATTGGATTTGAGCTGGGATTATTCATATGCCTCCATGATTGTGTATATGCTCCGGGTTCAAAACCATTGTTTACGGATACTTCTGCAAGGCTTGTTTTCAGTCCTTCCCATCCGCCAATATCGATTAAAGCGATAATCACCAGCGGAAGAAAACCCAATACAATTAAAAAGAATTGAAGAACCTCATTATAGATTGCCGATGTTAATCCTCCCAGGTAAATATATATGAGAACTATGAGAGCCGAAATAATCAGACTAAAATGAAAGTTCCAACCCAACAGGACTTCCATAAGCATTGCGAGAGCATACATGGAAATTCCGGATGCAAATATGGTCATTATGGCAAATGAAACAGCATTAAAGCCACGCGTTTTTTCATCAAAACGTAATTTTAAATATTCGGGAACCGAACGGGCTTTTGAACCGTAATAAAACGGCATCATGAAAATAGCAAGGAATATCATGGCAGGAATTGCGCCTATCCAGTAAAAATGAACGGTTGCTATCCCGTACTTGGCGCCCGAAGCGGCCATACCAATTACTTCCAGTGCTCCAAGGTTGGTGGCGATAAAAGCCAATCCTGTAATCCATGCCGGAATAGACCGGCCGGCTTCGAGAAAATCGGTAGAAGATTTCATGAACCGTTTTAATGCCCATCCTATTCCAAGCACAAATGCAAAATAGACCATCATAATGGTATAATCGATCCATCCGAGATCAAAAATGTTTTCCATGTTTGAAAATTGTTTATTTGATTAATTATAATTCCCTTACACCATTACCAACATCAGCCACATAAAATTCAGGTTTCAAACCTGTTTTTTGTTCATAATTTTTTCCGACCTGTTCAATGAAAGCATCTACTGCTTCTTCTTTTACCAGGCTTACCGTGCATCCCCCAAATCCTGCACCTGTCATCCGGGAGCCCAAAACCCCCTCAATCTTCCGTGCTTCTTCTACCAAAGTATCCAATTCTACACCCGTTACCTCGTAATCGTCTTTTAATGAATCATGTGAGTTATTCATTAATTCTCCAAACCTGACCATATTTTCTGCTTTAAGTGCATCCACTGCATCAACACAGCGCTGATCTTCAGAAACAACATGCCTGGCTCTTTTCCTAACTATGTCACTTGAAATAAAATTTGAAATTTCTTCAAATTCGGCAAGGGAGAGTTCTCCAAGATTTTTAACAGGCTTGGCCTTATTCAGGTTTTCGACGGATTGCTCACATTCGCTGCGTCTTTCGTTATATTTTGAGTCGGCTAATTGTCTTTTTTTGTTGGTGTTTGAAATTATGATTTTAAGTCCTTCGAGCTTTAAAGGAATTAATTCGTAGTCGAGCGTATCACAATTCAGAAAAATGGCATGATTTACCTTTCCAATGGAAACTGCAAACTGGTCCATTATTCCACAATTAACGCCAACAAAGTTGTTTTCTGCCCTTTGACAAAGTTTTGCAAGCTCTACCAGATTGAGTTGATTATTGCCAAATACCTTATTAATAAAAAACCCGGTAACTGTTTCGATAGAGGCAGATGATGATAATCCTGAACCATCCGGAATATTTCCGGAAAATAAGAGATCAATCCCACCGGTTATTTTAACCCCTATCTTACTGAATTCATCCACTACGCCCAAAGGATAATTTACCCATTCATTGCCAACCTTTTTCGTTAACTTACCGAGAGGAATTTCAGCCGTGAAATCAAAATTCACGGAAGCAAATTTGACACTTTCCGTCCCGGTGATTCTGGCTGCGAGATAAGTGCCATAACTTAAAGCACATGGAAATACATACCCGCCATTATAATCGGTGTGTTCACCAATCAGGTTTACCCTGCCGGGCGAGAAAAATATCCCGGGCTTTCCACCCGTTTCCCCATACCTTTTATAAAATTCTTTTAATAAGCTTTCTGTATTCATGATTGAACCGTAATGAAATTAAGTGATCCGCAGATGAAATATTTGAAGCCCTAAATGTATTTAAAATAAATTTATTTTTAGTATAAAAAATTTAATTAAATTTTTTATGTAGTTATTAAGTTATTGGTTAATAGTTAATTGAAAAACCCTGGTAATTTCTTTCAATTCGCCTAAGACGGATGTAGAATTTGTAAGGCATGGATTTCCAGTCAGTAAACTGACTGGAAATTATCTTTAAGTCCCTCCGGGACTTTTTCTTTAATTAACATGCAATTTCAAGCAAGAACCTTAAGGATTACAAATATTTCATCCCGTAGGGATAGAACTGAAATAGCCAGCCATTTTAATGGCTGGAAAACGAAAATAGAAAATTAAACAACGTCCGGCTGGCCGGACTGAAAGAATATTTTAAAAAGACAAATACCAGGCTCTGTGATTTATGGGATTATAATTTTTTTGGTTCTGTTCTATGATGATGTTGTTATTAGTAAGATTTAGTATTTTTACTCGTCCACTACTACTGTTTAATTTTATGACTATATTTAAAATATTATGCTAATAATGAGATATAATAATAAATTTAAACATCTTAGTTGTTAGACGAGTAGGTTACAAAATTATTGTTCAAAAAAAAGTCAAATGAAAAGGAAAATTATACTAATTATCTCTTTTGCCGTTTTTGTTTTCAATTTTGTTTCAGGTCAGCAAAATGGAAAGATTCCACTAGATCACTCGGTTTATGATTCATGGAAAGACATCCGGAATACGATAATATCAAATGATGGGAAGTGGGTCAGTTATGAAATTAATCCTCAAAAAGGTGATGGCTGGTTGTATCTGATGAATCTGGAAACAAACCGGCTTGACTCGGTTTCAAGGGGTTATAGCGCCCTGTTTTCTCCCGATACTGATTTTCTGGCTTTCAAGATCAAACCGCCTTTTAGCGTCACCAGGCAGGCTAAAAAAGAAAAAAAGAAAAAAGAGAAAATGCCTAAAGATTCACTTGGTATTTGGATTTTAACAGACTTGAGCTTGTTAAAATTTGAAAGGGTCAAGTCATATAAAATTCCTGAAGAAAACACTTCGTGGATTGTTTACCATCTCGAAGATGAATTAACAAAAAAGGATACCGCCATAAAGGAAGAAGAGAAACAAGAAGAGATGAAACCGGAAGAGAAAAAAGGGAAAAACGATAAGAAAAATGGTAAGCCTGAAGGAACGGTGTTAGTGATTTATAATCCCATTACCTTAAGTGAGCATAAGTTTACGGATGTTACGGAATATCATGTTTCAAAAGATGGTAGTTTGATTGGATTCATCGAAGTGAAAACAGATTCTGTCGATCATTCGAAAGCATACGCTTTTGATACTTCCGAGGAGGATTTTAAAGTGATTTGGTTGAAAGACGGTCTTGCCAAAAAAGTAGTTTCTGATGACACAGGAGATCAGGTTGCGTTTATACATACTGAGGATACGGCAAAAACCAGGATTTATAGCCTTTACCTTTGGGATTCGAAATTTGACCAGGCTAAGACAATTGTGGATACTCTTACACCGGGAATTCCGGAGAACTGGAGCGTAAGCGAACATGATAACATCTCCTTTTCAGAAAATGGTACAAAACTTTATTTTGGAACGGCTCCAAAACCGGAACAGGAACCTGAAGATACGCTTCTGGATGATGAAAAATATGAAGTTGATATATGGAACTGGCAGGATCCTCTATTACAACCTATGCAAAAAGTTCAGCTTGACAGGGAGAAAAAACGGTCCTACCTTGCTGTGTACCATACCAAACTCCGGAAAATGGTTCAAATAGGTGATGAAGAGGTCAGGGATGTAAATACAATTTTAAAAGGCAATGGAGATATTGCAATCGGAAGATCGGGATTACCTTATTTAAAACTTATTTCATGGGAATCAAATCGTTATGAAGATATTTATACTATAGATGTGAATACAGGTAAGAAAAAGTTGCTTTTAAAAAAGTCACCTTCATACAAAAATATATCGCCATATGGGAAATTCCTTGTCTGGTATGATACAAAAGATAGCTCCTGGTATGCCAGATCGATAATTTCCGGTAATGTTGTATCGCTGACCAGGGAAATACCAGTGAATTTTTATAATGAATTGCACGATTCACCCAGTGATCCGAGACCATATGGACTGGCAGGTTGGATTGAAGAGGATGAAAATGTGTTAATCAACGACAGGTTTGATATTTGGAAAATCGATCCTTCAGGGAAACGGCCACCGGTAAATCTGACCAACGGATATGGCAGGAAGAACAATATACGTTTCCGGTATATTAAGCTGGATCCCGAAGCTGAGACCATAGATCCGAAGGAGAAAATGTTGTTGTCTTCGTTCCATATTTACAATAAAAAAAGTGGATTTGCATCTATTCATTCAAAATCCGCAAATGATCCTTTTATTTTATTGCTTGACGATTTCGGGTTTTATGATCCTGTAAAGTCGAAGCATGCTGATAAACTCATTTGGAGGAGAAGCAGTTTTGTTGAATATCCTGATTTATGGATAAGTGACATGGAATTCAGGAAAACCCAAAAAGTGTCAAACACTAACCCGCAACAGGGTAAATACCTGTGGGGAACTTCTGAATTGGTTGAGTGGATATCATTTGACCGGCAAAAATTGCAAGGGATATTATATAAACCGGAAAATTTTGACCCTGGCAAGAAATATCCCATGATCGTCTATTTTTATGAACGAAGTTCGGATGGAATCCACATGCATTCCACACCTCGTCCATCAAGGTCATCAATGAACAGAACATTATACATTAGTAATGGATAC
>Ga0209986_10004332_pt1 | contig 12052 bp, 16 predicted proteins | sample BlataG_FD_183168 | JGI IMG/M metagenome (GOLD analysis project Ga0209986, IMG submission 183168) | Deep subsurface microbial communities from Black Sea to uncover new lineages of life (NeLLi) - Black_00105 metaG (SPAdes) (version 2) | ecosystem: Environmental > Aquatic > Marine > Oceanic >...
CAAGAAAATCTTTTAACTCTTTTTGAACCTTTTTATCTTTAAATTCTAAGATATCAACTAATTCAATTAACTTTACATTTTGTAAACCTTGTTCTTCTGGAAACACTAAAGCAGCACTACAATCTGCTATTACAACTTCCCATGGATGATACATTAAAAATTGAGATGGTATAAAAGAATCTACTTGGTCTTCATATTTCATTGACGTATATAATGTACTTAAATTTGGATGTGGTTTTATAACAAATTGATTAGGATATGTGTTATTTAATGTTTTATACAAATTTATCATATCCCAGTTAAATGACTCTTCTTCTATGCGACCTTCTGTAACAAGGTCAGAAAGTAACACCAATACTTTTTTACCCTTTAAAATAGGTATATTTTGTATGTATTTTTTATATATAGATGAATCAAATTCTTGATAATATTCTTTGACATTATTTTGTTTAAAAAACTCCTTATAAACACACAAACTATTTATACCACAATCTCGACGCACTTCCACATGGATACCTAGTAATATTTTAACTATTTTGCACACTATCTTAGTTTTCCAGTTGGTGAGTATGGTGGGTTTGATTTGTTTGTTTAGTTTGTCAGGTTCAGATGAATAAAATCTTACATTACCTGCGCACTGTTTATGTAACTTTTGTATATAACTAAAAAGCACAATTGAACTACCTGTTCCAAAGAAATAGATGTTTGCTTCTTTTATACCACCAAATAGTTTCCAATATTCTTGTTTACTTTTTATTGCATTTGATATTGCCTTATACCATGTTTTCCGGGTGATAAGATTTGGATTAACCTTTACTTGTAATACTGGAAAATTTGTGTAGTTAAAAAAGAATTTATATATGTTTTCATTTGGAGTAACCACAAGTATATCTTCCTTTTTTAAGGAATCTATAAGAGGTAAAACTCGTCTATATATTGAGCCATATGATATTACAAAGAATATGTGTTTCATTTTTATTACTTCACTTTTAATTCTTTAAACAATAATAATAAATGTATTTGTGCTGGTGTTAACTCTGGAATTAACAATTGTAAAAGCTTTATAAAAGAGATAAAACCAGTTTTATCTTCAGCATCAATTAATGCTTTCTTAAATTTTTTATCATTTTCTTCAGCACTTTCAAACGACAAACCTATTTCTTTTCCTATACCTTCATGCCATATTTTTTTATACTCTTCACGTCTCTTTATATATAACTGTTCTTTTATTTGTTCTTTATCTGCAGGTTCTGAAAACCATTTCATTTAATTCACCCTAAGTTTGCCTGAAACCTCGAAAGCTTGCATCCTGGTCAAAATAAACCTTTTTCATAATATTTTCATAACTCTTTGTCTGCTTATTCAGATAATCAATAATCAATCGTTTGTTATAATAATACAATAAATCATAAAACTCTTTATCTGACATATTTGTAAAGTTGACAGTTATCAAATCAGAATTGATATGTTTATTTTCATAAAAATCTTTGATATCTTTTAATTTTCCATCTCGTATTGCATCATAATATAATTGTGAACCGGGATAAGGACAAACAGGACGAACGGTACGCAGTTGTGAATAATCTGTATATTGTAAAATTAACTTAACACCTTTTAACAATGTTACCTCTGTATCTCCATAGTTTCCAAATATGATATTAATGCCAGGTGATATACCTTCATTAATTGTGTTTGCTAAACCTACATCAATTTGTGATATAGTCAATTGTTTGTTCATATTTTTTAGCACTTCATTATCATATGATTCAATACCATAATTAATAAATGTGCAACCAGCTTTTTTCATTAACTGTAATACTTCATGCTTTGCAAAGTTGAGACGACCATCGCAACACCATTTGATATCTAAATCTGCTTCTATAATTGCATTACAAATTTCTGTTGTACGCTTCGGCGACGCCATAAGTAACTCATCATAGAATGCTATGTAGGTTATATGATATTTATCTTTTAATTCTTTTATTTCTGCAACTATGTTTTCTGGAGACCTAAAACGAATTCCTGGAATCATTCGATAACAAAAGTTGCAATGAAAACTGCAGCCTCTACTTGCGAGCACAGGAAAAGTTCTATCAGTATGTTTTGAATTTGGATATGGTGCTAGTGTGTAATGTTCCATTGGAAATAGATGCCATGCTGGAAAAGAAATTTTATCTAAATCTTTTACTGTTTTTCTTTCTTTTGTTTTAACTAGTTTATTATTATTCAAAAAAGCAATATCATCTATTTCAGTCATTAAATCATGTTTATTATCATTACATAAATCAACTATTGTTTCTTCACCTTCTCCAAGACAAACAACATCTGCACCTGTTAATTTTAAAAAATATTCTGGTTCAGGAGTAAACATATGACCTCCTAAAACATATAAAAAATAGTTTCTCATCTTAGATTTATTAACAGCCTGTGATATTTCTTTTACTTTTTTCCATTGCCAATAACCAGATATTGAACTTAAACCAACAAGTTCAAAATTGTTTTTATCTAAATAATTTGTTAAGTGCTTTGCGGAATAGTGATATATATCAGCATTATAAATCGTAACCTGATGCCCAGCCTTTTCAAGTGCTGCTCCCAAGTATCCAAGCGCCAATGGAAATTCACTGATGTGTGACCCATTGTCATACGCAATTAATAAAACTTTCAATTTCTGTCGCCTTCAAAAAATCTAATTCCTGCTACTAATTCTTCCAACTCTTGTGGATTTAATGATACCTCTTTATCAGGACACTTGAAATCATCATCTAATGTAATATGTTGTTCAATTATACACGCCCCAAGTTCCACAGCATATAAACTATAACTTATGTCTTTTGAGTGGCAAGACAATCCGACATCATAACCATTATATTTAGTTATAAAATCCAAAAAAGCTTGATCATCAAAATTGTAACACGGATATTCACTTACACAATATAACAAAGCAAGATCTACGTTATTATTCATAATGGTTAAAAAATGGTCAATTTCATCTTCTGTTGCTCGTTTAGTACTATGAGTAATTGATCCAGTTGAAGCTATAATCGGTTTGTTTTTACTTTTTACTCTTTTAACAAAATAATCATTTACTATACTTGGCGATGCTATTTTATAAGCTGGTACATGTGGCGCAAGAAAATCAATTGCACTTAAGGAATGTGGAGTAGAAAAAAATATTATATTTTTTGAATCACAATACTTTTTTAACTCTATGAATTCATCATAACTCAAATTTGGAATGTTACGCCATCTTTTAAAAAATTCCATACTTACATCTGGAAAATCTGACTTCACAGGTTTAAATGTTTGAAATTTAACAGCATCACAATTTGCTTTCACTGCAACGTCTACTAGTCGTTTTGCTATTTCCAAATGCCCATTGTGCGCTACTCCAGCTTCAGCTATAATAAAGCATGGCTCATTTGTTCCTATTTTTCTATCTCCTATTTTTATCATTTTTTTCTTTCCACCTTTTGTTGTAACAAAGTGTACAATAACCTTTGCAGTGTGCTTTGTTTGTGCAACCTTTTGTTTTACATACCTTGTACTTATTTATTTCTTTTTTATTATGTCTCTTTTTTAAAATTTGTTCTGCTAACCAAAAATCATAATCATCATCAATTTCAACATTCTCTTCTCGTGACGTGTTTATAACTTTTACCTTGTCAGTAAATAATTTACCCTGTCTAATTATATCAGCATTTATAACATAAATTGACCCGTCGTCATACATAAATCCTTTGTAATCTTGTCGCCGTTTAACATTGGTTCCATACGGTTTAAACTTACACTCAAATCCTGTAGCAACTGAATCAACATCTAACGTTTGATATGTCTTTATACATAAATCAATTAAGTGCGGACTTCTTATTGGTGATGTTGCTTGTAACAAAACAACAGTATCACATGGAATTTTATTGACTAAATCTTTTAAGGTATCAATAATTGGTGATGTATCAGTTGCAAACTTTGGTAGTCGCTGAGTTACTTTTGCACCATTATGTTGTGCAACTTTTACAATATTTAGATCATCTGTTGAAACAACAAAGTCATCTAATAACTTTGACTTTTGCGCAGATTCAATTGTCCAAACGATAAGTGGTTTACCAGCAATTTCTTTGATATTCTTTTTTGGTATCCCTTTACTTCCACCACGAGCAGGAATGATACCAAGTATCATCCTTACCACGCTGTAAAGTATTGTCTGTGTACTCCATAAACTGTTTCAATATCTGTTATTGAATCAAACATGTAATCTGTTACATTAAAATATCTTAATCCATTGTCAGTTGTTTCAAATACATTAAAGTACGATGTAACATTGGTCAGATTATAAAACGTTAATAATCCACAACGATATCCTAAGTCAGTTGCATTGTTTTTTACATCTGTTACATGAGAAAGATTTCTAAACAAAATATCTACACTTATTGCATTAGTTGAATCATTAGTTATAAAAGCTGTAATATTTACAAGTGGAAAATCATGCAAATGATAATTATCATACAAAACTGTTCCATTTAAAGCTGCATCTAACAGTATCAAGGTTTCATTTAATTCCTGTGACGTTTCTTGTAACTGAATTATTGTTTCATTTAATTGAATTAATACAACATTCTTTTCATCCAACACAACTTCATATGTATTATATAATTCATTATACGTTACAATTTGCTCATCTATTGTTACTTGTAATGCCAGTGCTTCAGCTGTTAAATTTGCTATTTCCAATTCTTTTCTAGCTAATTCTTCAGTTGATTCAATATTTAATGATGCAAAATCAGTTGCTAGTTGAGATAATGCTGCTGACTGATTTATTCCCAATGTTATCAGTTGTTCTTGAAAATCATCTGATAAATCATTTAACAAATTTTGTGTATTTTGTGCTTCACCAAAATATATTGCTGTGCTTGTTCCTGTCACTATTAACATAGCAACTACAACAAGCAAAAACCATGCTTTTACGTATAATTCATTTTCCATTTTTATTTCTCCTTTTACAATTTTTTTACAATTTTTTTGATATTATCTATTCTCTCCTTGATATGGTTTTTGGAGTATTTTCCCATTATAGGAATCGAGATTGTCCTATTTAAAAGTTGGTCTGAATATAATAGTCCAGTGGTCTCAATTGGCATATGATTCCAATAACAAGCATTGTGATATTTCATAGCATCTGGTAAGTTAAATGTTGTATAACCTAGTTTGTTCCACTCTTTTACAAAGGCTTTTGCTTGTGCTAGATATGTAAAGAAAAATGAAACAGTTGCACCAATATCTCCATCTGGATCTGGTTGACTTCTTAAATCAACTACATCTTTGATACCTTCAATTAAAGCCTCTTTGTTCCGCTTGTGACAAGATATAATTTTATTAAGCTTAGATAATTGGACTAATCCCAAAGCGCCTTGTATCTCGGTCATTTTATAGTTAAAACCAGTTCCCAAGAAATCATCCATACCTCGTGGTAAATTCGGATTACTTGCATGACCATGATCACTTAAGCCTCTAACTTTTTTATAAATTTCTTCATTGTTTGTAATTATCATTCCGCCTTCTCCACATGTTAACATTTTTCCATAGTCGAAGCTAAAGATTCCAACATCACCAATCGTTCCAGTATATTGACCTCTATAAGTTGCTCCAGGTGATTGTGCATTATCTTCAAGAACTTTGATGTTTGTTCCTTCTATGACTTCATTTATATGTTTCATATCACATGGGACACCACTCATGTGAACTGGAATGACAACTTTAGTTTTTGATGTTATTGCTTTTTTCAATTCCATTGGTGACATGTTAAGGGATTTGTCGACATCTACAATAACAGGTGTCGCTCCAACTTCCACAATTGCTTCTACCGTTGCAATAAATGTATGACATTGAGTAATTACTTCATCTCCTTTTTTTACTCCTAAAGCTTGTAAAGCAAGTTTTAATGCTGCTGTTCCTGAAGATACTGCATGTGCATATTTTACGCCAAAATATTTAGCAAACTCATTTTCAAAATCCTTTACATAATGTCCCTTTCCATATCTATAAAGATAACCGTTGTTCTTTGTAAAAATTTCTGTTACAACTTGAAGTTCTTCATTATCTATAAATTCAAATCCCGGCATTTAATCACCTATATTGTAAAAAGGAGGAGACAACTTATCAATGGTTATTAACACACTAAACATGGTCTTTCCTCCTTATTTACTGTGAGATGTGAAGAAGGAGAAGAGACATCCACAAATTGGTTTTTAACATAGGATAATTGGTCACCTTCTCCTTCGATGCACTCTAATGCTTTCCATTCATGTAATAAATCTCTTAAAAATGCTTGCGCAATTCTTCTTAGTGCTCTGGTATGTGCGTGTGCTTTACCTTTACGAACAGTTGTTTTTGGTGGATTGGTATCTGGAATAACAGTATTATAACCAAACTCTTCAGCTAAAGCAATTTCTTGTTCTTTAATTTTATAATAAAAAGGTGCATATTTTGGGTTTTGTTGTTTTACCAAATTCTCAGCCAAAAGATACATTTCTTTTTTCAAATATGGTTTTCCATATTCCTTTGCTTGCTTTTCTGATATCTTCTTTGGTCTTTTAATACGTGTCGGGTCTAAACCACAGATGCGTTTCAGGTCTGCAAAGTTTTTGGTTTTAGTGTTTTTATCAAGTGGATTATCAATTGATGTAATTATCTTTGCAATTGTTGTTTCTGCAATACCTTTTTCACCAAGTGCAAACATAAGCGGAAATCTATCTTTTGGTAAAACCTTAACCAACTTTTTGATTTCTCTTTTATATACTTTTATTTGTTTTACTTTCTTGTCATATTCTTCAGTCCAATCATCAGGTATTCTTAATTCAATATTACCTAAACCATAAATTTGGTTTCCTATTACATTCGTTTGTTTTATTGTTCTATCTCTTAAAATAATAAGCCTTTTTAATTCTGACATTCGTGGACTACTGTTATGAATTTTAGCATGACAAATTGCACAGAGATTTTCAAATAATTCAGGTTTATCCTTTTGAACAATACGATGTTTTCTACTCAAAGGTTCTTCTTTCCAATGAATATAGTGACAGTGGGTTGCTTCTCGTTCTTTACATTTTACACATATAATATTATTTTCTTTCTGTTTCATTTTATCACTCTGAAAGATAGGAGGACAAATAATAATTGGTTTTTACATCCTTTCAATGGTCACGCCTACCCTTTTGTTGTTCATAACTGTTCATTAGATTTTCTAACAATTCATTAAAATCTTTAAAGTGATACTTATACTTCATTTGACCAAGTTTACTCCAAACATTTTTTCGAATTGTTATTGTTGTATTATCTTTCATCTAAATCACAATTATATATATTATATATATGATATCCTATATTTAAAGGTTTTGGTTCCATATTGGGTTTAATCAAATTCTTTATAAGTCGGATAACAATTACGACACAAGGTTAATGATTTATGTCCACAATTTTTTAAGATTTCACGTATAGATTTTAATCTTTCAGAATGATTCCAAATATTATACAAAGTTTCACAAACTACATTTCCTATCGTTAAATAATTATCATAATCCCCACAACAACACGATACCTTACCATCATAATCAACCTGTATTTGATGGTTTACTTCTGTGCAGGGAACATATTTTTTTGTTTGCGTTGGTCCAAAAAATGACATATTGGTTGCTCCAATAGAAACTGCATCTACTAAAGATAACCACTCTTTGATAAATTGTTTCTTTTCTTCTTCGGTTTCTGTTGTAGTGGTTGTTGTGACTTGTATAAATGGTTTTTCGTTTTCACCACGTGCTCTCACTAAATATTGAATGTTTCTTTTGATTTCATTATACCTATCTTGGCGACGCATTCTTTGATATTGTTTTGCGTTTGTTCCCTGTAATGAAATAATAATAGAATCAACTTTTGAGTCAACTATTGTTTTGACTTTTCTATCTTTTAATAATAAACCATTAGTTGTAATGTGTAATGGTATTAAGTTTTGTTTAACATCTTTTATAATGTGATTAATAACTGGATGTAACAATGGTTCACCCCAACCGATTAAACGAATTGGTGTATCATATTTTTTACATTCTTTTGTAACTTTTACAAAAATACTGGGTTGCATAAAACCTTGTTTGCGTTCAGCAAGAAACCGTGGACACATCTTGCAATTTAAATTACAGTGATTTGTTAATTCAATATCAACAAACGCTGGAAATTGATATATCTTTTTTGGATTCTTGTTTACTTTGTCATAAACTGGCTGTAAAGAGTTTGTACGTTTTGACTGTTTGCTATAATATATCATTGTTTCACTTCTCTAAAAGCATTAATTAATATAACAAGTGGTCCAATTATTAAACCAACAACAAGTAACTCTAAACCTGTTTGATATCTTAACACTATTTTTTCAATTTCTGTTAGTGGTCTTTTTTTAATTTCCACAAAAGGAAATTTTTTCTTAAGTTTTAAATAATATTTATATTCTTCCATGTTAATCTAAAAAATAAAAAAGAAGATTTTAATCTTCTCTTCTACGACCACCACGAAAGCGGTTACGATGTTGTAAACCAAATCCACGATCTGTTTGTCCTTGATTACCACTAGCACCTGGCGGACATCGACCTAATCCCCAACCTGTTCGTGGACCTTTACCACGTGGACCTGTTCCATCACAATTTGGCATATTTATTTCACCTCAATATACTATATCTTTTTTGACCTTATAATTCTTTTTCAAACCACCAATCTGTAATCCATCCATGTAATTTTAACTTTTTCTTGGTTGCAAATTCTAATACAGCACGACAAAGACCAGCACAATCAGCTCTGAAATCATGACCACCAATGATTCCTCCTGTTCGCACTTTTTGATAATAATCTTCAATATCTCGTTTAACATAACAGTAACTATGATTACCATCAATATAAACAAAGTCTACATCATGAGGAATATTTTGAAGGGCATCATGTGATAATTTTTTAATAAATGTGACTTTGTCTTTATATTGTCTTAAATTTTCTTTTGCTTTTTGAAAATCTTTTTCTCTATTTTTATATGTATTAATACCATCATCATACATAATATATGGATCAACAAGATAGAGATGTTTGATATCTAAATTTTGTAACATACTCAAAGCATTTAAACCATGAAGAGTTCCAATTTCAACACCAATGATATCATTCCAATCTTTTTTTGATATGTGGTTTATCATTGGTCGCAAATGATATGTATGTAACAAATGCTGTTGAATATATTTATTTAATTTATTAAAGTTTTTCTTAACAAATTTCCCCTTATATTGCATCCGGTACACCATTTATAAAATCTTTTATTACTTTAACAGTAGAAGGAAAAGTTGGTGTCTTGGCGACACCAACGAACTCAGTTCCCACCGCCTTCGCTGCATCCAAATCAGACAATAGGTCCCCTATATATAAAGTTTTGTTAGGGTTATAATAGTTTGATGAAACTACATTTGTTAAATTGATAAACTTATCTGGTGGTGAACCGTGAACACATCTAAAATACTTATTCATATTTCGCTTTTTAATTATAAGTTTTAAGTCATCATTTTCTACTGCTGATATTACATAAAAATTGTTTTGCTTATAATGTTTTTCTAAAAATTCTTTTGCACCTTTTATCCATGGTGCTTCTATAGAAGGTTTTAGTGTAAAAGCAGAATACATCATACATAGTTTTTCCATCTTTTCATCTGTAAGAGTTTCATGTAATATTTGCGTATAAATATGTCTTAAATGTTCACTTCTGGGTCTACCAGCATTTTGATGTATGTAATCTGTAACTTGTTTAATAATATCTTTACCATACTGTTCAAATAGTTTTATGTTTCCTTCAATTTTGATATCTACATTATCTATAAGAGTACCATCTAAATCAAATATGATTGCATCATAGTTTAGTTTCATTTTTTATCTCCTTGTAGACTTCTGTAATACATTCTAATAGACCAGCACCTAAATCACAATATTGATTACTTGTTAAATTTTTTGCTTCTTGTGGCTTGAAGGAATATGGTGTTATCTCATAATGACTGTTCCAATCTGTTGCAGGTTGATATTCTAATTTAATATCTTTATTTAATATTTCTTTTATCATGTTATGTAAGTCTTTTATTTTTAATTGTCGATTACCTGTTATATTTACACACTTATTTTGATATTCATTTGTTAAAATATCAACTGAAAGAGAAGCTGCATCCTTTACATTTATGTATTCTCGTAACTCTTCACCATCACCCTTGCGCACAATTTTATTTTCTGTTAACGCTTGTTTAATAGCTTTATAAATCCAATTAAATTTGTTGGCTCGTGGACCATAAAGAGAACCGTAGCGCAAAATGGTATATGGAAGTTTGTATTCTTTATTATAATTTTGAATGATATCTTCACATGCTTTTTTACTTGATGCATAAAAAGATCCATGGTTGGAGTATACGTAGATAGAACTAGCGTAGACAAACCTTTTTATGTTATGATGACAACTGGCATTCAGGATATAAGAATTACCTAGAATATTGGTTGAAATTGTTTTTAGTGGATCAATTTTGTCTATATCGGCAACCGCAGAAAAATTGTAAACAACGTCTGCACCTTTGATTACTTCATTTACTTTATAATAATCTAAGACATCACCAATGACCATTTGTTGATTTGATTGCAAATATGGTGATTGAACAGTATCATATATTACTACATTATGATTTTGCCTTGTAAGTTCATCAGCAACATGACTTCCTAGAAATCCTGATCCGCCAAAAATTACTATTCTCATTTTTTATCAACTACTCCATGACTACGAAAATAAAAAGTAAAAAATACTAAGGAAATGCACATTAAAACTATACCAGCAATTAATACAAAAAGGTTTATTATTGGATATGGTTGTGTTGCACAGGATGATGTGTCTATAACTTCCATGAATGTAAAAGTAAATAAAGAAAGAAAAAAGAAAATAGCGCACAATATTAAATAAATATAACCTTTGTTCATGCTTTCCTCCAGCACCCACAATAGATATCCCATGTTTGCTCTTTGTCTGTTATATCTTCTAATTGACAAAATTCTAGTTTTTTCTTACTAATATACTCCTCAGTCTCCTTAGTAAATCCATCACTAAAAGAATCTATGACATCCTTTGTATATGTTCTATTCGCATTAAAACAAATTTCGGGTTCTCCTTTTTTAATTGTTGTTGTAAATATTAATAAACCACCAGGTTTTAATACTCGTTTAAATTGTTTAAAAGCTTTTTTATCAGCATCCAAATCTATCTCGTCACCATAGCGACCAAGACCAAAATGTTCTACTGCGCTTGTTGATATTATGACATCAAATGTATTTTCAAGAAAATCTATATTTTTGATATCTGTTGTTACAACTGTTTCTTTTTTCATAAATTGTTTTCTCATTCTCACATCAAGTGTTGTTATATTATACTTGCACATTAGACCAATGATGTATTGACTGTATGAACCCACATTTAATATTTTTGATTTACTATTTACTTTTAGATTTTTTGTTATAAATGCACATTCCAAGTCTTTATAATTAATTGGATGATCTTTATCATCTTTTAATCTTTTGGTAAATAATAATTTATAACCAAATGCTATATTTCTTTTGATTTCTTTTACTTGTTGCTTAAACTTTTTTATTTTCATTTATCAACCCTTCTAAAAAATTACAATATCTTTCTAAGACTTTTTTATCTGGTGTATCTATGATTTTATTTATAAATTTTTGTCTTTTGACTTCACTACACCACTTACGTTTTTTATTTTTATAAAAGTTGCGTAAAGTATCTAAAAGTTCATCTCGGCTGTGAATAATTGTTTTAGGCATATAATGAGCAATAGTTGAAACGTTTGCATGTAAGTGCTCTAGCATTAAAGTTGGTTTGTTATTCTTTATGGACTCCCACGTGGCACTTGTTCCTAAATCTAAAACAACATCTGACCAATCCATTAGAACAGAAGAATTTATTTCACTATCAACCATTAAATTTTCTTGTTTCTTC
>Ga0209986_10004334_pt1 | contig 12049 bp, 24 predicted proteins | sample BlataG_FD_183168 | JGI IMG/M metagenome (GOLD analysis project Ga0209986, IMG submission 183168) | Deep subsurface microbial communities from Black Sea to uncover new lineages of life (NeLLi) - Black_00105 metaG (SPAdes) (version 2) | ecosystem: Environmental > Aquatic > Marine > Oceanic >...
GATTGTTTTTGCCCTTTTTTCACCCTCTTGAAGTTTTCAGGAAGCTCGATTCAATTCTATATGCTTAAAACATTTTCAAATTCGGGGATGTAGGGTGATGACGGGATAAAAACTTAGTGAATTCAGACGGTTGTTATGTCTGAATGTTCCTTATGAAATTTTGTGCTGCAGGTCCGGTTATTGTGGTGTTTCCCGGGTGAAACGAACGTGACAATCGCGTGTTACCCACCCCTGGAGAAGGTCCCATCTGTAGTCAAGATACCTTTCTCCCCACTTCTCTAAGAGCTTAGCCATGCAGGCCAGGGCATTGGGGTCGTCTTGCTCGGCAAGCCTCCACCGGTTGTCCCACATCTTATGGAAGAATTTTTCGGCCATCACATAATCGAGTTCAACTGCTTCCTCGCCCTCGCATAGGGCATAATTCTGCTGAACGAGGTCATTGACGGTCTGGGCTACCATGTGTCCCATCTGGGTGTTTTTGTTTCTCTGCGTGTACTCCCTCCATGACGTCTGAATAAGGGGTTCGCATACATCCATGAGTTCGATAGGGCTTGCGTACTCCTTATCGAGGTGCAAAAAGCCGGTATGGGCATATGGGTTTATGCCTTCCTCTCGGAATAGTTCTAGCGTGGTGGGATCTTTGGGCCAGGGTGCCCTTATTTCTACTGCGCTAATGTCTGAGAGGTTATCTACGGGGTTCCAATTTTGAATGACGGGCCAACTTAGGTGTTGGCCTGCTGTGGCTGCCAAGATACACCTTGCGTGGTCTTCGTCTGACATCTCTTGCCCGCCGGTCCATAGCTGCTCTGCTGCCTTCTGTACGTTCTGGCCCAGGGCCTCGTGTGGTGGGAGCATCTCGTAGGGAACCTTAACACCTACCCTTTTACCTGTTGCTACCCTATACATACCAAAAGCTATGTCTTGAGCAAGGCCCCAAATAGGGCCTAAGCATAGACCAACGCCGACGGTGTTGTCTGTGACCTGTAATGCCTCTATAAGCTCACCCTTTGTAATGCCGTGCCTACGGAGTTTAAGCTCTCTCTTGACTCGTGCCTTTTTGGTAAAGGGGTTGGAAGCGAGTCCTTTGTGCCAGTTGGGCTTACACTGCAGGGCTTTTAAGGGCGCTCTTGAGAGAGTCATAGCGATATTGCAGATATCAGCGATTAAGAGGGCCCATCCTGACGGGCCTTTGATTATCTTTCCAAGTGCCCTGGGGAACATATGGGCGGCAAGCCTCATGGTAACGGCCAGGGTACCCATTGTGTCGTTGATATCGTCTAGGAAGGTCATAGCGGTTCCGATGTTTCTTGCCCACGTGGGCTGTGGTGAGGACATCATGCGTATAAAGGCGTCCTTCTTCTTCTTCTTATACGCCTTTATCTGTTGCCAACGGTAAACGCTCAGTTCCCCTGGGCGGTCTGAGCGGTACTGTGATAGTTCCTTTTCGCTAGGTGGTTGATCTATGCCAAGGTGAATGATGTCGCTAAATCCGGGGATGGAAACGGTATAGCCGTATTTTGCGTTGTACTCGGCCTTCTTGCGGTCAAATTCCTCTGTGGTGAAGCGATGCCATTTTACTGGAAAGTTATATCTGCCCATTTTGGTGAAAGCACCTCAGCACAAGATGTTGTATATTTTTCGGCTGCAGGCAGCTCCTTTTACCACAACATATTGTATCGTCAAGGTCAGGATCCTGGACCAGAAACCACAACATATTGATTCCCTCGAGGGAATTTCCCCCCTGGGCGAATCCCGGAGGGGTTAAAGCTCAAATTTGCCCTACAATCACTGATCAGTGGAAGGTAAAGGGGTTAGTATGGGCTAAACGATGAACACAAGGACACCATACATCCCTGCGGCATCTAGTATGTCTGGGTCTACCCTCTCTGATACCAAAACAAGCCTTTCTATCTTATTGATCTTGGGATCCCTCAACCACAAAGCTCGATAAGTTTGAAGTTGGCCTAAATATCTTAGGTTAGGATCTAGCGATACCTCAATAATCCATACCTCATCTTTGAGTTCTGCTATCGCATCGGCACGCTTGGAGAGGTTCACTCTCCACATACGTTTTAGAGGGTCGAGTTTTTCTCCCGGAGAAAGATAAGGGCCGCCTAAAAGGCAGTCGTAGTATAGGTTTAAAAAGGGGCCTCCCCAGTTTTCCAAAAATCTATACCATACTGGTATGTCCGGACTTAACATGTGCGGCGGATCTCCGCGCCAATCTAATGGGTAGGATCTTCCGAGGTCTGTCGGCATGCAGGCAGCTCCTTTTTAAGCCAGGATATGTCGGTCTGAATTTTGGCTATCCTGACCTCTAGCCTTATCGCCCAGATTACAAGGGCAATGACAAGAGGGATAGAATTAACAAAGTACTCGAGCATAAGATGTCCTATAAAAATTCAATGTTGATGAGGTGCCAGTCAACCGGCGGCTCTGTGCGGATTCTGATGTACTCGATGTCATCAGCGAACCAGGAGAGAAGAAGCCTGGTGCCGCTAGAGTAATCGAGTGAGCTGCAAAGCTCCTCTCCTACTGCGTCAACAAGAAAGACAAGAAAAGTAGTAGCCGGACCGCCGCAAGTTAGCCTGAGATAGACGGGTCTAAAACCTTCCACCCATGTTCCAAGCTTGAAAAGTAGAACTGTGGGCATTCCGTCGCCGTCGTTCTCTGTATTCCAGATATTTTGAGCTGAGTCCCATGTGCCAAGATCAGGGGTCCAGTAAGTATTGTCACAATTTATTGTGCAGGGAGGTCCACCTGGTTGGGGCGCTCCATTAGGATGTCCCGGACCTGGGATATATGGATCTGACGGGTTAACTATTGCATCCGGAGGAGCCGGCACGCCGGGGTCCCAGTCCGGAGGTTGCGGAAAGTCAGGGTTAGGAAGCCATTGAGGAGGTGGAAAGGGAGTCTCGGGCCAATCCGGCGGTGGCGGTGGGATTGGTGTCGGAGGAAAATAATCGGGAGGCGGCGGGCCTGGCTCCCAGGGGAACGTTGGTTCTCCTGTAGGTCCAAAGTAGTAGATACGTAGGGCCTTTGGTAGAGACCTGGATATAGGCCAGGGCAGTAACCAGAACAATAACCTGATTGCAAATTCGGATTTTGTCATTCCTCGGATCCAAGGGCTGCCTTTAATAACTCCTTAAATGAGAAGGGTTGCAATATCCTTTTAGGCAGTAAGCCGATGTTAACGCTAATCATAAAGTCGTCTGTGGCATGGGTGTTCCACGCCTTAACGGTCAAGATACTTGAACCCGGGATAAGCTCATAAAACTCCCTGGTGGAAATAACGGTATTGTTTGCCCTTACGGCACCTTGCCTATTGGTGGGCCAGAGCTGGTAAGCTGCTTGCATAATCTTAACGTGTATTTCCCTGTTGGAGTTAACAGGGAAAAGACAATCGATCTGGTGAATTACACCTGCAGCAAGTTTAAGCTCGGTTTCCTCGGCTGTGGCCTCTGACGTGTCATGGGTGACGTCTATGTTGAATGAAAAAAACATTATTCAGAATCCTCCTTTGTGGTGTGGTGTGAGTTAGGAGTTGACACCATCGAAAAACCTTCTACGCCCTACCAAAAGACACCACGTTTTCCACTCGTCAAATTTCCATTGTTTCCCATGTATAAAAAGGGTCTTATCCTTAAGTCTCGAGGGTTCTGGTTTGGCCGGTTTTCTGAGCCGGTCCAGGTAGATTAACTTGCCCATAATGACTCCCTAAATGGGCTTCCTCTCCTCGGTAAGTACTCGGTCATGAGGTATTGTTATCCTGACGCCGATTCTGTCCATGTCAAGATCATACTCGTCTGTTTCAATGTGAGCATAGGCGATATCGTCTACAAGCTTCCTTGCTATGCCAAGTGCTCGCCTGATATGTCCTACCTCTCCCCACACAAATTGATAAGTCTGTGGCATTACGAATCATCCTCCATGTTTTCAGGTTTGAGGATCTCCTTATCGTCTATGAAGATCTGATCAGGCATTGAGTCAAGAGGCGGTCTACCCCGGAATAGAAGCAAGGCTGCAGCTTCCCAAACGTTGGCCTTAAATAGGGTCATTCCCTCAAACTTAAATGTTATCATTCCCTTGATAGTGATCACCCCCTTATTGAAAGAAAAATGCCCAGTAAGCAGGCCAGTATAGCTCCCCACACAAGGGCTGCCCGTATCCAAATATTTCCCCATAAGACACGGTAGATGTAAGCGAGAAGATATACTAGCCTTATGTCCGGGTTCCAGAACATAGCTGTTGGGTTACTCCGGGACTGAATAGTTAAAAACCTTATCGAGGATGCCCAGGGCTATTTCGTCCCAGTCTGAATTAGGATCGTCAATGGCCTTTTTAACGAGGTCCCTCAAGCCGTGAGCATAGGCATAACAGAGTATGCCATAAAGCATTTTGTAACCCATAATATCACCTCCTTTACTAGAAACTATTGTGCGGGTACCCAAAAGACATTTGCAGTAGTACTAGTCCCATAATCAATCAAAACAACTTCCCAGTAATTATCCTTTTTAACCGGAAAAGTGACCGACATATAACCCAAAAGAATACCAAGGGCACCATCATACTGCATCGATACCAAAGATCGCCTGACAAGGGCACCGCTTACAGCACCCTCTTTTGCGTCCAAAGCCCCCCTATCACCATCGGCAACAGCTTCCAAGTAAGCAACTACAATACCATCCTCCCCTGCCTGATATTCAGTATTATAATACCTTGCTACATAAGAGCCATAAGCCCTATGAGCGTGGGCATCGCCCTTGTGTGTCAAGATCAAATCCGGTGCGTCCTGGTGAACGGTAGGTAAAGCCTCGTGGATCCCCATCTGGGTGTCCAACTTAGTCTTGTCTGCCCCGGTCATAAGTCCGGAGTTCCCTGCAGCAACGGCATTCGCTACGACATCGTCGCCGCCGGTTACGTGCTCTGTGGCGTGGAGTTCTGCGTGTTTTAGATCTACGGCGCTTTTGGCGTCGGATGCTGTTACCTCATTAGGTTGGCCTTTTTGCAAATACGAATCATAATTCTGAACATGCCTTAGGAAATAAACTTCTTCGCCTTGGGCTGCATTGAATTCATGGCCTATACCATCATCAAGTTTGGCGTCGGTATTCTGATCGTGCAGTTGAGCGTGGCCGTGGTCATCTGTGGTGTCGAGGGCCTTCTGGACGGTGTCGTCTGCAGCGGTTAGAATCCCGTCAAAGTCTGTGGTATCCGGCTCGACATATTGGGCGTCCACTTGCAGAGCGTCAAGTGAGATCTCATCGTCTCCGCCCGCCTCGTGGGTTTCATGGTGAGCTGTTGGTGTGGCTTCCTCTTCGTAGTCTTCTGTATCAGCCATAATCTATGTCTTCCTGTCGCCTCCGGTTTTATAACCGATGGTAGCGTCATAGATTGACTTAACAATCCCTTTACGGATCCTGGGCTTTTTATATGGATCCAGAAAAAAGCCCACGGTAAGAACGTGGTCATGTTCAGTCGAGTCATTCCACGTAATGCAGTCGATTATATAGGGGGGTTGGAAAAAGTCAATATTTAGATCGAGGGGTATAACGGCCTGGTTAAGTCGATAAGACTCACCGGCATTAAAAGGGGCTATTTGATGTACTCCGATGCGGGCTATAAAGTGAAGATATCCGGAAGGGCCCCTGGGAAAATAAAGAAATCCTCCTGAAAGCCGCCCTCTTGACAACTGAACTCTTGTTGTCTTTGGGTTGGCCTCCTTGTTTTCTTTGGGTGTAGAAATATAAACGACATAGTCCATTGTCGGTGTCTGCAGGTGTTAGTCAAGCAGGTATTGAACAGTTATCCCATCGGTGTTGGCACCTTTCTCCACATACAACCCCTTATTAAAGTAAAGGGGGAAATGGCCTATATGTGTGGTGTGAGTAAATTGAGAAGCGAGGCCGAGAAGAATGTCCGAGGTCGATGTTTCGCCATTTCTGAGATAATTCTGAGTAACAGCGGCTGCATTGGTAGGGTCAACAATCACCTGGAGGACGTAACAGGGGTGCGAGGTAAGGCAGCGTGAAGCTGTCACGTACTCAAGGGTAGATTCTTTAGACAGGTCAAGAATGGCCTTTGGATCGTGGTTCATAGGGTACCTCAAATAAGGCTAGTTATGAGTATGCCCTCAACTGCTGTAAAAAGAGCTCGCAAGTTTGTCCGGTTCCTACGTCTGCGCCCCCGGTGATGTCAATCTTAAGGTTTCCTATATCCTTTACATCGTACCAGTCGTCAGGATCGTCCTGAAGGCCAAAAGGGATCTCAATGACACCATGAGGGAGGTAACCCTCACAAAGGATCTGCGTGTTGGGCCCCGCTGCGTTGCTCTTAATGGTGAACCTGCCGCCGTCTCCTGAGAAAATAGATTGAGTCTCGCTAAAAGGCGTGGTGCGCCACTGGCCAAAAGCGAAAATGGGTTGAAAGGTAGGCGCACAGAACATGTTTCTAGCGGTAGTGTCAGCAGGTGCGAGTATCTTTTCGCGGTAGGGCCTGGTTTGCGATATAATAGCTTGCAAGATCTTATCAACAGAGTGGTCCAACGGAATCTTTTTGTCGACATCTTCAGATAATTTAACGTTGGCGATCTGGTCGTCTGGGCCGGTACCGTAGCGTTGCGCTCTGATAAAAAGCTTTCTGTACGTATAGTCGGTAGGGAGGTCAGTGTACTCATGTGAGTCGTTGGCTAGGATAAAGCTTTTGATCTGCTTGTGCATAAGGAAACCGGCGGGAGTGACCGCTTTTTGGTCAAATAGATGGGCCATGACGGTGAGATATCCCTGTGAAACCATAGCGCCGCCGGCGTCGATATCGAGAGTGATCTTGAGCTGTGGGTTGGTGAATGCTTTAGGGTTGAAAGAGTAGACCGGATCGTAGAGATAGCGGCCAAAGTTAATGTTTACGATAGAGTTGGCGACGTGCCCATTGAGGTAGGTTATCCTGTTTGCAGGTTCCCGCTTGTTGTGGTAGAAGTCGGCTGCGTGGGCTTCGGCTCCGGTGAGGCTGTAGAGGACTTCAGATCCGTCAACAAGCTCAATTTTGGATAGTCCCAAAACGGGATATCCTTGAGCGTTTACAACGGCTCCGATCGTAGGTTCCCAGGCAATGACAAGTTGGGATATTGGGTCCTGTACGTCAATGTCAATGACCTTGGTAGTGTCGGCGGAGTGAGACTCACGCTCGAGAATAGTTGAAAGTCTATATTTCATCTGATTTTACCTCCTAGTTAAAAATCAATATGTTGTGGTGGAGTACTCAGCCGGTACCCTGAAAAACCACAAGATGTTGTGATTGTTATCCTCCGACCTTCTTGGCGATAAGAGCGTCGACTATCCTCTTAACTCTCTCGAGGTTTCGAGGATCCCTTTTGGGAAACCTGGGTCCCAGATCTACGGCTGCGATTGCCTCTCTGTAGGGTGCGAATCCCTTCTCATAGTCCGGACCGGCCAGATAAACGCCTTCACTGAAACGCCCCGGGCCTTTCTTCAGGGTCTTCTCCTTCCACTTGGCGCTCCCGGCTGCGTCAACACCCTTGAAATACAGATCTTTGGCAGCTGCGGCGTCAATGCCGGCTTTCCAGTTGTCTTTTGCTGCCTTGGCCTCCTCTGCCCAGTCTCGCTTGGGATTGGCAACGCCAAGCTTATAGTCCTCTAGCCGGCCCGGGGTTACCCGGGTCCACTTATCGCGAATCGCGGCTAATGATTTAATCTCTGCCATGTCGTGACCTCCTGGCTTTAGGGTTGTGGTTTCCCCGCCAGGACAAAGAAAACCCCCGTCAGGTCTTCTGTCCTGACGGGGGTTAAAACGTAACAAGTTATCTTACTGTGGTAAAATAAACACACTTGACAGATCTTGTCAAGTTATTTTATGAGAAGGGATATTCCAAATAACTTTTTAGCGGGGGTTTATCATGAGATTGTCTGCCTCAGCATTAGACACACTAATGGCTCACGTAAACGCATGTCTGTATCACAAAACACCTTACCACTGGCGTAGCCAGGTAACTACCTTAGCGACAAAGGCTAAGGCATTCCATAATAAAAGAGCGATGGCCACGGTAAAACGTGATGATAGGAAGTTGAGGGATTGCAATCTGATCACAAAGCAGTTTAGAAAGGGGAACTCAAACGTAGGCGGGAGACAATGGAAATCGTCAATCACTCATCCGACGTGGTTTGCGATTAAGTGGCTGGTTCTGACTAAGAAGCTGCCTTCGAGGATTCTTAAATTGTGGGCTGATATCTGCGGGAGGATACAAAAAAAAGGGCCTCCTAAGCTCCGGGATGAACCAGATCCTAAGAGTCCCTTTTTCGGAATCCCTGCTAGAGATCCTGATGGTTGGCCGTACGTGGTACCTCCCTTGCCCAAAGGAACCTAACTTTATGGTTACAGAAGTCGCACTCTGTTTTTCCGCTTGGTTTTGAAAAGAGGCCCCAGCCGTGGAGTTTTAAGGTTCCGTCCGGGATAAATTTTGCCGGTCCCTGGCCGTATCTAAGCCTTAAACATCTAGGGCAAATGTACTGGAATTCTCTCATAATTAATACCTCCTCAAAAAAGTGATACCTGAGCTGTTTATGCGGCTTTCAGCCCTATTTTAGTCTGAGCTTGCCTGCAAGATCAGTTCAGTAATCCTTTCCTTTTCGTCCTCCGGGATCTCCATCTTGGTCACGGCGGCAATGTCGTTAACCTTACTGTCTATAACTGTACTGATATCCAGCATAACTTGTCTGAGAGCGCTGGGTAAAGGTAGGGCATTAACACCCTGAGCCTCTGCAATTATTAATGTAATAATATTCTCAATCATGGTTCCTGGCCTCCTTTTCTCGCTCCATCGGAGTAGAGCAAGCATATAGTTTTCTGTTAAGTTCATTGACTCTCCTTAATGAGCCATACTAATTCCTTGTAACACTCGTTAAGGATATCCCTGGTATCAAGCATTACCTCAATAAAGCAATACTCGTGCTCAAGCATTGGCCTGCCTTCTTTCGGGGCCTTTTTGATGTTGCTCCAAACCTGTTGTAAAATGTCCTCTTTCCTTCTCATTTGTTCTCCTTCTCCGTAAAAAGTGTTAGTTGTCCTTGCCTCAAAATGAACTCGCCGGCGTCCTGTGCGTCTTCAAGCCAGTGTTTGTAATCGTATGTGTTGTGGATGGCGTTGTTTATACCTACGCCGTGATTCCTACCCCCACAAACACACGTACACTTGGGGCCTTTGGCATTATAACACTTGGCGTCGCACCTGCGGGGAGGGCGTCCGTCTTTAGTTATGAACTCGATAAGTGTTGTCATGCCTACCTCTTAAACTTTACATCGATGTAACTTGTTAGGATCGCTAACACCACGATACAAATTAATGCGATAAGAGTTATCATTTCTTTTTCTCCTTGTTAAGTTTATAAGCCTGGCCTAGTTTCTCATTATGTCTTGCGCGGTGATACCGTACAATAAGATCTGACATAGAGGTGATAAGGTAACTTTTCGCTGTCATGTCAAAATAAAGACAGGCAGTTTGAAACTCCTTCCAAAGGGCCTTTGGTATGCCTTTAATCAGATACGGATGTCCTTCCATCATTTATCACCTCCGTCCCTATAAATCTCTATCTGCATGTGTGAGTAATCTTTAGGGATTACATCTGTGGGGACCTCGATATATGCGACTCCCCAGTCTGTAACAGCCATGCTCTCCTGGTTAAACACATCTTTACCATCTACCCTTACAACAACCAATAATTTGTCGCGTTTCATCCTGTATCCCCTCCTTTCAGTCTTTAAATATTTTATCTATCGTGTCTATTCGGGCGGCTACCATATCAAACTTACGACTTTCTTCCGCCATAAGATAATACCGCTTTTCATCCATAGCATTCATGCGAGCGGCATGGTGGTTCAGCAGTTGAGATCGGAGTTCTATACGATAAGCGTCAATCTCAGCCTGTGACATCATGGTTTTTTCCTCCCTGGATTTGATGTATAATCTATATTATATAGCTTATATCGGCAATGTCAACAAATAACTTAAGGGGTTTTTAGGGGATACCCCTAAATAATTGACAAAATTTCGGCAGAAGTTGTTAACGTGGCTGCCCTGGTGGTATTTTTATAGCTGAGGGGCATGATTATTGCTCTTTTACGTAGTTGAAGGTTTAGCCAGACGGCTTTAGCTTGCGTGCCGGCTGGCCGTAAAAGTTAAAGCGTAGCGTTCCTTGTAAAAGACCTCTAAGCAAGCCCTAAAAACAGGGCTTAGAGGGTAGAATATACAGTAAATCTCCTGAAAGGATTTATAGAGTATCAATAGTGATACCTGAGCTGTTTATGCGGGTTTCAGGCCGGTTGTTGCCTGTATCCCGCATGGATAGGGGTTTGTTTTTGGATGATGACGGTCAACCTTGACGGTCATCACCTTTTTGGGTTGACATGATTGTGAAGGGGGGTGTATAAGTGCTGGGTAAATTAGGGAGGTGCAGTTGGTATGAAGAAACCAAAGCCGTGCCGTATGTGTGGGAAGCATCACACGAGGAGGGGAAACCATTGTAGTCCGGAGTGTGGTTTTAAGTTTGGGTTGATAGTAGCTAAACAGCTACATGAGAAGAAAGGGATTTATTATGAGGAGTGGAAAGAAAGATGGGAAGCTGCTACAGGACTAAAAATGAAGGGAGAGAATTAGGCATGGTAGAGAGCGTTAAATCTGTATTCAAAGTTATTGGTATGGAAAAGATTGATCGTCCGGCTGAGGGAACGCGTCTTGAGATCGCTCCGGAAGAAATAGCGGAACTCGCGCAATCGATTGAGGAACGAGGGTTACTTCAACCTATTTTGGTAACGCCGCGGGAGGGTAGGTTTGAGATCGTTGCTGGTGATAGGAGGTATCTTGCCCATGAGAAGCTGGGGCGTAAGAAAATAGAGGCTAAGGTGGTTGAATCTGATGCGGAGGCTATTGCTCTTGATAGGGCAACGGAAAACCTTCAAAGGAGGGATCTGAGTCCTTTCGAGGAAGGTATGATCTATGGTAGTTTACGGGATAAGATGGGTCTCAAGGTCGGTGAGATCGCTCAAAAAATGGGTAAGAGTCCTGGGAGGATTGAGCGGAGATTGAGTGTACTTAGGATGCCTGATTCATTTCAGAAAGCCTTGCATTATGGAAAAGTATCAATGGCGGTTGCTGAGGAGCTGTGGAGTACTCCGGACAGTGAGAAACGTGAGTATTTTCTTGAGCTTGCGGTTGAGCATGGCATTACTCAGGTGATAGCTAATATGTGGGTTAAGGATTTCAAAAAGAGCCTGCGAGCGGAGGATGTCCGCACGGAAGGGGATAGCCCCCTGACGGAACCTTTTGAGAATGTTCCGATTTACAGGGCGTGTGATATATGCAGGGATCCTGTAGAGTATAAGGATCTTGTAGAGTTGCGCGTGTGTCCGGCTTGTGGTGAGGGAATTAGAAGTGTTCTAAAAAAGCCTGCAGAGTAAAAAGGAGGTACGGAATGAAGAATTATTTAGTTGTGGGGATCCTTATAGGCCTTGCGGTGGTCATAGGACTAGGTATTGATATAATTCGTAGGTATTGGGAAGTTTGAAAGAAGGGAGGTGATTAAGAGATGGATCTACCTACAGTAAAAATGGAAGTAGAAAGGGTTATGAACCTGGTGGGGGGTTTCGGTTGGGAAAAGATCAAAGAGGAGGCAGTTGAAGATGGAGTCGAGCTGACTATCAAGAAGAAAACTCCGGCTGCTGAGGAGTTGCGTCCAGGGCCTGGGCCTTCGTAGTTAATTCTTTTGGAGCTACCGGCGGGTTTTACGCCGGTCAAGAGGGTGAAAAAAGGGTTAAAATAATTCCACTGGAATTCAAGCCGTCGCAAGGGTCGGTTTTGTACCCTTGAGACGGGTTGAATTAAAGGGCAATGTGGAGCGGAGTGGAGCATTGGTCTTTGGAAACATTCAAACCGCAAAGCGGACGGCGCTCCGCTGGTACGGGAGGCCCCCAGGCTCCCTGCTATACGGTTTTACCTTGTGTATAGTAGGGAAGGGCCTCCTGTAGCGGAGCGCCGTCCGCTT
>Ga0209986_10004335_pt1 | contig 12047 bp, 1 predicted proteins | sample BlataG_FD_183168 | JGI IMG/M metagenome (GOLD analysis project Ga0209986, IMG submission 183168) | Deep subsurface microbial communities from Black Sea to uncover new lineages of life (NeLLi) - Black_00105 metaG (SPAdes) (version 2) | ecosystem: Environmental > Aquatic > Marine > Oceanic >...
GGGCCTCGTGAGGGGAGCGTCGCAAGTTCCAGCAACGTAGTCTTGCCAGTTCCACCATGCCCCGCTAGGCAGAGCTTCACCGGAATGCGTCCCACAAGCTGTCTGAAGGCTCCCCCGAACGGAGAGAAATCTGTGGATTTCCACTCGTCAGTTTCAAGAACGCTCTCGAAGACAGTCATGAACTTGGAAACCATGTTCATCATGGCTTCATTAACCTTCATCAGGGAGGCCTGCCGGTCCATTGTGATGATGAATTGCGTGTCGTGGCTGTTCATGTATACATACCGAAAACGCTCAATCTCCATGCTGTCAATCTTCCACTCCTGCAACTTCTTCGTTGAGGAGGAAACCAGCATCATGACTGCGTTCGTGTCAAGGTCCTTATTCGGGACAATGACATCCTCAAAGAGGGTTTGTCCTTCCTTGAAGACGTGTATCTCTCGTATCATGTATACATCACAGTCCGTCTGCCATGCAGGTCTGGTGTGTAGTGCGCACCAAGGATCCTTAGACCCATTCTTATGGTGGCCTGATGGACGAAGATACGGAATTCCTCATTTGAGGGTTGTGCGTCTGTCGTTGAAACCCGAAGTGAACGCATCACATTCATGCATCCTCAGTATTATTCATGGTGTCGAAAAGTGCTTGGAGTTCCTTCTTGGAAAGCTTCTTCAAATCCTCCTCAGACATGGATTCTGTCGTATCTGAGAGTAACTTGTCAATCAAATCCTTCTTGCTTAGCTGCATTGTATCGGAAGGAATATCTTCCTGCGGCGCCGTTTCAGCAGATTCGCCTTCAAACATTTCTGGTTCATCGTCTGGCTCCTCGGGCATCGCGGAACTATCAGCGTCCGGTTCAAGTTCTTCAACTTCATCGGCTTCGTCAGCCTCTAGCTCTGGTTCTTCCGCAATAACTTGAGCCTCGGGCTCAGATTCCGAAATCTCTTCCTTGGCCTCAATCGCATCCGTTTCGCCTTCTGAACCCTCTTCAACATCTGCCTCAGGTGTGAGCTCTTCAGCAGCCTCCTCTAAAGGCCCTTCGATCTCTGACTCAGGCACTTCCTCTGTAATGGCCTCAAGCTCAGGTTCAGGTGGTTCTTCTGCAATGATCTCGATTTCCGCAGCAAGCTCAGCCTCGAAGTCCGCTGAAACTTCTGTTTCATCCACTTCCGCGATCTCGTCGAGTGCATCGAGCTCACCCAAGAAATCGTCAGCTTCCTCACCAAACGAGTCGTCAGTCACAGCACTAGGTTCCGCGTAGATGGTCGGTTCCTCAAGGCCCAGTGCTGCCATTCCTGGAGCTAGTAGCTCAGCAATCACTGTTCCCATTGATTTGATTCCTCGAACACTAGCCTTGCGGTCGTTCTCTATGCGCTTCAGAGCTTTGTTGATTTGTTTAATCTGGAATGGCACTCTCCAACGGCGAATCGCCACGGTTCCAGTAACAGATACCATAAATCCAAAGAACATGAGTCCCGCAAGGATGACGAATGAACGGGGGAATGAGCCCATCAATGGGATTGTGAACTGAGGTTCGATGACAACAACGCGGACTGTTTGTGGGCTGACCGAACTAGTATGGTTCTGGTACCCTGGTGCATTGCCTACGAGATAAATCGCATACGGCTCAGCGTTCTCCGGACCGATTTGCTCAGCAGGGAGGTCCACATAGTAGCCATTCTCGTCGTGTCCTGAAACTTCCACGATATGTATGGACCCGGGAAGTATGATCCCGATTGTCGTTGTCACATCAGTGGGAACCTCGATGTTATTCGTCAAGTCCCAGAAGGTGAAATACAGCCTTAGTGTCTGGTCAGACTCAAGGACACAATCCTCAGCCCTCATTTCAGTGGCGGCGCACAACACCAAGGTGACATCAAAGGTCGCTGACGTGTAGTTCTGCAAATCTGCATGAAACGTGACCATATATGACCCTGGCACGGTTAGTGTCGAGATACTGGGGTTGAACTCGCATACATATACTCCAACACTCCAAGAGGCATATCGTGTGAGACCACCCCAATCGAAGTGGACCGTGGCGCCTTCTAGGACCGTACCGTCCAGGTCCTGATATGTCAGAGTGACCGTTCCGCTCTCTGTCACTCCGGCAATCGCGACAATCTTCTCAATATCAGATAGAAGCAAAGTGTCCTTCGCGTTGACGTTGATCTCGATAATCATGGGTGTCACAGTATGGTTCTGTACAAACCCAAAGATTACGAACGACCGCATCCCTGCTGGCACCATGCTCGTGTTAACGGAGATTGCATAGAGCGGGAATCCCGGAATCTTCGGTATGCTCGTATTGAGCATGGGATAGCCCAGCCAGCCATAGTATGCCAAGACGGAACCCAGCTGGCTCTCGCTCTCTGATAGGCCTGCTTCCGTCGACTTGACATCAATGGTGAATGTAAAGTTGTCGCCCCAGACTATGTCGTCGATGTTGGGTGGGATGAGGAAACTGATGATTGCCTCAAGCGGATTGACTATGATTGTTACCTCTATCCGACCGTCCACGTAGTTCGGCAGTGAGTATGTGATGTTAGCCATATAGCCGACATCACTGGCAGGGAACACAAGATGCGTATCCAGCTGGCAGAAGTATCTGCCACCACCCAGGTGCATCATCTGGTGCATGAACTCCATGTACTGGAAGTACACTGTTGCTTCCTCCTCGACTGGAATTGAGTGGGCAGTGTCAGTGAGATCGACTGTGACATTGATGAAATCAGACCACACGACAGTATCAATTGGGTCAGCAGTCATGACCGTGGGCGCCTCAGATACCGCAATTATGAAAGAGATGGCCAGAGGATCGGAATATCCAAACTTGCTGGCTGAAACCAGCACTGTGTAGAAAGTGGGCATTCCCGGGGAGTCCACAGTGAGAGCTAGCGATCTGATGTCAATCACGAAGCCAAATGTGCCATTCCTATAATCAGCACAGTTCGTCAAGTTCTGGTGAATCACAGACGCACCCTTGTAGATAGTAAGAGTGATTGTGTCTGCTTCCCATAGGTAGTCGTTCGCGACCGTGTCGTTCCACTCGAATGATAGAGAGAAGCTGGAACCGTAGAAGTCCGGCCAGAATGGCAGTGATCCAGTCAGAGTCGTGGGTGTGAGCAGTATCTCCAGGTAGACGTCTACCGTGGAGTTATCTGCACCGGCAAGGTTGGCATGGACTGACAAGATATACTGGACCGTACTCACAGGTGGTTCCGCATACGACCCGCTCAGACCTCTCGTGTAAGACGAGGACAGATCGCTCCAGCTCATGGCTCCAAAGAAGCCGACTTCCAGCCAATAGCATGTCACAATGGCCTCGCTCACTAACGCGCCATCACGCGAGAGGTCGCGTACCTGAACCTCTACAGTGAAAGTCCCAGTCCAATATGTTTGAATTGGGTCGAGTGCGCTGGGGCCAGTCAATGCCACTACATCGAGTGGAATGATGATTCTCAGTTGGAAGCTGCAAGTCCCGTTTGCCACGTTACTGGAACCAAGAGTGAAATCGATCACGTAGGTTTGGGCCTCCACATCCGTCGGTATTGACAGCCGGTAGTTCCCGCCTCCCAGTGAGTCAATCGTGAGTCCGGTCCAGTTCGACGCGACCACGACAGCTCCACCGACGCCCACCACATTGCTGGTGTCATTGAAGAAGATGTCAAGTGTGGCTGTTGTACCCCAGTATGCGTGAATCAGTGCGGACTCCAGAAGCACGACTTCAGTCGTCGGACGCGTAACTTCGAACACGCCTGACACAATCGTCCTTGAAACGTGGTTCTCCTTTTCTATGACGGCCTGCAACTTCCAGAAGCCAACCGAAACGATGTCCCTATTGAACGTGTACGTCAAGCTCGTGGCCTGCACTTCGAAGTAGCTGCCAGTGTCGTTGTTAATCCATCGCATCGTATAGCTTGTGACGGTGATGGGAGTCCCGTTGTGCGTGATTGTGAAGCTGAGCTCAGGAGGAGTGCCCATTGCATCAGGACCCCATGTGTACGATGTTGGCTGCTGACTCCAGACCAAGGTCGTATCAACTAACTCGATTTCAAGGGATATGGATACCGTCTGGTACAGGTAGTTTGACTTCCTCATGACAAGCAGAATCGAGTAGATGCCAGGCGTCAGTGAGTCGAGTCCGCTGCCCTCAAGTCTGAAGTAACCTGTACCGAGATCGGTCAGAGTCCCGAAGTTGATACCTGTGCCTGTCACATTGAAGTAAAGCACGTCAAGCGGGTCCAGTAGAGCGTTATGCGTTGTGTCATTCAAGGCGTATTCCGCCGAAATATGATCGCTCCACGGGAATGTCAGAGACCGTTCCCCTAGAACATTGGTCTGAGGGGCATAGATTCTAACTGTAACAGTCTTATTCGTCGGATCGGTGAATGTTGCAGTGCTGGCGTAGAAGACCAGCATGTACTCCACGTAGTCATACTGGCTTGAGGCAAGGGCCAGTTGTACAGAGTCGATTGTGACTGTGAAGTTCCAGGTTCCAGCACCGTACGCAAACAGGTAGCGATCGGCCGCTCCATTCCAATGCCCCGCACTCCCATTCATCAGGAGAGATCCACGATATAAGGCAAAGGCAAGATTGCTTGATTCATAGTCCGAGGATATCATTGTGCCTATGATAGATGCGCCAGATGTTATGTTGTAGTAGTCCACGTTTATGTAGGCAGTGTCCCCGTAGTACAGCTCAATCAGCGTGACGTTAAGCAACAGTATCGTATCCGGCATACTCCATTCGGCATCTGCTAGCCCGATATTGTTGACCCATTCTGAGTTGCGTGTGGCGTGCACCATCAGATAGCTCCACTCACCCGCATAGCTTGCGCGCGCGAAGTATACAAGGTTTAGATTTGAATCTGTGTTGTTTGCGACCACCCACCACAGGTCGACATAGCCACTCGAGTTCGTAGTGTAAACGCCTAGGACAGTGATGCCGCTCGAAGTGCCCACATCGTGGACAGTTACGTTCACGCTAGCCCCAACCACAGGCTGATCATTCGAATTATAGTACACCTTAATTGTAAGATGAGTGAGCGGCATCACTATCTGCTTGTATGTGACAGCCCCTTGAAGATTAAGCAGCTCTGTTGTGTTCCACGCCGTGTGTCCGTAGGCATCGTCCTTCGACACCTCTAGGTGCCAGGACCCGTTCATCACTCGATAAAAGGTTACATTGCCACTTGAAGGTGTGAAGTAGTATGGAACTGGGAATGACGCATGAAGCGGATCCGAAGTGCGGGCCTTTGTGAGTTCGACTCTCGCCCCCTGAACGTCCAAGCCATCGTACGACTTCACGTTCACATTCAGCGTGGTGAGAGGAAGTGCCCAGCTTCTCCAGTTAATTGGCAAGATGTCTGCCTCTAGAATGACATGGCTTCCGCCGTACGCTGCAAGTTGTGTCATTGTGTACGTTATCTCTGTGTCATCGTTAGTATAGGTGAAGTTGAAGACCCAGTCGCACTTCCGCAGACGATAGAAGGTCACATTGCCATTGATGTTGCTTTCTTCGAGCGCCATATAGTCCGTGCCGCCCCCCATGTGAGTGGCGTCGAAGACTCGCACCTTGATTGATTCCGGACCGACGGAGGGCATAGAGTCACCCAATAGGTCGTCAAGATGGATGGTGATTGTGGCGAGATCCATCTCAACCAGCCACGCGGTATACATGCCTGTGGCTGAGAGAGTCTCGGTCGCTGTGACATTCATGCCCTGAGCCGTTGACCCAGAGTCCAACCACCCGTAGTTGTTGGGGTCGCCGATTCGCTCCGTGGTGTCAATGAACGCGACTACATCGTAGTCCTGTTTGTAGAGACCAAAGAAGCTGGCGTTCCCACTGAAATCGGTGAGAGCTGTCATGCGCACCCCGTTGGGACGAAGTATGGCTTGGCCAGTTGTAGGATCCAGTAGAGTGACATTCACGTTGGCTATGCCATCACCGTTTAGGTCGCGTATATGGGTAACCACTGAGGCGCCGTAAACAGCCCCGATGGAAATTGAAACCGGAAAATGATTGGACGTCACATTGAAGACCTGTGTGTAACCGGTTTCGTTGTTGCCACCCGACGCGTTCCAGAAGACCATCGCGTATTTCCATCGGGCCCATGAGGTGCCGTTTGGATTGAGGTTGTACCGACGATACCGGTAGAACCGGTTGTACGATGTTCCCCTTGACATGTATGTCTGTTCGTAGGTCGTGGTGGTGTTGAAGAGCTCAGTCCCCATCAGGACTTCCCCGAAGCCGTAGCCGGCAAACTCACCCCAGATGCCATCATCGTGCACTCCGGGATTGTAGAGCGCAACCCCCCATGCGTTGTAATTCCACATGTTCGGAAACTTCTCATAGGTCGTGATGCCGCTGGAGTCCACAACGCAGGCATCGTATGTGGCGTTGGCCCTCGACAGATAGTAGGGGTTGTACAACGTGGGGCTCCAGATGTCACCCCCCTCGTTTTCCCTTGTCATGTTTGTGTCGAATGTGTAGCCCCACTTGTAGAAGCGGTACTTGACGTCCAGAGTCAGATTGCCTACTGTGAGATGATTGTAGTAGATGAGGAACTGCAGTGAGTAGTCTATGAAGAGTGGCCCCACCTCATCGACAGAAGGAGTACCGCGAACGGGGTTCCTACACGAAATCCAGCTGTCGTACTGATATGCCCAATATTGATAGTACGCCTTCGCGAAGATGTCCCAGGCCTTGCTTCCATTCGGATAGATTTCGCCAGTCCATCTGAGTATGTTGAAGATACCGCCGTTATACTCTGTCCCATATCTGTCATCACCGTACGCGTAGCCGTAGTAGTTGTAAGCAGTCGCGTTGTAGTGTTCCCCAGCAAACCAGAAGGCGAATGGATAGACCGCCCGTTGGTCTTGATAGGGCTCTGGAAGATACAGGGTTTGGGAGCCAGTACGGCCGTAGGAAACTTGAGCAAGATAGTTGGACACGCCGACATCGACATCCGAGAAGTACAACCAGTAGACTGAGGTCGAGTTGAGTGACACATTTGCAAAGAATACGATGTTGGTAGATATGATGTAGCTGGACTCATCCCAGTAGGTCTTGTTCCATGTCTGTGAGGGTATCTCGATATTGCTGTCAGTCACCATGCGTAGCGAGTCATCGTGGCAAACACCTTCCTCGAATTCTAGGTAGACATCTACAGGATAGTTCACTCGAAGTGTGCTGTTCGACTCGGTGACATTGATTATGCGCCGATACTGGTAGGTTTCATTCCACCATGGTGTCACTTCATCGATTCCAGCAACCAGCGAAGTGCTCACAGGGCTGTCAATGTCTTGGGTTTCTGTGAGCCACTCTGCCATTCCAGTATTTCCAAGTGGAAGGAAGAGAAAGATTAGAAAGCCTGCTAGTAAGACCAGTCTGTTCCTACGACATGAGAGAGTCTGTGTGATACTATCCATCATCCTCATCGCTCTATCTACTCCGTTCATGATTGCTTTGTTTGGGACTATTCAGATGTGTCTGATTCCTCGGTTGAGTCAATTAGGGCTAGGAGCTCCTTCTTTGAGAGCTTCCTTATCTCTTCTTCAGACATTGACTCCTTGACTTCGGAAGGTAGCTGTTCAATTAGCTCCCTCTTTGTCAACTGCGTTCTTGACTCAGGTTCAGTCGATTCTGGCTCAGGCCCAACTTTCTCTTCTACAGGGGTTTCAAGCTCGAGCTCAGATTCAGGGAGTTCATCCTCCTTAGCCAAGTCCTCCGGCGCGAGTTCCTCCTCAATATCCTCAGGAATCTCTTCAGTGGTCAGCTCGGGCTCTTCGGGCTCTGGTTCTACAGATTCTGCCTCTAGCTCTTCTTGCTCAGGCTTTGGCTCCTCGAGAACCTCCTCGAGTTCAGCTTCCGGTTCATCCACTTCTGGAGGTGTTTCGACTGGCTCTTCTGGCTCAGGTGTTTCCTCAGTGACTGTTTCTATCTCAGCAGCAAGTTCCGCTTCAAAATCAGGCACTTCCTCTGGTGCCTCGACTTCATCAGCCCCAATCTCATCAAGGGCATCAAGTTCGTCAAGAAGCTCCTCGGTATCCTCACCCAAGATTTCTTCGATGCGATCCTCCGTGACGTCATCAATAATTGGAGCAGCGATATCCATTGCTGCCAATCCTGGTGCTAGCACATCGGATATCACCTCACCCATAGTCTTGATGTTTTCAACCTTTGCCCGCTTACCAGACTCCACTGCGTTCAGGGCTTTGTTGATTTGCTTGATTTGATAGGGGATGCGCCATCTACGGACTAGCACACTGCCTGCCACCAGCAGGCCGAATAGGCCAGTCATACCAAGCACTAGGAAGAGGATGTCACGCTGGATTCGGAAACCCAGCAAACTTAGAGTCGGAGGGTCAACGTACACCTGGATGGCATTGGCTGTGTCGCTGGCAGTCCAGTTCTGGTAACCGGGCGCACTGGCAAGTATCCTGAATATGTAGGGATCTCCACGCACAAGCCCTATTTCGGATGCATCGATGTGGATTGTGTATTGAGTGCCATCAAATTGATTGGGTGTCACTGCCACTGGTGCATTGTCACCAAACTGATAGAGCACAACAGGATTTGCAACAGCGCCGACAGGTCGGTTGTTGGTGTTATCCCAGTATTTGAAGGTTAATGCCAGCGTCTGGTCAGCCTCAACGCGGATTGGTCCTCCGGTAATCTCTGTTTCTGCAACCAATGTCAGCAAGACTGAGATCTCCACAGTCGTGTAATTCATGATGCTTGCAGTGAAGTTCAGTAGATAGCTGCCGGGAACCTCCAAGGATGTATCAGCAGAGGGATCAAACTGGAACACGTAGTGGTCAGTGGACCATAGAGCTGTACGCAGCAGACCGGCCCATTCCACAGCAATTGATGCTCCTTCAAGAGGAATGTCGCTGTACGTATAGTCGAGGCGTATTTCCGCACTTCGATTCACACCGAATATAGCCACCAAGGCACCTGTAACATCAGTTTGTAGCTCCGCATCCAGTGCGTTGATGGCAATCGGTATATCGACGATGGAAATTGAATAGTTCATGCGATTTGCAATGAGTCGAAGGACCCTGATGCCAGCCGGGATGCGGCCCGTGTCAATCGTGCCCTCGTACCAGGTTCCTGTGAAGTGAAGACTACCATTGACATCGAGATAACCCACCCAAAGATAGATGACTTCTGTAACCTGAATCTGACTTGCAGTCTCGTTGACAATCACCTGAAGGCGGATGGAGAACTCCTCGTCCCACTGATAATCAGAATCTGGCTCGTCCAGCATTAATATGTGAGCAGCTACCGGATCTACTTGGATTAAGACCTCAATTGACCCGTCAACATAACTTGGCAGCGAATACTCTATAGTTACCTGATAAGGTACTTCGGATGCACTGAACACATCAGCCGAGTTCTGGGTTATAATGAATGTCCCATTACCCAGTGATGTGAAGCTAGCCACATATGGTCCGAACTTGAAGAGAACAGTTGCACCAGCCCAGATGTATTCGTTATGTACAATATCCATGAGATGGACACGCATATCGAAGTCCTTTGACCAGTTCACAGCAGGCACAGAGTCCGCAGTCATTTCGGTGGGCGTCTGAGTCACAAGAACTATGATTGTCACAGTTGGAGGATCTTCATAGCCGAACTTGCTCAATGTTATCTCAAGCTGATAGAGCGTTGGTGCTGTCGGTGAGTCTGCAGTCATTCCCAAAACCCTTGTATCCATCAGGAACTCGTAGAAACCCCCTCCCAGATCAATTACCCCACCTATGTCGAGGTTGACCTGGGTCAAGCCCTTCCAGAGGGCTACCGTAACCATGTCAGGGTTCGTAATCCCAAGTCCGCCATCGATTTCAGTCAGCCAAGTGAAATTGATGTATAGCGAGTCTCCATAGTAGAGCGGTGGAACTTCGCCACCAAGCAACTGGTTCTCAGCATATGCTCTCGAAGGAGTCGCAAGAACCTCCACCCATATGCTAGTCTGCACTGACGTGCAGCCAGCACGAGAAGCAGACACTTCGATTTCGTAGACACCCGGTTCAGCGACAACAGAGGCGGGAAACTCAATCCAGTAGCATTGGCCAGTGATGTTCTCAGCCATAGTGCCTCCAGTTCCAGCTGCCATGAAGTTGTAAATCACTACAACTCCAGAAACGTAGCTGGACTGATTGGAGAGGTCTCCAGCCACAACGGAGAGGAGGAACATCCTGGTGTAATATTGCTGCACCGGATTCTGCTGTGACACACCATCCTGTGTGGTAACCTCTAGAGGGATGAGTACGTTTACAGTCACTGACTCAGTTGCCTGTGTTCGGTTCGCAATCCAAAGGGAGAAGCTCACTGTGTAGTTAGAAGCCTCTTGAACTGCCAGCAGCCTGAGTCTATATGTTCCATCACCGTTGTCTATGAGCTCCGATTCACCAGTCCAAGATATGTCTGCAAGACATGCTCCCGAAATATTCGTCACCGAAAACTCCAGTTGATAAGCGAAATCGAACTCGGCATACTCCACACCCCATTCGATTGTGTCCGTGTCTGAGGAGGTCAAGCTAATCTGTGTGGGAGCCGCTTGGACATTAAGTATATTCGAGGGAACATCGCTATTAATGAAGTTCGCCCTGAATGCGTACGCATGAATGACCCAAGTACCATTCGGGACAATGGTATTGACAAAGCTGTAAGTGAGAATGAAAGATGTGTCTATCACGATTGTTAAACCACTGTCTTGGTCAACCCAGTAGAGTAGAACATAGTCAACTGCGCCAATAGAGGAGTCATTCAGCGTATTCAAGAACACAAGAGTCGAGGACGGCGACCCCGAACCCCAAGTATAGGACGTTGGTTGATTAGACCAAGTCAGGGTTGTTGGAACTGGATTGTGTGTGAAAGTCACTGATAGGGTCTGGTTGACATAGCTGCGCTTACAGAGCCAGATGACAACTTCGTAGGTTCCAACATCAGAATCATTGAGGACGTAGTTTGAGAACCTGTAGATGCCGCCTCCTTGATGGACCAGTGAGCCGCTTGAGATAACCTGCTCTGTCGAGTTATAGACCGTGTAGTTTGCGTAGACCAGGTCTGTCAGGTTGTAGCCAGCGCGGTCGTACGGGTCTGTGTAGAGCGAGTAGTCGGCGGCGAAGCCATCAGACCAGTACTGTGTATCTGATGTGGTGCCTATCTCAGTTGTGTCAGCGACTGTCACTACAAGTGTGACAGTGTAGATGTCAGTCTGGTCATAGCCAGGAGAGTCGGCGACAATCTTGATCAGATACGGGTAACTGCTGGCGTACATATGCCAAAATAGAGTGTCGATGGCCATGGTGAAGCTGATGCTGCCGGAACCATCGTGTGATACGAAGAATTGACCCGAACCATTCCATGAGCCGCCTCCAACTAACGTACCCTGATGCCATATGGTGAAGTTCAGCCAACCGGAATCGTAGTTGGTCAGTGGAGTGTCTTCGTAGGTGCTGGCTCCTGTACTTGTCCTGTTGTACCAACCAACAGTGAAAGTCCTGTTGTCACCATGCGGCCATGACACAACGGACACGGTACAGTTGATTTCTGTGTATGCACCAGAATACGTCGGAGCAGGCAGCACTATGTAGTTCACGTACAGGTGATTGAAGGATGCATAGACTATGCTCCAGTTATTCTGCACATGTTTGTAGACTGAAACATTGTACACCCACGGGATTGATGTGTCGTTCGCCTTTATCCACGTGAAGTTGTGGAAGCCTGTGGTGTCTGTGTATGCTGTAACAACGTGAACTCCGTTCGCTGTCAGATTGAGCTGAGCGCCCGTCACGCGGTAGTCATTGTCATCGACGACGCACACTCTGAGCCATGTCAACGGGATAACCATCTGCTTGAACTGATAGCCCTGGACATCATCCAAATACTCTGTATCGTTGTATGCTAGCTGTCCGTAGCCATCATTCCTGTACAGATAGATGTTCCATGTGCCATTGAGAACCCGATAGAAGGTCACATTCCCATTACCGTCGGTAGAATGAGTAATGTTGTAATGAGTTATATCAACTGGATCGCC
>Ga0209986_10004336_pt1 | contig 12045 bp, 10 predicted proteins | sample BlataG_FD_183168 | JGI IMG/M metagenome (GOLD analysis project Ga0209986, IMG submission 183168) | Deep subsurface microbial communities from Black Sea to uncover new lineages of life (NeLLi) - Black_00105 metaG (SPAdes) (version 2) | ecosystem: Environmental > Aquatic > Marine > Oceanic >...
AACTTTTCGCTCCCCAAAAGATGAGAAAAGAAGATTCAATAAAGACTAAGATAAGGAAGAGTTTCTTTTTCCATGTGGTTTCAGCCATTTTTTTGAGTCCTTCTACTAGATTCTTGTATCGGGTTTCAAAGTTTTTGAAAGAATTTCTGTTAATTTTTCCGGTTTTGACTCAGGACATTGTTCCCTACCATGGGGGAAATTCCCGGGCTAATAATAAAGAAAGGTTAGGTAGAGACTGAGCAATTTGCTTCCCCAGAAAAGAGAAATCAAAGCCGCTGCTACCAAAAAAGGGGCAAAAGCAATCCTATCCTTTCTCCCTTTTACCCGGGTCAAGAGAAGAAAAATGGCTACGATTGCCCCTAAGAGGAAAGAGAGAAAAAAACAGACGAGTACGTGACTCCATCCCAGAAAGGCTCCTATTCCTGCTGCTAGTTTTACATCTCCCATTCCCATACTTTCTACCTTCAACAAGAAAGTGCCCAGAAATCTGATTATTAGAAATATTCCTCCTCCTATGGCTAACCCTACCAGGCTGGAAAAAAAGGATCCGGTGAGGAGGCTAAGAAGTAGTCCGGAGATGAGAATTCCGTAAGAGAGAGGATTGGGAACAATCCGATGCTGGAGGTCGATGAAAAAGATCGGAATCAGAAAGGAAATGAAGACGAGGTCCTTGAGAAAAGAAAGAAAAAGAGGAAAGGTGAAACTCGCGGGAGAGTGACGAAAAAAGGAAAAGAGAAAGAAGGTCCCGGTCAGTGCTTCCACCAGGGGATATCGAAAAGAGATGGGAGAGGGGCAATGCCGACACCTTCCTTTCAGCAAAAGATAGCTCAGGAGGGGAATATTGTCATACCATTTTATTAAATTACCACATTGGGGACAATGGGAGGGAGGGTGAATCAAGGACTGTCTCCGAGGAAGGCGGTAAATACAAACATTTAAAAAAGAGCCTATCGATAATCCTAAAATGAAAATAAAGAAAGAAAAGAACACCAATAAAGGCAATTTAAGGACCTCCTCTTCCTAAATCTCCTTTGTCGTCATCTGCGGTGGGTTTATACCACTCATCCTCTCCTACACCATCTCCTCCTTCGATAACCACCGGCCAGGGTCCTTCTGGTCCTCCTGCCGGACCACCAATGGCATGATAGTTGGTGACATCAGGGGTTCCATCGGGTCCATCGGATACCAGAAGGTAAGCAGTTATTTTGGTCTCACCGGCGGTGTAATATCTAAAATGGCTCCCGGTGAAGGGATCATCGGGTATGGAGGTAATGTAAGTAGGAATGAGGTCGGTGGTATCAATGCTATTTTCTGCCGTGCTCGGTGGATAGGTCTGCTTGTCCACACTATAACTTTCCAGTCCGGTGGCTATGGTTTGCATGTCGGCCAGGGCTCGAGAAACTCTCGCCTTGGTTCGGGCGGTTAAGAGATTGGGTATGGCAAATCCCGCCAATATAGCGATGATGCCTACCACCACCATGAGCTCTATTAAAGTGAAGCCTTCCTCTTGCGAGCTAACTTCTTTAATCATCTTCTCCGTTCCTGTGTGTGTTTTTGCTGAGGCAAGAAACAGCGCCCATAAAAGAAAAAAAAGGGGGATTTCTCCCCCTTTTTTCCATAAAATTAGCCTCTAGGGTCCGCCTCTTCCCAGATCGCCGGGACTGGTGGTACCGTCAGCGGGCTCATACCATCCGCCGTCTCCCTCTGCTAGACCATATCCGTAAAGATCTCCATCAGCATCTCGAGCTCCATCAGGACCCCCCAGTTGGCCGGCTATTCGAGTCGCATCATCCCAGCTAATATCATCCTCTGCTATATCTTCGTCCCCATCTGGCCCGTTGGAGACAAGGAGCCAGGCAGTTGGAGCATCCTCATCGTCGATGTAGTACCTGTAACCAGGATCGTCGTCGGTTCCGAAGGGGTCATTGGGCAGACTGGTCATATGAGTGGGACTCAGATCAGCTAAAGCTGCCGGATAGGTGGTATTGTCCACATAATACATCTCCAGGGCATCAGCTAGGGCACGCATGTCGGCAAATGCTCGGGTCACTCGGGCCTTGGTTCGAGCTCCTAAGAAATTGGGTATGGCAATCCCAGCTATTATGCCAATGATAGCCACCACGATGAGAAGCTCGATCAAGGTAAAGCCTTCCTTTTTCCTGAGTAATTTTTTCATCTTTTTCTCACCTCGCTTTCATTTATTTAGTTATTTTTTATCCTCCCATATGCTGAAACATGGTAAAGTAGGGGAGGTACATTGCTATCACTACTATTCCCACCGTTATTCCCAGAAATCCTATCAAAAGTGGCTCGATTATGCTGGCCAGGGAATTAACCATATTTTCTATTTCTTGATCATAGAAGTCAGAGATTTTATTGAGCATTTGATCAAGGGCTCCCGTTTGCTCACCCACCGAGATCATATTCACCATCATGGGGGGAAACACCCAACATTCTTTCAGGGGTCCAGCGATAGTTCCCCCTTCCTTTAGAGAAGACCTTGCCTCTTCCACAGCTTTTTCAATTACCCGGTTTTGGGCCGTTTTTCCGGTCATCTCCAAGCTGTCCAGAATAGGGACCCCGCTGTTAGCAAGGAGAGCTAAAGTTCTGGCAAAACGGGATAAAGAGATTTTATGAAAGAGTTTCCCTGAAACGGGGAACCTTAATTTTAAACTGTCCACCAGATAGCCTCCTTTAGGGGACCTTTGGAGAAGATAATAGGCGGCAATCAGAGCACCTATAATAATAAGGACCACATAAAATCTAAATCTGACAAAATCTGAGAGGTTGAGCATAAATTGAGTGAGGGCGGGAAGTTCGGCATGAAGTGATTCAGCAAAAAGGCTCTTCATCTGGGGAAGAATAAAAAATACGAGGGCGGCGGTGAGCCCTCCTGCCATGAAGGTAACGAAGATCGGATAACGCATGGCCGAAGTTATTCGTTCTTTTATGTTTTCTATAGACTCAAGGTATTCGGCTACTCTGATAAGGATGGTATCCAGCACACCCCCCATTTCTCCGGCTCTCACCATATTATGAGCTAGAGGGGGAAATATGCGGGGATGTGTGGCCAGGGCCTCGGACAGTGGTTTTCCGGCTTCAACATCTTTTCTTATCTCACCAATTATTTTCTTCAGGCTTGAGTTTGAAGTTTGGTCAATCATAGTAGCCAAAGCTTGCACCATAGGAAGACCTGCATTAATAAGAGTGGCAAATTGGCGAAAGAAGACAATTATATCTTTTGTCTTTACTCTGGGTTTGAAAACGTCTAACTTAAGAGTTGACTTTCCGGCAAGAGAAGGAAAAAGACCAGGAGATTTTTTGATTGAGATAATGGTCAGTCCCTGAGGCCTTAATTGAATTACTATCTGCCTTTCACTATCTGCTTCCATTACTCCCCTAACCTTTTTTCCTCCTTGATCTATTGCCAAATAATGATAAGCAGCCATTTTTTGGTGATTAGCCTTGCCAAATATTTTTGGGTTGCTGAGGCCCCATTACGTGGTTCCGGCTACCCGGGCTAATTCCTCCAGGGTTGTATCTCCTCTAATTACCTTAGTCACAGCATTTTTCCTTAAAGGAATCATTCCATGGGAAATAGCAGTTTTTTTAATTTTAAGCTCCGGGACTTTCCTGAGGATTAACTCCTTGATATCATCATCAATTTCTAAAGCCTCCATTACGGCCATTCTTCCTCTATATCCGGTATTGTTGCAGATACGGCACCCTTTTGCTTTGTAAAGCACAAGATTATTATCTACTTGATCTTCTATCTCTAACTGTTTGAGAAGTCTTTTTGAAGGGTGATAAGAGTGGGCACAATTTTTGCATACTTTTCGCATGAGTCTTTGTGCTCCTACAAAGGTGAGAGCACCGGAAATAAGAAAAGGCTCCACTCCCATATTGACTAATCTGACTATCGCTCCGGCAGCATCGTTGGTATGAAGAGTGGTGAAAAGGAGGTGTCCGGTTAAAGCGGCTTTGATTCCAATATCGGCTGTCTCCAGATCTCTCATTTCTCCCAGCATAATGATGTCCGGGTCCTGACGGAGAAAAGATCTCAGAGCTTGGGCGAATGTCAATCCAATTTTTTCATAGATCTGAACCTGATTAATTCCCTCAGCTTCGTACTCTACTGGGTCCTCAATGGTAAGAATATTTTTGTCAGGGCTGTTAATGGCTCTAATAGCAGCGTAGAGGGAAGTGGATTTTCCACAGCTGGTAGGACCAGTAAGAACAATCATTCCATATGGTTGCTTGATGGCCTTTTGATATTTTTCCAGAACGTTTTGTTCCAATCCCAGCTTATCAATGGTCAGACCCGTAAGTTGCGCTTTATCAAGAAGACGCAGCACCACCTTCTCTCCAAACCGGGTGGGAATAGTAGAAACCCGAAAGTCTACATCTCGGTTATGTGCCCTTACCCTGAATCTTCCATCTTGGGGGAGACGGTGTTCGGCGATATCCATCTCAGATAGTATTTTTATTCGGGAGACCACCGCATCCTGTACCCTCTTGGGAAGGGTTATAATGGGATAAAGAGTGCCATCGATCCGATACCTGATCGCTACCTTCTTCTCCAGAGGCTCGAGGTGAATATCACTGGCTCTTTCCCTTATAGCTCGAGAGAGAATCAAATTGGCTATTCTGATAATGGGAGCCTCTTCCGCCTCTCTCATTAATTGGTCCAGATCCACCGATTGCTCGTCTGTAACTACCTGTACTGCTGTGTCTGTCTCTTTTTCAGATTGTGCAATCAATTGATCCAGATTCATAGAGGCCCTGGTAGAATAATAGTCCCCCACGACTTGTTCAATCTCGGAAGGGGTAGCCACAATAGTCTGAATGTTGCAGCCGGTTAGGGCTTTTAAATCGTCAATCATTAAAACATTGAGAGGATCAGCGGTGGCCACAGTGAGAGTATTTCCGGATTGAGAGAGGGGAATCACTTTATCTTTTCTAATTATTCTCTCAGGAAGGAGTTCCACCACCTCGGGATCCAATTTATAGTGGGTAAGCTTCATATGGGGGATTCCTAACTGTTCGGCAAGGCCTACTACAATCTGCTCCTCCGTAACCAACCCTAGCTTGACTAAGACGTAGGAGAGAAGTCCCCCATTATCCCGTTGATGCTGCTCAGCTTTCTTTAAATCTTCCTCGGTGATGAATCCTTCTTTAAGTAAGACATCGGTAAGACTGAGTCTACTAATCTTTGCCATTATCCTAACCTCTAGAAGTTAATTTTGCTGGGAGGTACAGACATCAATAAAAAAACCATTCTTCCAAACGAAAGAATGGGTGTGGTGATCTTTTTGGATAACTTCGGCGACCCAGCTGCCTCTTTCAAAGGTCTGCAGTTTTGCGCCCCATTCTTTCAAATGGTTTACCCTTTTCGGTTATCCTCTTTATGTTTACCCCGTTTTGAAAATCTACACCCTTATTTTACTCTCGTCTAAAAGTTTGTCAATCCCTTTTTTATTTCTTTTGTTACCCAAAAGAATTTCTGAGCAAATTATGTACCAGAAATACTTTAAGGGTACATGTCTTCTGGGTTCTTAGTGTGATGCTTAACATGGCAATTTCCTGCAGTTGAGCTATCGATTTCAAAGTTCACCCCTGAGTTTTGTTTGACTCATGTGTTTAGCATTCGACACTTCATAACTGATTTTAAACAGGGAGTGATTAAAGCTGAAGAATTGTTTCAACTTATTTGTCTCTAAGATATGGAAAACAGGCTCCATAGCGACGAAGGGGAACAGTCCCGAGATATCCTTGACGAAGAGAAAACTGATGATAATCTTAAAGGGTGCGCAGGCTAAGGTTTTACGCAGGCTGAAGCCTGCGGCTACCGGCGACTACCAAAAATGACGGGGTTCAGTGAATACTTACTCTTAAGTTAAGGGGTTTGAAAGAAGAGGAGAATAAAGGTGAAATTGGAGGATTTTCATTATCATTTACCTAAAGACCTTATCGCTCAACAACCTCTCACTCCCAGGGACAGTTGTCGACTTATGGTGCTTCATAGAAAAAGAGGAGAAATTGAACACCGAAGATTTTCTGAACTGGGACAGTTTCTCCGCCAGGGTGATGTGGTAGTTTTGAATAACACCAAGGTGATCCCGGCCCGGCTAAGGGGAAGAAAGATAGAAACCGGAGGAAAGGTTGAGATTTTTCTTCTACAAGAAAAGAAAGTGGGCAGTTGGGAGTGTTTGCTAAGGCCTGCCAAAAGACTAAAAGGAGGAAGTCAGATTTTTTTCCCGGGAACAGAACTCAAAGCAGAGGTTATAAATAGAATTGAAGGCTCGAAAGCTATAGTTGAATTTAATCCCTTGGAAAAGATCACGCAGCTTCTGACCAAGGTAGGCCAGATTCCCCTTCCGCCTTATATTAAAAGACCCACCGGTCCTACTTTCCGGGATAGAAAAAGATATCAAACCGTTTACGCCGGAGAGGAAGGGGCCGTGGCTGCTCCCACAGCAGGCCTACATTTTACTTCTTCTCTACTCCGGAGCATGAAAAGAGACCGAATAAATATTGTTGAAATTACCTTGCACACAGGATGGGCTAGTTTCAAGCCTTTATCTCAGGCCACGGTTGAGAAAAACGTGGTTCCAAGAGAGTATTTTAAAATCGATGATGAAGCTGCTGCGATTATCAACCGGGTCAAAGAAAAAGGCCACCGCGTAGTAGCTATCGGTACTACTACCACGCGGGCTCTGGAGACACAGGCTGCGAGATCGGGTTTAGTCAAATCAGGTGAGAGATGGACAACTCTTTTTATCTATCCGGGATACAAATTCAAAATAGTTGAAGCGCTCCTTACCAATTTTCATATGCCTGGATCTTCCCTTATTCTCTTGGTGGCTGCTTTTATTGGTAAGGAGAAATTGTTGGCTGCCTACCGAGAGGCGATAAAGCAGCGATATCGGTTTTTATCCTTTGGTGATGCTATGCTCATTATTTGACTTCCTTCCCATCCTTGGTATTATAAAATATATAAGCCATAAGATCAGAGAATAAAAGATTGCAATTTACACTCATTCACCAGGATTCAGCGAGCAGAGCGCGACAGGGAAGGATCTCCACTTCTCATGGCTCTTTCCATACTCCTGTTTTTATGCCAGTAGGTACTCAGGGGTGCGTCAAGGCTCTTTCTCCTCATGAACTAAAGGAAATTGGAATAAAGGTTATTCTCTGCAATACCTATCATCTTTATCTTCGCCCCGGCTATCCAATAATTAAAAAGATAGGTGGTTTACATAGATTCGTGAACTGGAATGGGGTCATAATTACTGATAGCGGAGGATATCAGATCTTCAGTATATCCTCTTTGCAAAAATCGGAAGAAAAAGGGGTGAGGTTTAAATCTCACCTTGATGGGTCAGATCATTTTTTAACCCCAGAAGCAGTTTTGCAGATTCAACTCGCTTTAGGATCAGACCTAATTATGGTTCTCGACCAATGCACTCCCTATCCCATTCCTTATGCCCAGGCGGAGAAGGCCTTGAATAGAACCCTGAATTGGGCCAGGATTACTCGACATAATTGGGTGAAAGATGGAAAAAGGGGACTATTTGGAATAGTGCAGGGGAGTACTTTTAAGGATTTGAGAAAGAGATGCGTTGAGGAGTTGGTTGAGATAGGCTTCGATGGTTATGCTCTGGGGGGCCTAAGCGTAGGGGAATCACCAACCTTAAGACAAGAGATAATAGAATATACCACTCAGTATCTTCCAACCTCTCAACCCCGTTATCTAATGGGGATAGGGACTCCAGAAGAACTCCTTGATTGCATCTCTTTGGGGATAGATATGTTTGATTGTGCCCTTCCCACTCGTATTGCTCGAAATGGTGCAGTTTTCACCCATAGGGGTCGAATAATCATTAAGAATTCGGCCTATAAGCAAGATCCGGGACCGCTGGACCCAGGTTGTGGATGTTATACCTGCAAAAATTTTTCTCGTGCCTACCTTAGACATCTACTCTGGGCCAAGGAAATTCTTGGCATGCGACTCACTACCTATCACAATCTTTATTTTCTGGCTCGATTGATGGAGCAGGCGGGGGAGGCGATTAGAGACAATTCTTTCAAAAATTTTAAAAGGGAGTTCAAGGAAAACTATCAAGGGAAATAGCATGCCAATAAATAGATGGCGTTTAAAAAAGGAGGTTCAAAGTGTATGCAGTTGCTTGGGCTATTAATGGGCAAGTAGGGCCGGGAGCAGGAGGCATGCTTACTACTATTATGCCTCTAGTCCTCATCTTTGTAATCTTTTATTTTCTTCTCATTATGCCTCAGAGAAGAAAGCAAAAGGAACATCAACAAATGGTGAGGAATTTGAAGAAAGGAGACAAAATAGTCACTACCGGAGGCGTCTACGGAACCATCATTGGGCTTAAAAAAAATTACGTGGAAATAGAGGTAGCTAGTCAGGTCAGGCTAAGAGTACAGAGAAGTTGTATCTCTCAATTAAGGAGAGAAGAATAGGCTGGAATTGTCTTCTATTTTTGCTTTCTCTCTTATTTTTTGAAGCCAGAGATTTAGCTCTTCTGCTCTCTTCCGGGAAGTTAGATCTTGGGTAAATTTTTCCCTTTCTTTGGTAAACTCCTCAAGAGAGAGATCTCTTCCGGTCAATTGTATTACATAATATCCTTGGCTTAGCCATACTGGTGGGCTTACCCCTCCTTTGGCTAGAGAAAAGGCGGTCTCCATAAATTTTTCTCGGTCTGGGCCACCGAGCTCCTCTATCCAATCTCCCCTCTTAAGGTATTGTAAACTCTTATACTCTAGACCAAATTTCTTAGCCAGAGAAGATAGATTCTTACCCTCCTTTATCTCTGTCTGTATCTGTTTTGCCTTTTCCTCGGCTGTTCTTTTTGCTTTCTCTTCCACTACCTTCTCTTTTATTTTTTGGGTTATCTCCTTTAACGGCGGAATGCGGGAGGCTTTTCGTTCCACCAGTTTCAATATAGAATATCCCTGGGGGATTTGCACTACAGAGCTAATTTCTCCGGGTTTTAAGGAAAAAGCAACCTGATTAAATTGAGGGGTCCATCCAACGCCTTCAACTTTTTCCGTGGAGGAGAAAAATGGGGTGGAGTTATAGCGAAAGGGATGTTTTTTCACGTAGTCGGTAAAGGTCATCTTTTTTTCTTTGATGCTTTCCCTCATTCCCTCGGCCTCTTTCTTGGCAAGGTCATCGCTTTTTTGCTCTATCAATAGCTTATTGATCCGTGATTTTACTTTCTCAAACGGCTCGGTATAGGCTTGTTTTATCCCGGTCAATTTAATTAGATGATAGCCAAAGGGGCTTTTGACTATTCCACTGACCTCACCTTCTTTTTCCAAAGAAAAAACGGCTCTACTAAAGGAAGGAATCATCTGGGTATAGGTGAAAAACCCCAGGTCGCCCCCTTTTTCGGCAGAAGGCGTATCTTGAGAATATTTCTTGGCCAGGGTCGTGAAATCAGCTCCCTTTTCTAGCTTCTTTTGAATCTCTTCTATCTTCTTTTTTGCATTCTCCTCGTCCTTTTTACTCGCCGAAGGGAGTAGTTTGATCAGAATATGACTGGCTTTCCTTTTTTCCGGAATTTCAAAATTGGCTAGATGTCCCTCATAGTAAGACTTTAGTTCTTTGGCGGTGACTTTGATTTCTTTGGTGAATTCTCCAGAACTTATTAAAAGATAGTCCACTTTTACCTTCTCGGGAATAGTAAAGTCTTCTTTGTGTTTCTCATAATAGATGGTTATCTCCTCCTGACTGACTACCACTTCCTTTTCGTACTTTTTAGGAGAAAGATAAATATAGACAGCTTTTATCTTCTCATTTTCGCGCAACCAGTAGTCTTTGACTTCCTGGTCAGTTACTCCTACACTATCCCGAATTCGCTGGGTGAGCTCATTTGTGGCTAGCTGCTTTCTGATTTGTTCTTTCAGGTCACGGTAAGAAATGTGTTGGGAGTTGAGAAATCTCATGAAGGCCTCCCGAGAGGGAAAGCTCCTCATTATTCTTTCGATGGCCTCAGTCAGTTCTTCCTCGCTTATCCTGATTCTTGCCCTGTTAGCTTCCTGCCGAAGGATTTCGTTAGTTATGAGCTGGGCCAATACTTGGTACTTTAAGTAGGTTTCTACCTGTGGTGAAATTTGTTCGCCGGATGTTTGTTGGTATCTCTCGTAGACATCACTATAGCTCCTGGCAAAGGTTGCATAGGAGATGGAGACGCCATTAATTTTAGCTAAGGGTTTTTGCTGATCACCGGTTCTAGAACGTAGATACATGAGGGGTAGGGAGGCGCCAAAAGCTATAGCTATTATCCACATCATGGGCCTCATTGATTTTCTTAAATCTTGCAATATCATCTTACCTCTCCTAACAGTCTCTGAATATGCTACCTAGAATTATACATTTTTTCGTAAATTTTGCAAATTCCCCAAACTTTACTTGATAATACCAGGAAAGCGTTGGTATTTAGAAGACTTATACGCCTATCGAGGGGAACAGTCCCGAGATATTTCTTGACTTTTCCCCTATGGTTAATATAATGGCTTTAAAATTGGGAAATACAGGCCATGTTTAGAGATTTTTTTAGTTTTAGGATATTTGGGGATAATTTAGGCATAGATTTAGGGACAAGCAGTACCTTGATTTATGCAAAAGGCAAAGGGATTGTTTTAAATATGGCCTCTATATTGGCTGTAGGTCGGAAAGATGGAAGGATTGTAGGAGTAGGAAAAAAGGCTAAGGAAATGCTGGGAAAGACTCCTCAGAATATCGTGGTTGTGCGTCCTTTGCAAGATGGAGTAGTTGCCGACTACGATGCAACCCAGAGGATGGTTGAATATTTTATCTCTCAGATTCAGCCCTATCACCGTTTAGTTGGTCCTAAAATGGTGATCGGGGTTCCTTCAAGAGCTACCAAGGTTGAAAAAAAGGCGCTAGTCGACATAGCTACCCATCTGGGAGCTCGCCAGGTTCAGCTAGTACATGAGCCAGTGGCAGCAGTAATTGGAGCAGATTTACCTATATCTGAACCTCTGGGTAGTATGATAGTGGATATTGGGGGAGGGACCAGTGAGGCAGCCATAACTTCTCTCGACGGAGTAGTGATAAGCAAACATGTTCGAATAGCCGGTGATGAGATGGACCAGGCCATAATTCTATATCTTAAGGAAAATCACAATTTATTGGTTGGTGAACAGATGGCCGAGCGTATTAAGATAAATATAGGATGCACCCATCCTCCCTCGCGGAATGAGAAGATGAAGATGAGGGGAAGAGACTTGAGCACTGGTTTTCCCAATGAGATAGAGATAGATTCTGAGGAGTTAAGCAATATTCTTTCTCCGGTAGTATCCACGATTTGTGAGATGATAGAGAGTACCTTGGAGGAGAGTCCACCAGAGCTAGCGGGAGACATAATGGAGAGAGGAATATATCTCACCGGAGGGGGAGCTTGCCTTAAAGGATTTGACAAATACGTTTCTAAAAGAGTCCATTTGCCTGTGAAGCTGGCCCCGGAACCTCTTCTTTCGGTGGTGATGGGGGTGGGGAAGTTATTAGAAAATCGGGAGCTTCTCGCTACTGTAGAAACCAGCCCTGAGTCGGAATAGTCAAATCAAGATGATTAAAAGAGCAATTTCTTTAAAGATATTTTTTTTAGTTGGGTTTCTCTTTCTATCCTCTATTCTAATGTTGATTTCCTCCTACCATAGTGATGTGGTCGTCCGAATCAGAGAGAAAAGCTATGTCTTAATAGGATCATTCCCGGCAGCCGGTTTTCATGTTAAATCCAACATAGTCAAATTCATCGAAAATATCCGTGGCTCAAGAAGACTGAGAGAGGAAAACAAGGCCCTTAAGGATCGGCTCGCCCAACTCGTTTTCCAGGAGAAGAATTATTATCAGAGGATGGTGTCTACCAATGAGAGACTGGAGAAGATGCTTGAATTCCAACAAAAACAACCCTATGAACTTCTCCCTGTCCAGGTAGTGGCCTATGCCCCTCGTGACTATTTTAAAGTCTTTTTTTTAGGAAAAGGAAAAAA
>Ga0209986_10004337_pt1 | contig 12044 bp, 10 predicted proteins | sample BlataG_FD_183168 | JGI IMG/M metagenome (GOLD analysis project Ga0209986, IMG submission 183168) | Deep subsurface microbial communities from Black Sea to uncover new lineages of life (NeLLi) - Black_00105 metaG (SPAdes) (version 2) | ecosystem: Environmental > Aquatic > Marine > Oceanic >...
CTTTCTCCCCCACGGCACAGACGTTGTAAATGCCGTATTCTTCAAATACAAAAAATAAATCTGAGCCATCATCTTCATCGGTAAATCCTATGATTTCGTTTTCAAAGCAAAAAATTGTTCCTCTGCTCTTCTCAGCGGGAATATCAAAATCGTGAACATATTCATAGACTTTTTCCACCGCTTCTACCACTCTTGGGCCTGGTCTTGATATTATGTTCGTGTCAATTTTATAAACCCTGTTATTTTTTACGGCACTCACGTTCTTCAGCCTTTCATCACTTACTATTTGATCATACGCAATGCTCATGCCCCCATGCCCACTGTCACAGATGATAACCTGAGGATTTTTATCAATGAGCTTCTCAAGGTTCATTATGAAGTATCCGGATTTATAGGCAGCGATATTTTTGCCACCCGCAATCTCAATTATTTCGTTTGCAAATGTTTCATCGCCCGCAGAGAATAAATCACCTATATTATAAAAAACCCTCGGTCTTTGCTCTTCTTCCAATAATTCTGTCTTTTCCTCTATCTCTTCCAATCTCTCTTTTAAGTCATTCAGAAGAGAAGATGCTGTTTCATCGCATTTCGTTATCGCTCCTGTGACTTTTATATGATTAAATATCTCTTCGATATTTTTCGGATTTTGTGCATAAACTGGATACCCCATCTCCATTAACCGGTATATCACATTGTCAGGATTTCCATAAGCACCAACTATTAAGTCCGGCTCTAAATCCACGATTTTCTCGAAGCAGGGTGTTGAATACCCTCCTATCACTTCTATTTCTCCTTTATTTACCTTATCCTCCACTTCCAGTGGATAATCACAAAAGCTTGTGACGCCAACAACGCTATCACCAGCTCCTACGGCAAATAACATTTCGGTGCAGCTCGGCGCCATAGAAATGATTCTTTCAGGTCTTTTTGAAATACGTAAAGTATAATCTTCAAGTCCTTCCAACTCACGGGCATCGTTTTCTTCTCCTATTACCAGCGAAACCGTAACGTTCCAGCAGGCACATTCTGCTTCTTTTATTTCTTCTTCATTAACAGACCACGTCCATTCGTAAGCATCGTGAGAAGAAACGCGGAACTCAACTTCTCTGCTCTCGTCTATGTGAATATCCAATGAAAGACTATCAGAGTCGTCTCCTGTCTCGCTGTTCCATTTCGTGATTTCGCTACCCCCGCATATTGTCCAAAAGGAGATTAAAACCAATAATACAGAAAATGCAACAAATAATCCGGTTTTGGTGCTCATTCCCGCTCACCTTCTTTTATGTCCAAAAACCAGTTTTCTCCAACATGCATTCTCTTCAAGCCTCCTACCTTTATCCCCCTTTTGAAAATCGGTCCGTTAATTACAAAAGTATGATACTCTCCGGATTCACCGGATAAATGGAAATCGAATTTCTTTAAATCATCTATAAAATGTTTGTCAATTTTCCTCCCGAGCCATTCCTCTTTTATCCTCGTTGCAACTACTATTGCTTCAAATCCTTCCTCTATGAACTCGAGCAATACATCTTCGGGGTCAAGACCCCAGAGAGGAAGGATAGGTACTATTTCGAGGTCTTCGCAAACTCTCTCCACCCATTTTCTATGCTCTATCAGGTCAATATCCCCGAAAACACCTCCTTCCACTCCCTCGCTCTTTAATTCTTCCACCGCATGTTTGAATTTACTCTCATATCCCTCCCATGAAGCGTTAACCTGAACTATTGGTATTCCTATGACTTCGGATTGCAATTGTAATAAAAAAGGGCGAGTCCCATGAGCTCTTTCCCTTTTTCCGTCCTCGGCTAACAAATTCAAGAGATAAGATACCTCAAACCCTTCCTTCATTGCTTTATAACATGCTAAACTGCTATCCTTTCCACCACTCCAGGAACAGAAAACGCGCTTCTTTTCTTTCATTTCTCCTTTCTCCTTGTCCTCAAAATATTTCTATTGCAGGAATCCACTCATAATGGACAATACCGTTCGCATCTGTAAAGTTCGTGCATGTCATTGTTCCATCGCCGACCTCAAGCATGCTTTTGTGATGTATTTGTGGATAAGAGCCTGTTTTTATAATATAGTTGTAAGTTTCGCCTTCACTAAGAATAAAAGCTTCGTCAAAAGAAATAATATGCCACTTCCCAGCATATCCTTTCCATTTCCCTTCTACACCGTTCCACGTAGCATTCCATATTTTCGCATACTTCGTATGTCCGCCAGTCCCTTCACACGCATGCGTAAATAACTTGGTTGCGTAAACGTCATGCGATGGCGTTATATTCCCATAATGCGTGCCAAATATACTGAGATAAGGATTTTCTGGAGCAGTGGTATCAAATATTGTGTTGAGGTCTCTAAACGCAAGAACACCTACGTTGTCTATCCCTATAAACAAGGTGCGGTCAGAAATAGCAGGATGTGACGCTACGTTATACCCCCCTCCAAATCCAGGAGGAGTATAAAGCGTATAGTTCCAAATTATTGACCCGCTGTTTGTATCCAATGTATATACTGTCCCATCAACCTCACTTGTTCCAAAATACACTTTTCCGTCGGCAACAACAGGTGACGAATCTATTGCTCCTCCCATCTCCTCATTCTCCCATATTAAAGAGCCATTCTTTGCATCGTAACAATAGAAGGTGGTATCAGCACCAGAGCCACCGATGAATAGTTCGCTATTGCTTAGAGCAGGAGAAGCCCAACTTGATTTATGCTGCTTATGCCAGATTTCCTCGCCCGTAGTTATATTAACAGCGTAAATCCCGTATTCTTTCGTAGGTATATAGTTGGTAGTAAAGAAAACCATGTCTTCATCACTCCAAATCGTAGGAGAACCCTTTATCTCCGTTTCCGTTGTGAAATTCCAAACCTCTTCTCTCGTGTTTAAGTCGAAGCAATATAAGGCATGCTCGCCTGAATTACCTGCGAAGAATATTTTGTTCCCATAAGCGGAAGGCGATGAATAGCAGAATATTTCTCCACCAGAGGAGTAATTCCAAAGCTCTGTCCCATTAAATGAAAAAGTGTGAAGCGTGCTATCTGAGAAACTCAATATATAAACCTTCTCATTGAACACAAGTGGAGAAGATGCGACACCATACCATGAAGGATTCATTTCTATCTTCTTACTCCACAATATCTCTCCATTCGTTGTGTTAACACATGTTATGTTCCCACTATGCGTGCCTACAAATAACTTCCCGTCTGATATCGCCGCCGTAGATGCGCCATAAACTTCTTCGTTCATCCATATAATTTCCCCCGTGTCTTCGTCCAGGCAGAAAAGAGCATCGGTTTCACCGGGATCTATTCCCCCCATACCCGAATACCATGTCTCTACATACACCTTGCCATCATGAACAACCGGTCCTGATTGGATGCAACCATGCGTTTCATTAGGAGATTGCCACAAGAGATTTGACGTAACCGGTCCTTTTCCAACTACATTTCCTGTCCTTTGTGCATTATAGTGTAACATTGGATAAGTCTTAGCTGGTTCAAGCAGCGCAGATAAGTATCCGTAAACGGTTTCAACGGCATCTACTATCCTCGGACCAGGTCTGCATATTATATCACCATTGATTACGTGAATTCCCCCGTATTTCACTGCATTTACCTCTTTCAATCGCTCATCGTTCAGTATTTGCTCACGTGCGTATTCTGATGGACAGATAATCACCTGTGGATTCTTTTCAATGAGGTTATCAAGACTTATTTGGAAATATCCAGAACCATAATCGGCAGCAATGTTTTTACCTCCCGCAGCACTGATAACGTCATTTACGAACGTATCATTTCCCGGCGTCCAGAAATCACTGCATGTATAGAATACGCTCGGTCTCTGCCCCTCTTCCAATAATTTTACTTTCTCTGTTAGACGTTTCATTCTTTCTTCAAGTGAGTTAAGCAATGAAATGGTGTTACCCCTACATTTTGATATCTCCCCGGTTGTTTTTATATGCGAAAATATATCTTCAATGTTCTTTGGATTTTGTGCATAAACCGGATATCCAAACTCTATTAACCAGTATAAGACATCATCCGGATTTCCATAAGCAGAAACTATTAAGTCCGGCGTCAAATTCACGATTTTCTCTAAACTTGGTGTTGAATACCCGCCTATCACTTCTATTTCTCCTTTATCCTTCTTTTCCTCCACTTCTGGCGGGTAATCACAGTATTCCGTAACGCCGACAACGCTATCACCTGCACCTACGGCAAATAATATCTCTGTGCAGCTCGGAGCCGTAGAAATGATTCTTTCAGGTCTTTTTGAAATTCGTAAAGTATAATCCTCAAGACCTTCTAACTCACGGGCATCGTTTTCTTCTCCTATTACCAGCGAAACCGTAACGTTCCAGCAGGCACATTCTGTTGTCTCGTTTTTTCTTTCCCCTACGACACTGACATTATAAATGCCGTAATCTTCAAATACATAAGATAAATTCGAGCTTTCTCCTTCTGATTCTTTTATTTCTTCTCTATTCACTGACCATGTCCATTCATAAGACAAATCAGAAGAAACGGTGAATTCCACTTCTTTGCTCTCGTCTATGATAATATCCACGGAAAAACTATCGGATGCGTCTTCTGTCACACTGTTCCATTTCGTGATACCACTACTTGCACTGGCGATTGAGAGAGATATAAGAGATAAAGAGATAAGTAATACAGAAAAAAGAAGTTTACTCCAACTTAATTGCAGGTATCCTGTCATTATAAGTTCTCCCGTTCGCATCTGTAAAGTTCGTGCAGGTTATAGTTCCATCGCTAACATCAAGCACGCTTTTGTGATAAATTTGCGGATACGAGCCTGTGCGAATGACAAAATTGTAAGTGACTTCATGATGCAAAACAAAAGGCTGATTAAATTCGATGTAATGATAATCACCTACCGCATAGCCTTTCCATGTCCCATTTGCTATCGGGGCTCCTGTTGTTGAATTATAGAATGCCACCTCTTCGGAATGCCCACCTGTTCCTGCACAGGGATACGTGTACATCTTTGTGACGTAAACGTCATGTGATGGTGTCATATTTCCATAATGCGTACCGAAGATACTGGGATATGGATTTTTCGGAGCACCCGTGTCGAACACTCCCTGTATGAGGGCGTGAATTCGTATCACCATCGAGGAATTTTCAGGCGTTGTCGTCCATTCGCCATAGTAGAATGTCACCGTGTCACCGTTTTTCACATCATATTGATTTGGGCATACGGGTGGGAGCGTACCATTAACTCTATACATCCACCCTTCCAATCCCTCAGCCCATTTCCCTGCAATTGAGTCAACAAATAAGCAGGGATACCATTCATCGCTTACCGTGTAATTGAACCCACCCTTTGCCGCTGCGGCATCAAGAGCTCCAAGTGCTGTTGTTTGATTTACTTCGTAACTTTTACCGCTGTTGTGCGCGGTCACATTAAGCGTAGTGTTTTCTATCAGAGTTACGTTTCCTTCCCAGAAGATAGAGTCTCTAAACGCAAGAACTCCTACGTTGTCTGCTCCTATGAACAAGGTGCGGTCTGCAACTGCTGGAGGTGATGCCACATTATATCCACCCCCAAATCCAGGAGGAATATGAAGCGTATAGTTCCAAATTATTGAACCGCTGTTTGCATCCAATGCATATACCGTTCCGTCAACTTCATTTGTTCCGAAATACACTTTTCCATCGGCAACAACCGGCGATGAATCTATTGCGCCTCCCATCTCTTCGTTCTTCCATATTAAAGAGCCATCCTTTGCATCGTAGCAGTAGAAGGTAGTGTCAGCGGCAGAGCCGCCGATGTATAGTTTTCCATTACCCAAAGCAGGAGAAGCCCAGCTTGAATAATGAGTTACATTCCAGACCTCTTCTCCTGTTGTTATATTCACCGCATAGAGCTTGTGTGCTTTTCCGTATACATGTTTAGTAGTAAAGAAAACCATTTCTTCTTCGCTCCAAATAGTAGGCGAGCCCATTATCTCCGTTTCAGTCGTAAAATTCCAAACTTCTGCTTTCGTGTTTAAGTCAAGGCAATATAAAGCGCGTTGCCTTGAGGAGTTGCCTGCGAAGAATATTTTGTCTTCATAAGCGGAAGGTGACGAATAACAGAATATTTCATCACCAGTGGAGAAATTCCAGAGTTCTGCTCCATCAAATGAAAAAGCATGAAGCGCTCCGTCTGAGACACTTAACACATAAATCTTGTCATCAAACACAAGTGGAGAAGATGTAACGCCACCCCAGAATTCTTCTTCTATCTTCTTACTCCATAATATCTCTCCATTCGTTGCGTTAACACATGTTAGGTTCCCACTATGCGTGCCTACAAATAACTTCCCGTCTGATATCGCCGCCGTAGATGCACCATAGACTTCGATGTTATTCCAAATCTCCTCACCGCTGTTCTCATTAAGGCAGTAAAGTGCATCAGTGCCATTTCCTCCGCCCATCCCTGAATACCACGTGGATATGTAAACCTTACCATCGGAAACAATCGGTCCTGCCTCTATGCAACCTGCGGTTTTTTCGCTTGAATTCCACAATAAAGTGTCAGTTTCTGGTGCTATTCCACCTACGTTTCCAGTCCTTTGTGCATCATATTGAAGCATAGGATAATTTCCAGCTTCTTCCGCCACTGCTAACGCCGGCACTGCTGTTAGTAACAAAACACTCGCCAATACTAATGCGCAAATACTTACACTTCCGCTTCTTCTCATCTTTTTCGCTCACCCTATTTTTAGTATGACATTTGTCTTTAAATAACTTCTGTTTTGAGTAACAATTATAACCCAAACGGGTAATATTCGCCTTGTCTTAGCAACTATATAATTGACCCAGCTATCATTTTATCTTTAACTGTAATATTCAGGTCTTTTTATCATCCTTCCAGTTCTACCCTTTCAGCAGTTCAGGATCGTGTTTCTCGCGGGATGCGAAATATACTGCACAGCGAAACACGTAAAGCGCACATCGGTCGGCACTCACGCCCTTTTGAGCACAAAGATTGTGGTAAAGCAGTTCTGGATTGACATCTTAAGCCGGTTCTGCAAACGTTAGTACGTAGCCATTGCAATCCAGCACGTAAAACTCCTGCATTCCGTAAAAGGTGGTGTGTAAATCCTTTACGACGGTGACTTTATCTTTTATTCTTGCGTACAACGCATGGACACCCTCAATCTCCATGTACAACGTGAGAGTACCTCCTATTTCCTTATCTTTCAGCACGGGAAGCGCTTCCGTCAGACTTCTCTTACCTTGAAACATTATTTCCACGTCACCACACTTCATCATCGCGTAATCCAGCAGCCGGTCCTTTTGACAGGACGTCATAATCTCCTGAAGCTCTTCTATGACTCCCATAACGAATTCAAATCCTAAAACGTCGCTGTAAAACTCTACGGTACGGTTTACGTCTTCGACCATCAGGTTGGGTGCGAGTTTTTTCATTGCCATAGTTATTCATGAGTTACAGAGTATAAAAATAAAACAGAAAAATGACATCTACAATAAAAGAAACCCGAGGGGCATTTACGGCATCAGAGCGTAGACGTGTTTTTTGGTTGGTCCTTGTGCTTATACCCCTTAGTTGGACATCAATAAAGATAGTTCTACCTGCGTTACCCGAGTTGGGAAACGTATTTCATAGCACGGCGGGCGTGAAATTATCGGTCTCTCTCTACTTGATATTCTTTGCATGCTCGCAACCGGTGTGGGGAGGGATCGTCCAGAAAACAAGCTGCCGCCAAACCTTATTTTACAGTCTCGTTGTCACCATGACCGGAACGTTAATAGCGATGTCTTCCTTTAATCTTCCTTTGTACCTCTTAGGTCGAACATTGGAAGGAGTGGGTATGGGTGCTGCTTCGCCAATAGGACGGACTTTATTTATTTTGCTTTTCGGTGGCTTCCAGAAACCCGCATTAAACCGGTTGATGAAGGCGTAGTCACCACGCGTAACTTGATAGGAACGTATATTTCTATTTTAAGGAACACACATTATTGGGGATATATCCTCCCGTACGCCGCCCTGACAGGCGGGCTGCTCGGCTACTATTCCGCGATGCCTTTTTGGTACCATTCTCAACTGGGAATCGCTGAAGATACCTTCGCCTACTTTGCCATCCCTACCGTTGGTGTGTATCTAATTGGTCTTATAGTTGCCGGGTTTCTCATTAAAAAGATTGATCTTGAAGCAATCCTTTTCCTCGGAATGCTGCTGGCTTTTTGTACAGCAGTTGTCACTATCCTTTTGGCGATTCTGAAGGTATCGGGGGTGGCAAGCATTGTTGGTGTCCTGAGTCTTTATGGTTTTTCTGCCGGGTTGGTTTCGCCAAATGCAAATGCGGGCGTTCTGACAAAATTTAGGAAAGTGGCAGCGCCTACCGCAGCCCTAATAGCGGTTGGGTTATTTAGTTCAGCCTCGCTCACTTCATTTGTAACAATGAACTTATATATCAAGGACACACTATGGCCCGTTGCAGGCTATTTAGGGACATTGTCGTTAATTGGTCTTGCCGCCAGTTATTTCTGGGTGTGGCGTCCTTACCGTGGTGAAAAGGGTTAAAGAAAAAAAACAACGGTAAGGCATAGCTTTTAAAAAAAAAGTTACCCTTGTTTATTGGCCTTTGACCATCTCCAAACATAATAGCAACCAATGAAAGTAAACAGCAAAGATACAATACCTGCGAAATAGAAAACGGAATTTATCCCGGAATAATCCATCACCACACCTGACATTAAAGGAGCAATTAGTGTACCGAGGCTTATTATAGTATTAACTATACCCATCCAGAAACCCATCCCCACCTTTTTACCGATTACTACGGCGGCATCTAAAATAACCGCCATTGACATTGCGGTACCAATACCTACAACAACATTGACCAGTAAAAGGGTAATGAAATCATTACATAGAGGCACTATAAATATAATTGTACCAATAAATGAGCCAGTAATCATCATCAGCAGCTCCTTATACCTGCTCAACTTATCCGCCACAGTACCAAAGCAAGGTAATAAGATAGCAGTAAATAATATGCCAGCAGCAATAATAATTCCCATCTGAGTGACATTGATATGAAAACCTGTGGCATGCGAAGGCAAAAATGACATAAGTACTCCCTGTCTAAAAGCAGAGATAAAACCTATAACAAGAAGCAGTTTTACGGCATCGTGTTTGATGATGCTTTTGAAAGACTCATGTTCTTCGGTTTTACTCGCTGCGGGATTCTTTATTTCCGGCAAGAAAGGTAACACAAGCAAAAGTGCAATTACGCTGACACCCGACATCACATAAAATACAGATGCCTCTCCAAATAAGTGCCAGAGAAAACCTCCTAAAATAGTTCCCACTGCTGTTCCCAAGTAAAACATCATCATAGTTATGCTCATAGACTCGGCTTCTTTTCCTTTATGGACTATGTCGCCTGCATATGCCATGACAACCGGCATAACCATTCCTGCTGCCAGACCATTCAATAATCGTACTCCTGTGAACGTATAGACATTAGTGGCAAGGGGATAAAGGAGGGCAATCACTGCAAGCAGCAGCAGCCCTGGTGCGATGAAAATCTTTCTTCCATATTTATCTGACAATCCACCCATGACAGGCATAACAACCGCACGGGAAATGGCAAAGCCTGAAAATATTATACCCATCCAAACACCAGTGGCTTTAAGATCTGTTGCTATGGTTGGCATTAGAGGAGAAATTATACTTAACCCTAATATCGCAGCAATTATAGTGAAGTACAGGGTAAACAATGACCGCTTTTTCATATCATTACATCAAACGTTGCGGTATAAAAAGGTTTCAGTACCATCACGTCTTCTTCGTCAGCCAGGACCATTCAGGAACTTTTGCCCTGGTACTTAGCTTAGAAAGAAATCCATCTTGTTTATTGATTATTGTTTATTGACCTTTGACCACTTCCAAACATAATAGCAACCAATGAAAGTAAACACCAAAGATACAATACCCGCGAAATAGAAAACAGCATTTATCCCTGAATAATCCATCACCACACCTGACATTAAAGGAGCAATTATTATACCGAGACTTATTGTAGTATTAAATATACCCATCCAAGGAGCCAATCCCTACCTTTTTACCGATTACTACGGCGATATCTGTTGCAACAGGCATTGATATTGCTGCACCAATACCTATAATAACATTGACAAGTAAAAGGGTAATTAGATCATTACATAGGGGCACCATAAATAATACAATCGTACCAATAAACGAGCCAATAATAATCTGCAGCAGCCTCTTATACTTACTCAACTTATCCGCCACATTACCAAAGTAAGGCTGTAAGATGGCAGTAAATAGTATGCCAACAAAATGATTGTTCCTACCTGAGCGGCATTGATATTGAAACGTGAGGCTTGCGAAGGCAAAAATGACATAAGTACCGCAGTTCTAAAAGCAGTGATAAGAGATATAAGAATGATTATTTTTGCGGCATCGCGTTTGATGATGGTTTTAAAAGGCACATGTTCTTCTGTTTTACTCGCATTGGGATTCTTTACTTCAGGCAAGAAAGGTAACACAAACAAAAATGCTAATGCGCTGATACCAGACATTATATAAAATACAGATGCCTCTCCAAATAAGTGCCAGAGGATACCTCCTAAAAGAGGTCCCGCTGCCAGTCCCAAGTAAAATACCATATTAAATATGCCCATAGTTTTGCCTTCTTTTCCTTCCTGGGCTACCTCTCCTGCATATGCCATGGCAACGGGAATAATCATTCCTGCGGCCAGACCATGCAATAATCGTACTGCTGTGAGTGTATATACCGTATGGGCCGGGAGATAAAGGAGGGAAATCACTGCAAGAAGCACCAGCCCTGATGCGATGAAAATCCTTCTTCCATATTTATCTGATAATCCACCCATAATCGGCATAATAACCGCACGGGAAATAGCATAGCCTGAAAATATCATGCCTATCCAAAAACCAGTGGCTCCAAGATCCTCTGCTAAGCTTGGCAATAGGGGAGAGAGTATTCCTAACCCTAATATCGCAGCAAATATAGAAAAGAACAGGGTAAACAATGACCGTTTTTCCATATCATTGCATCAAACGTTGCAGTATAAAAAGGTTTCAGTCAATCCACGGGCTTACGCTTTTTATAGTCTAAAGTTTAGGTTATTGTGTATATTATTCTAATGTGGTTAAGATGAACAGCGGTATAACTACGGAAGAGGCAAAGGTATAGATATAGGCGAACTATTAAAAGAACTCTCAGCCGATAAAAAGGGACTTTCCGCTTCGGAATCAAAAGACCGGCTCCAGAAATATGGTTATAACGAAATCACGGAAAAAAAGGAAAGCCGGGTGCTCAAACTTCTGGGCTATTTCTGGGGACCGATTCCATGGATGATTGAGGTTGCAGCCGTCCTGTGTGTATTAATTCACCACTGGGAAGATTTCTATGTCATATTCGCACTGCTGCTGTTAAACGCGGTGGTGGGATTCTGGCAGGAAAACAAGGCGGATAATGCCATTGAATTGTTAAAACAAAAACTGGCACTGCAAGCGCGGGTATTGCGTGATGGAAAATGGTCAGATGTGCCTGCTAAGGAACTTGTTCCTGGAGATATTGTGCATGTTAAACTTGGCGATATTATCCCTGCCGATATAAAACTCACAGAAGGAGAGTACCTGGAGGCAGATGAATCCGCACTGACCGGCGAATCTCTGCCTGTGGAAAAGCAGGTTTCCGATGTTGCCTACTCTGGTTCAGTGGCTAAGAAAGGAGAAATGGATGCGCTGGTAGTTGCCACCGGGATGAACACTTTTTTCGGCAAGACTGCCGCGCTGGTAGAGGAAGTCAAGACCCAGAGCAATATCCAGAAGGTCATCACAAAAATAGGAAATTACCTGATTTATCTTGCTATCGCAATGATAGCGATTATTTTTGTTGCGGCATATATTCGTGGTGAGAGCTTTCCGGAAACGCTTAAGTTTGCGCTTGTTCTTCTCGTTGCTTCGATACCGGTAGCAATGCCTGCTGTGCTATCAGTTTCCATGGCAGTGG
>Ga0209986_10004338_pt1 | contig 12044 bp, 7 predicted proteins | sample BlataG_FD_183168 | JGI IMG/M metagenome (GOLD analysis project Ga0209986, IMG submission 183168) | Deep subsurface microbial communities from Black Sea to uncover new lineages of life (NeLLi) - Black_00105 metaG (SPAdes) (version 2) | ecosystem: Environmental > Aquatic > Marine > Oceanic >...
TTAAAATATTATAGGGTAAAAGGTAGGTGGAGGTGAAATCAAGTTCAGATTAGCAAATAATTTGCTTAAGATAGAGATGAGGGTTTCAGAAAACTCAAGAAGGTTAAAAAAATTCACCTCCAAGCCCCTAAAAAATCGATAAAATGAGTAGAAATTAATCGATAACCTTCCTAAAACCCTTATCAGATAAGGGTTTAAAAGGGTGGAGGTGAAGAATAAAATAGAGGTACTCTAAAAGCCTTGCAAGACAAGGGTTTCAGAGTTTTCTGAAAGGCACGAACCATTAATGATAAGGAGGGGATACTATTGGAAAATGAAATAAAAGAGGTTAAAAAAGAAATTGTTTCTAAATCAAATTTGGTTAAGGATTTAAAAGATATCGAGAAATTAAGATTAGAATATTTAGGTAGAAAGGGAATAGTGACTCTTCTATTGAGAAAGTTGGGAAGTTTTTCTCCGGAAGAAAGGCCAAAAGCTGGGCAGTTATTGAACCAAACCAAAAGAGAGATTGAAGGGTTACTCAAAACAAAAGAGATAGAAATTGAAAAGCTGGAGAAAGAAAAAAGATTACAGGGAGAAGGTATCGACCTTACTCTTCCGGGGAAAAAATTAGATAGAGGAACCACTCATCCCATTAATTTGGTTTTAAAAGAAATTGAGGAAATATTTTTAGGTTTAGGGTTTAAGATAGAAGAGGGCCCGGAAGTAGAATTAGATTATTATAACTTTGAAGCACTTAATATTCCTAAAGACCACCCCGCCAGAGATGACCAGGATTCTTTTTATATTACCAAAGATATTCTCCTTCGTCCCCAAACTTCTCCTGTGCAAATTCGTACAATGGAAAGTCAGAAACCACCGGTTAGAATTATTGCTACGGGAAAATGTTATAGACGCGATGCTACTGATAGTACTCATTCCCCCATGTTTCATCAGATAGAAGGCCTGGCAGTAGATAAAGATATTACTTTTGGTGATTTAAAAGGAGTTTTAACAGTTTTTGTGCATAGAATGTTTGGTAAAGATAGGAAAGTAAGATTTAGGCCGGGATATTTTCCATTCGTTGAACCTGGGGCTGAAGTGGATGTATCTTGTTTATTATGTGGAGGTAGAGGATGTAAATCTTGTGGTTATGTCGGCTGGTTAGAAATTATGGGAGCGGGAGTAGTACATCCAAAAGTTTTAGAGATGGTTAATTATGATCCGGAAAAATATTCAGGCTTTGCCTTTGGAATGGGCGCTGAAAGAATTGCTATGTTAAAATATGGCATAAATGATATCCGATTATTTTTTGAAAATGATTTAAGATTTTTAAAACAATTTTAAATTAGTCGTTAATGAATAGTCGTTAGTCGTTAGTATATAGTAGCAACACGGCGTGCCGTGTTGAAGTTTTTCTATTCTCGCGCTATACGTTAACGAGCGCGATACGATATACGAGATAGGGAGGGAGAAAAATGCAGGTTTCTTATAATTTATTAAAAGAATATGTTGATATAAATATGTCGCCTGAAGAGCTTGCCCAGAGACTGACTATAAACGGTATAATTTTAGAGAGAATGGAAAACATATCTACTGAGATAGAAAAAGTAGTAGTGGGCATGATAACTGTTATAGATCAACATCCTGAAAATAAAAAATTATCTGTTTGTCAGGTAGATATAAAAGAGGAAACACTTCAAATAATTTGTGGAGCAAAAAATATGAAGGTTTCTGACAAAGTGGCAGTTGCTTTAGAGGGAGCAAAATTACCCCAAATAGGGACTATCAAAAGTAAAAAAATTAAAAATGTTTTATCCTCGGGGATGCTCTGTTCAGCTTCTGAATTAGTTATTGAACCAGGGAAATCTCCTGGGATATTAATTTTAGAAGGGGATGCTGTTTTGGGGGGAGATATAAGGGAAATAATAAAATTTGATGACACCATATTTGATTTTGAAATACATTCTAATCGTCCTGATTTAATGAGCATAATAGGAATAGCCAGAGAAGTAGCAGCAATTACTAATAACAAACTTAAAACTACCGAAATAAAGATTAAAGAAAAAAATAAAAGAATTAAAAAAGATATTACTGTGAAAATTGAGGCAGAAGATTTGTGCCCTCGTTATGCCGGAAGAGTGATAAAAGATATTAAGATAGAAGAATCGCCCTTATGGTTAAAATGGAAGTTAAGATTGTTAGGGGCAAGACCAATAAACAACATAGTAGATATTACTAATTTTGTGATGATGGAAACAGGACAGCCGCTTCATGCCTTTGATCTTGATTTAGTTAAAGGGAAAACCATTATAGTTCGAAAAAGCAAACCGGGTGAAACCATTTGCACTTTAGATGATGTAGAAAGACAGTTGCCTGCTAATAGTTTAGTTATTGCTGATACAGAAGAACCTATAGCTCTTGCTGGAATAATGGGAGGAAAGCATTCTGAGATTGACCAGAACACCAAAAATGTATTTTTAGAATCGGCCTATTTTGATCCAGTAAATAATCGAAGAAGTACTGCGAAATTTGGCTTAAGAACGGAGGCTTCGAACAGATTTGAAAAGGGGATAGATAAAGAAGTGCAAATATACGCCCTGGATCGAGCTGCTGATTTAATAAATAAGATTGCTATGGGCAAAATTAGCTCGGGGAAAATCGACACAAATAAAAAATTATATCAACCTAACAAGATAAATTTAAGGATAAAAAGAGTAAATAAAATACTGGGACAGCTTTTAGATGAAGATGAATCTAAAACAAAAAATAAAATTATTAAGATTTTAGATAAATTGGAGTTTAAAGTGGTAGAAGATAAGGGAGAATGTGTTGAAGTAATTCCTCCTTCTTTTAGAGGAGATGTGGAAAGAGAAATAGATATAATTGAGGAAATTGCTCGTATTTATGGTTACGATAAGATAAAACCTACTCTCTTTAACACTACTATTGCCCAGGAGGGGAAAAATTTCCGACTTAAGGTACTTGATCAGGTAAGAGAAATATTAATCGATTGTGGTTTAAATGAAGTAATAACTTATAGTTTTGCTTCTCCTGAGATATTTGATAAAATAAGAATACCCAAAGGACATAAATTAAGAAATACTGTAAAAATTAAAGACCCTCTGACCAGAGACCATTCTTTAATGCGGACTTCTTTAATTTCAAGTTTATTGGAAGTTATTAAATGGAATACCAATCGACAAGCAGAGTTGGTTAAAATATTTGAAGTAGGTAAAATATACTTACCTTATCCCGATAAACCAAGTTCCTTACCTAATGAGAAATTAATAATAGCCGGAGCAATAAATAAGACCGGTCGGGGAGATATTTGGGAAAAATCACTTTCTTTAGATGTTTTTGATATTAAAGGTATAATCGAGACAGTTTTCCATGGCTTAAAAGTGGAAAATTGGGAAGTAGTCCCCGGTAATCATCCTGCTTTTCATCCTCTACGGAATGGCAAGATTATTATGGGAGGAGAAGAAGTAGGTATTTTTGGCGAGATACATCCGGAAGTAATAAATAATTATCGTATCCCGGGGAAAGTGAATTTGTTCGAGATTGATTTTGAAAATTTATTACCTAACGTTCCCTCAGATATCAAATATTGTATTTTGCCAAAATATCCTTTAGTTCAGAGAGATTTGGCTTTGATAGTAAAAGAAGAAATACTTTCTGCTGATATTATTAAAACCATAAAATCGATAGATGAAAAATTAATTAAAAAAGTAACTTTGTTTGATATATTTAAAGGAAAGCAAATTGGCGATGGGTATAAAAGCTTAGCTTACTCTGTGGTTTTTCAAGCCGAAGACCGTACTTTGACCGATCAAGAAGTGGAAAATATATTTAAAAAAATCAGAGAGCAATTAATTACTAAATTTTCTGCCAAAATTAGAGAGTAAAAGAGAAGGAGTCAGTAGTCAGAATCCAGAAGCCAGAATTATATTAGCGTATAGCATGATTAGTTACTTGGTTGCCTGGTTAGATGGTTAATGAAATAATATAGAACTAACTAACCAACTAACTAAATACCAACTACTGATTAAAGGGAAATATCTATGACAATAAATTGGATAGATGTATCGATAATGATAATAATCTTATTGAATATGATTATTGGGATACGTCGCGGCATTATCAGAGGAATAATAAACTTAATAGGAGTTATCACTGCAATTTTCCTGGCAATTTTCTGGTTTAAAGAGGTAGGAGAATATATAAGTTCACATAGTCAACTAAGCAGAGAAATAGCAAACATATTAGGTTTTGCTCTAATATTTTTGGGAATATATCTAATCACGAGAATTATTGAAATATTTTTTAAAAAAATATTTTCCTTATTGTTTGTTTCCTGGATCGATGGTTTAGGAGGAGCTTTGTTTGGTTTAACCAAAGGTTCTTTAATAGTGGGAATTTTATTAGTTATTATTACTTTTATTCCTTTACCGGTTTTTTTGAAAGAACAATTAGAAAACTCGTTTTTGGCCAATAGATTTGCGGTGATGACCATAATTGTCTACGATTATTTAAAAGACTGGCTCCCTTTAAGCATTCAGTTTAACACGGAAGAATTTCTTAAAAAATTCCATCTTAATTTAATTGTTATAAAAGATACTGCGAAATATTTTGTTAGTATTTAAAAAAGGTGAGATATATCTTGGATGAGCATACATTTTCAGTTTTAGAATTTTCAAAAATTAGAAATCAATTAAAGGGAAAAATATCCACTGCTATTGGTGAATTAATCGTAGAAAATATCACTCCTAAGATTAATTTGCAGCAAATTTTTAATACTCAAAGAGAAACTACTGAAATGCGAGAAATTATTTCTTACGACGGAACCCCTCCCTTTTCCAGATTAGAAGACATTAGTAGTGAATTAAAAAGATCTGCAGTTAAGGGATCTATCCTTGATGCTAAAAAAATTATAAAAATATTAAAAGTTTTGAAAACTTCTCGCTTGATTAAAAAGTTTCTATTGAAAACCAAAGAAAAATATCCTTTGATTAGAGAGAGAGCAGAAAAAATACGAACTTTTTCCGAATTAGAGAAAGAAATAATACAATGTATCGATGAGGATGGAGTAATTTTAGACCGAGCGAGCCCAGAGTTAAGGAAGATTAGAAGAGATATAATAAAAAAAGAACAAACTCTGAAAAATAAATTGGAAACCATTATCAGATCTTCCCGTTTTGCTGCCATTATTCAAGAACCTTTAATAACTGTAAGACAAAATAGGTACGTTATACCTGTAAAGCAAGAAAAAAAAGCAAAATTTCCAGGAATAGTTCACGATAAATCTGATAGCGGAGCTACTTTATTTATTGAACCCTTTGTGGTGGTAGAGCTAAATAATTTTCTCCGTCAATTAATTAAGGATGAAGAACAAGAGATATTAAAAATTCTGCAAAAAATAACCTCCCTTATTGGAGAAAGAGCACAAGAAATTAATGATAGTGTTTTAAGTCTGGGCGAAATTGATTTTATTTATGCCCGAGCAACATTAGCCGATAAAATGAAGGCAGTAGAACCAACAATAAACCAAGATGGCTTTATTAATCTTATCCAGGCAAGACACCCCTTGTTACAAGGTCCTGTCGTTCCCATTAATATAAATTTGGGAAAAGCTTTTAATATTTTAGTAATTACCGGTCCCAATACAGGAGGTAAGACAGTTACCTTGAAAACTGTGGGCATACTTACCCTTATGGCTCAATGTGGATTACACATTCCCGCTGCCCAAGGGAGCGAGGTTTCTGTTTTCAAAAAGATATTCTGTGACATAGGAGATGAACAAAGTATAGAACAAAATTTAAGCACCTTTTCTTCTCATATGAAGCATATAGTTCAAATTTTAAGGGAGGCTGATTCTAAATCTCTTGTATTACTTGATGAATTGGGTGCGGGTACAGATCCTACAGAGGGAGCAGCTTTAGGTACGGCAGTTTTAGATTTCTTAGGTAAAGAGAAATCCAGGGTAATAGCAACCACTCATCATGATTCTTTAAAGACTTATGCATATTTAACCAAAGGAGTATGTAATGCTCGCGTTGAATTTGACGAAGAAACCTTAAAGCCGACATTTGAGATTTCTATCGGATTACCTGGCAAGAGCTGCGCTTTTATAATTGCCCAAAAATTAGGTTTAGCCTCAGAAGTTGTTTCTCAGGCTCAGAGCTTTTTATCCCAGGAAAAAATTAAAGCAGATAATTTGATTGAAAAGATCGAAGAAGACAGAAAACTAATTGAGAAGGAAAAAAATCTGATAGAAGTGACTAAAGAAGAGAGTATCAAAATTAGAGATAAATTAGAAAAGGAATTAAACAAAATTGAGGAGAATAAAAAGGAAATAATTCTAAAAACTTACCAAGAAGCAGAAAAGATATTAAAGGAAACTCAGAATAGAGCAGAAAAGATAATAGAGAGACTGAATAAGAAAAAGTTTTTAAGCAAAGAATCCAAAGGTCCTTTATTAGAGCAAATGCAAGCAATTAGCAAGGAAATAAAAGATGAGATAGTAAAGATAAAGCCGGAGAAAGAGTTAATTAAAAATCAAAATATTGAAATAGGAGATTATGTATTGGTTAAGAGCTTGAACAAGAAAGGGATAATAGTTTCTATTTCTGCCAAAAGTGAAAAATGCAAGGTTCAAATTGATAATATGAAAATGCTAGTCTCAATTTTCGATATAGAAAAAATAGATAAACTCGATAAGACACCGGAAAAATATACTCATATTGGGAATGGTTTTGATAGAGGTTTAAGTGGAAAGGATAGTTTTTCTTTATCTAAAATAAAAACTTTTAGAAATGAGATTTTTATTCGCCAATTAACTATTGAAGAAGCACGGCCTGTGTTAGAAAAATATTTAGATGACGCTTATCTGTTGGGAGTTTCACCGGTATATGTTATTCATGGAAAAGGCAAAGGCATCTTGAGAGAAGAGGTAAAAAAAATGTTAGATAAAATTCCTTATATCAAATCATTCAGGACTGGAAATACAAAAGAAGGAGGGATTGGAGTTACGGTTGCGTATCTTAAGAAATAAAAAAAATTATATTTATATATCATTTTCGAGTTGTTTAAATTGAAGTCAGTATCCAGAATCCTGGAGCCAGAATAATATTGTATCTCGTATTTTCTGAATTCTGACTACTGACTTCGGGATACTTAAAGGGTTATTCATCTTGTTTTTTATGTTTTTCTCTAAGCTTTTCTATTAAAGATTGAAGAGTTTCTTCCTTTTCTTCAGTTTCTGTGGGTTTTTCTTCATATTTTTTCTTAATTTCTTCGATTTCTTCAAAATAAGGTGTTTTAATTTCCGGATATTCTTCTGTTTTTGGAATTTCAAAATATTTTTGGTGAACTGTGCAATAGGATACAGGTTCTGTGCCTTTTATAAAAGTTACTGTTAATATTTCGGGACAAGAATCAGTAGGTAAAAGCCCGGATTCTTTACAAACAGATATTTTAGTTATTTTATCTGGTTGCAAAAAATCTTTTTTTTCGTTATTTTTAAGGGCATTTTTCATAAAATTAGCCCAAATCGGGGCAGCAACCACCCCACCAGTCATTTTATTACCCAAAGGTTTTCTATCATCATTTCCAATATAAACCGCAGTAACCAAATCCGGAGTAAAACCAATAAACCAGGCATCAACAAAATCATCAGTAGTACCGGTTTTTCCTGCTGCCGGTCTGCCTATCTTAGCATTCCAACCGGTTCCTCTTTCTATTACTTCCTCCATCATATTAATAAGTACATAGCATGTCTCTTCTTTGAATACTTTCTTTTTTTGAGGAATATTATCTTTTATAATTTTACCTGAATAATCTTCTATTTGAATTATAGATAGAGGGTCTACCCTAACCCCTAAGTTAGCAATGGTAGCGTAAGCGGAAGCAATTTCTAAAGGACTTATCTCAGAAGTGCCCAAAGCCAAAGAGAGATCTGGGCGGAGTTCACTTTTTATTCCTGCTTTACGAGAATAATTTATAACTTTTTTTATTCCCACTTGTTCTAATAATTTTACTCCTACTACATTTATGGATTGTTCAAATGCTTCTCTAAGAGTTACCGGTCCGCTAAATTCTTTTTCGTAATTCTCAGGAGACCATCCATTTTCGAAAGTAATCGGAGAATCTTCTATAATATTACTGGGAGTAAATCCATTATCTAAGGCAGTAAGGTAAATAAAAGGCTTAAAAGCAGAGCCGGGTTGGCGGTAAGCTTGAGTTGCTCTATTAAATTTACTTTCCCCAAAATCTTTTCCTCCCACCATTGCTTTAATATGACCTGTCTGAGGTTCAATGGCTATTATTGCCCCTTCATGTCCGGATTCTTGAAGTGCTTTTTCAGCAAAATTTTGCATCTCTAAATCTAAGGTAGTATAAATTTTTAATCCACCTTTGTAAACTACATTAGCTCCATATTCTTCTAAAAGTTGAGAAAGAATAAAAGTGGAAAAATAGGGAGATGTAAAATTATCTCTTTTGTTATTATAATCAAGTTCTAAAGGGCTTTGTTTGGCTTTTTCCATATCCTCTTTAGATATGTAACCTAGTTTAAACATTCTATTTAATATGATATTTCTTCTTTTCAAGGACACTTCCTGATTAAGAATTGGTGAATAATAAGAAGGTCCACGGGGGATTCCTGTTATTAGTGCACATTCTGCAAGGTTTAAATCTTGTACATTTTTATTAAAATACATTTTGGCAGCAGATTGTACTCCGTAGGCACCATGCCCAAAGTATATTTCGTTTAAATACATTTCTAAAATTTCATCTTTGGTGAAAGATCGCTCTATTTGTAAGGCCAACAAAATATCTTTTAATTTTCTATTTAAACTAATTTCTCGAGTAAGAAAAGTATTTATAGCTAATTGTTGGGTTATTGTGCTACCTCCGTGGGGTTTAGCCTCTTTTTTTAATTGTAAAATTATATTTTTAAAATTTTCCCATTGAGCACGCACGATTCCTCGCAAACTTATTCCTTTATGTTTATAAAAATCCGAATCCTCAATAGCAATAGTGGCATTAATTAAATTCGAAGGAATCTTAGAAAGTGGAACTGGATTTCTGTTTTCCTGATAAAATTCAGTGATAATTTCACCATTAATATCATATACTTTGCTATTTATAGCATCTAAAAATTTGTTTCCTTGAACCATTTCTGATATTTTCTGATTATTAAGAGTAGACAGTCCGATAAAAGTAATAGAAAATGTCAGGGTAAAAATTATAATTACTAATAATATTTTTTTGGATGAAGAAATATAGTAAGATTTTTTTAGTTTGTTTTTTGCTGACAAAGCAAAACTCCTTTTTTTCTCGTATTGCGTATCGCGTATCGCGTATTGCGTTACAGAAACGAAAATTCAGGTGTAGGTGCACACAATGGATTGTGCCCTTCTTTTGTAATTGACAGACAGGCGAGACGCCTATCCTACGATTAGGATGTTAGCTAACTAGCAAATCTTCTGTTTTCCTTCTTTTTTCGCTATATACTATTTTTCTTAACGCGATACGCAATACTCGATACGCAATACGAATATATTATATCATAAAATTATATTAAAATTAGAATAGTGTTTTATTGTGTATTAGTGTACACTTTAGTGGGGTAGTTAGATAAAAAGGTTATGTTCACGCTTTCTCTTTACTTTTCATCAATTTATTTTCTTTTTCTTTCTTAACCCGATATGCAATACTCGATACTCGATACGAATTTTATTTCAACTCTTTTAATATAAAATAAACTATGTTATAATTTCAAAGATTAAATATATTTATTATAGGAATATTTTGATATGATTAAACTTAACTATTTAGTTCGTGTAGCGATGATTGCAGCGATTTACGTGGTTCTTAATATTATATTTGCTCCAATAAGTTATGGCCCTATTCAAGTGAGAATTGCTGAAGCCTTAGTAGTTCTTCCCTTTATTGACTCATCAGCTATTATTGGATTATATTTAGGTTGTATTTTAGCAAATGTTTACGGGGGATTAGGGATGGTAGATATAATTGGGGGAAGTCTTTGTACTTTAATTGCTGCATATTTAACTTACAAAGCAAAAAACCCTAAATTAGCACCCCTTCCTCCTGTATTGATAAATGCATTTGGTGTGAGTATTTATTTGCATTTACTCTTCGACTTACCTTATTGGATAACTGTATTGTATATCGGGATAGGAGAAGTCATTGCTTGTTATATTCTGGGCTATCCCTTATTGATTTTGTTAATTAAGAATAAAAATAGGTTAGGGTTAGAATAACGAACAAAAAATAAGGGAATGAATTGTAATAAAAAATATTTAATGTTTTTATTCTATGAAGCGGGGTAATTTATTATGGATATTAAAGAAGAATTAAAGATAATTAAAAGAGGCACAGAAGAAATAATCTCCGAAGAAGAATTGATAAAAAAAATAGAAAAATCAAGAAAAGAAAAAAGACCTCTTCGGGTTAAGCAAGGATTTGATCCTAATGCACCGGATATACATTTGGGACATACGGTGGGTCTACGCAAAATGAGGCAATTTCAAGACCTGGGACATGATATTTATTTTTTGATTGGTGATTTTACCGGAATGATAGGCGATCCAAGCGGTAAATCAGTAACCAGAAAACAGTTGACTGAGGAAGAAGTCAAAAAGAATGCAGAGACTTACAAGAAACAAGTTTTTAAAATATTAAATCCGGAAAAAACCAAAGTAGTATTTAATAGCCATTGGCTGGGCAAGCTTTCTTTCTCGGAAGTTTTAAAAGTATGTTCCAAATATACAGTTGCCCGTATGTTAGAAAGAGATGATTTTTCAACCAGATACAAAGAAGGCAAACCGATAGGTATTCATGAATTTATGTACCCTTTAATGCAGGGTTATGACTCTGTTGCTATACAGGCAGACATTGAATTAGGAGGCACAGATCAGAAATTTAATCTATTAGTGGGCAGAGATATTCAAAGGGAATATAATCAGGAACCGCAAGTTATTATCACCCTGCCTCTTCTTGAGGGAACAGATGGAGTAGAAAAAATGAGTAAAAGCTTAAACAATTATATTGGAATTAATGAACCTCCTCAAGAAATGTATGGTAAAGCTATGTCTGTCCCTGATAATCTTATGACTAGATATTTTGAATTGGTAACCGATGTTTCTTTAGATGAAATCAATAAGATAAAAACAGGTTTAGAAAATAATAATTTACATCCTCGGGATGTGAAAAAGAGATTAGCCAGAGAAATTGTTAAACTTTATCACGGACAGAGTGCCGCAGTTATAGCAGAGGAAGAATTTGAAAAGGTGTTTAAGAATAAACTTTATCCGGAAGAAATAAAAGAATTAATTTTAAAGAAAGATGATTTAAAAGAAGGGAAAATTTGGCTTATTAAGCTTGTTGCCTTATCCGGTGTAGTAGATAGTAAAAGTGAAGCCCGTAGATTGGTTGAGCAGGGTGGAGTAAGAATCAATGGAAAAAAGGTAAGTGACCCCAATCTTGACTTGACTGTCGAAGAAGGCATGATTTTAAAAATCGGAAGGTTAAATTTTATAAAATTAGTTATTAAATAACTATAAATACTTTCTAAGCGATCATTATTAGTCTTTACCTCATCTTTATTCCCTCTCCCCTTCGGGGGGAGAGGGTCAGGGTGAGGGGGAAACAAACGCAATACTCGATACTCGATACTAATTTATTCTGATTCCCTTTTTCTATTTTCTTAACTAGCTAACCAGGTAACTAACTAACCAGCAAGTGAAGTAATGTGTAACCTGTAATAAGTATCTGTTTTTATAATTTCAGAAATTTAATCTTATTACTCATTACATATTACTTGTTACTGTATTTTATACGAGATACGATTCACGATATACAAGATACGAATCTCCCTACTCTTTTCTAATCTGAAGATGAGCCTGAAACAATCCCCTGACAGACAGAAGGTTTGACAGGCTAAAGGCAAGAGTCATAATAGCTATATTATGGTGATAACTATGAATGACTCAAAATTAAGCAGTATTGTTGAAATAAAGAGGTTTTTGCAAGAATCAGAG
>Ga0209986_10004340_pt1 | contig 12043 bp, 12 predicted proteins | sample BlataG_FD_183168 | JGI IMG/M metagenome (GOLD analysis project Ga0209986, IMG submission 183168) | Deep subsurface microbial communities from Black Sea to uncover new lineages of life (NeLLi) - Black_00105 metaG (SPAdes) (version 2) | ecosystem: Environmental > Aquatic > Marine > Oceanic >...
ATGGAAGATTTTGAAAAGATACTGGTAAATACCGTAACCCCTGACTCTGTTGCTGCTATAGTGATTGAACCTATCCAGGGAGAAGGAGGATTTAATGTCCCCCAGGAGGGATTTTTAGAATACTTAATAAAACTCACTAACAAATATGGTATGTTACTGGTAACCGATGAGATTCAAAGTGGTATAGGTCGAACCGGAAAGTTTTTTGCCATAGAAAACTGGGATATAGAACCGGACATAATCTGTCTGGCTAAATCTTTGGCTGCCGGTCTGCCTCTTTCGGCAGTAATTGCCAAAAAAGAGATTACCGATACCCTCCCCGAAGGATGTATCGGCGGAACCTATGTAGGTAACCCGGTAGCCTGTCGGGCAGCACTGGAGGTAATAAAGATTATCGAAGAAGAACACCTCTTGGACAGAGCTCTAAAGATCGGAGAAAGATTAAAAGAACGCTTCCTTCAAATGAAAGACAGCTATCCCCTAATAGGAGAGATTCGGGGCATAGGAGCGATGATGGCTATAGAATTGGTAAAAGACCAAAAAACCAAGGAACCTGCCACCCAGGAAACAGCCCAAATTGTTCAGGAATGCATAAAAAATGGAGTATTTATTGCCACTGCCGGAATCAATAAAAACCTTCTTAGGATGTTGGTCTCAATCGAGATTACCGATGAGCAGTTAGATGAGGCCTTAGACGTATTAGAGAAGGCAGTAGATAAAGTTTAAAAAAAATAAAAAAAATAGATAAAAAAAAGAGGAATTTTGAAAGTTAGACCGAAATTAGTATATATTCATATGAAAGGAGGAAATTATTTTATGTAAAAATAAAGTAGTAAGAATATTTTTTCATTTCTAAAACAAAAAGGAGGTTTACGAAAAAATGTTGAAAGAAAGTAAAGGGAGAAAAATTTTATCTCTCTCAAAAGTCTCAGTACTAATCATGGTTATCATTTTAGTGTTGAGTGTAATTGGGTCTGTACAAGCAAAAGAGTTAGTTTTTAAATTAGGTCAGGTATTACCCGCAGAACATAGTTGGGGTCTTTGTAGCTCGGGGTTTGCTGAAGAAGTTACCAAAAGAACTGAAGGACGGGTTACTATTGAAGTTTACCATAATGCTCAATTGGGTAATGAAAAAGACATGGTTGAAGGTTTGCAATTGGGTACTTTACAAATGGGATTGATAGGGGGCGGTTCTTTCCAGGACTTAGAACCCAAAATGAGTATTGCTAATCTACCTTATGCATGGGAAGATCATTTTCACGCCTATCGAGCTTTTGATGGAGAACTTGGCGATAAATTATTAGATCTTCTTGCCAAAAAAGGTATAGTTGGATTATCCTGGTGGGAAAATGGTTTCCGAAATATTACTAACAATAAGAGGTCTATTGATACACCAGAGGACTTAAAAGGATTAAAATTAAGAGTAACTCCTATTAAAATGCGTTTAGATACTTTTAATGCGCTAGAAGCTCTCCCTGTGCCCATGCCTTTTTCAGAACTCTATTCCGCACTCCAACAGGGCGTAGTAGATGGTCAGGAAAATCCTCTGGCAATTATTTATAGTAACCATTTTTATGAGGTACAAAAATATCTATCCATGACCGGTCATATCTGGGGAACTGCAATCTTGGTTATTTCTGAGAAAGATTGGAATAAAGTTTCTCCAGAGGACAAGGTAATTATTGAAGAAGCTGCAAAAAAATGGGCTAATGAACAAAGAAAAATGATTCGAGACGCGGAGGATGATTTAAAATCAAAGCTTGCAGAGAAAGGGATGATTGTTAACGAAGTAGACAAAGCTCCATTTATTGCAAAAGTCCAACCAGTATGGAAAGAATATGAAGAAACATTTGGGGAAGATTTCATTGAATTAATAGATAAATACAGGAAGTAAAAAGTAAAAAAATCTAAGGATGCCTATAATTCTCCTTTTGGTGAATTGTGGGTATCCTTATTTAATATTTTGTAGAGTTAGAATTTATTTTTTAATTATATGTCTTTACTAATTTATGGACTAATAGGTGAGAAAAAATTGAACAATCAAGAAATATTAATAAGAGATTTATCAAAGATTATTCCCGAAAAAATATATGATTTTAAAAGGAAAACGATTTTTTCTCCTTTAGTTACTAGTAATAGTAATTTAATGTTTGCTTTAATAGAAGGGCAATATCTAGCGAAAAGCCAGAATCATATACATCCAGGGGATGAAGTAACCTTAACCCTGTCTGGAAAAGCTGAGATTATTATTAGTAATGAAAAATATACCATATTACCTCAGACCGCAATTCGGGTTCCTCCCTGGCAAATGCATCCTCTAGTCGTGACCAGTAAAGAGACGTGGATTGCTCTTGCTGCTTATTGTGATAATTGTTCATTATTAAAGGAAAAGAATAAAAATATTATTAAAGATGTTAAATCTAAGATAATAAAAGATACTTCCAGAGTCAAATTTCAAAATAAAAATAATTTAAAGATAAAAACTATATTTTCGCCTTGTATAACGGAGGTAGGATATCTTAATCTCTCTATAATAAAAAGTCACTGTATTAACAATGGTGATAGCGAAAAATATTGTAATTTTGGGGAAAATATATTCCTAACTCTAAGTGGTATAGTTGAAGTAGAAACTAAAACAAAAAAATATTTGTTAGCTCCTGAAAGAGCAATTTTAATTAGTTCAGAACAAAATATTTCATTGAGGGTTATTAGCAAGGAACCATGGATTGGGATAAATATTTCTTGCAAAAATTGTCCTCTTTTACAAATAAAGATAAATAAGAAAAATAAATTAAGTTATAAGGAAAAACAAATATGAAAGAATTTTTACCGATAAAATTTCTAAATTTCATCATTGTAGCTATGTTTAGTTGTATGTCTGTAGCGGTTTTTATTCAAATAATTTTTCGTTATCTTTTACATCAACCTATTTATTGGTCTGAGGAATTCCCCCGATTTATTCTTATCTGGCTTACTTTTCTTGGTTCAGCTATAGCAATGAAAAATCGTTCTCACCTGAGTATATCATTATTGACTAATCGATTATCTGTACAAAAAAGAATATGGGTTCAATTTTTCGCAAATTTATTATCTTTATTATTTATTTCAATTTTAGTATGGGGCGGGATAATTATTACTATTTTAACTATGCCTAATCGAACAGCAGCTCTTCAAATGCCTACTGGATTAGTTTACCTTGCAGTCCCGGTAGGGGGGACAATAATGATTATCTATCTCTTGAAAAATACCATAGAGTTATTTAAAGAAAATAATAATAAAACAAAAAGCAAGGAGGAAGAAAAATGTTAATTTTAACTATAGCGCTTCTTTTTTTTATTTCGATTAATATTCCTCTTGCTATATCTATTGGCTTATCTTCGCTAATATATATATTACTAACTCAGACAATACCTCTTACCCTTATTGCTCAACGTATGGTAGCCGGAGTCGACTCTTTTCCTCTTTTAGCTATACCCTTTTTTCTTTTTGCAGGAAGTCTTATGGCAGAAGCAAAAATTACGCCGCGCATTATGCAATTAGCTAATTCTTTCGTAGGAAAAATCAAAGGCGGCCTGGCAATGGTAATGGTTTCATCCTGTATGTTATTTGGGGCAATATCTGGTTCAGGGGTTGCCGATGTAGTCGCTATCGGTTCCATTCTATTGCCAGCTATGAAAAAAAGTGGTTATAAACCTGAATTTAGCGTCTCCCTTTTAGGGTGCTCCGGGGCTCTGGCCACAATAATACCTCCTAGCGTGGTCATGGTTATATTGGGAGTAACCACAGGAACATCTATTGGTAAACTTTTTTTAGGAGGAATAATTCCTGGAATTATTACTGGTTTTTCTTTGATGATCTTAGCTTATTTCTTTTCTGTTAAAAGAGAAGATGAGCAAGGAAAATCTTTTTCTTTGAGAAAAATTTTATATGCATTTAAAGATGCCTTTTTATCCCTAATGATGCCCATAATAATTATCGGAGGAATACTTACAGGCGTTTTTACTCCCACCGAAGCTGCAATAGCAGCAGTAGCCTATGCACTTTTTCTTGGTATTTTTATTTATCGTACTATTAAGATAAAACAATTACCAGGAATGATTCTTTCTACTGTAGAAACAAGCGCTACAATTTTATTCATTATCGCCTCTGCCTCTATTTTTGGATGGGTTCTGGCAGCAGAACAAATTCCTCAGCATTTTGCAAACGGGCTCTTTTCCTTAACTAATAATTATTATTTGGTCATTTTTCTTATTAATATAATGCTCCTTATCTTAGGCATGTTTATGGAAACCATAGCAATAATAATCATTGTAGTTCCGGTTCTAATGCCGGTTGTTAATTCTCTGGGAATGGACCCTGTCCACTTTGGGGTTATGCTTGCGGTTAATTTAGCTATTGGCGCTAATACTCCTCCTGTAGGAGTAGATCTTTTAGCTGCCTGTCGCATAGGTGGAGTTAGCCTTGAAGGAACACTGAAATATGTCGTTTTTTTTGTAGGGGTTATGGTAATTGCTTTAATTCTTATTGTTTTATTTCCTTCACTTGTCTTGTTTGTACCTAATTATTTTATACCTGGTTAAATTAAAATGAAAAAATGTAATATAAATCATATACAATATTGAAGCTGATAGTAAAATTATATAAGGAGAATTAAGGGGAAAGTGATGCAAATTAAAGATATTTTTTCTAAGAAAGCGAAAGGAATTTCCTATCCCAAAATTAGAGAAATATTCGATAGGGCAAGTAAATTTCAGGATGTAATAAATTTAGGAATTGGGGACCCTGATTTCGATACTGACAGTGGAATTATTAACAGAACATTTGAATTGATAAAAGAAAAAAAATCTACCCATTATACACCTGTTCCTGGATATAAAGAATTAAGAGAAGCCATTGCTTTAAAATATAGAGAAGAAAATAAATTTGAAGTCAATTATGAGGAAGTTATTGTTACCCATGGAGCACAATATGCGTTAATGGTAACAATGCTTACTCTGCTTAATCCCGGGGATGAAATTTTAATACCCGATCCTTATTATCCAAGTTATCCCTCGCAAACATTTTTAACCGGGGCTGTTCCGATTTTTATACCGACATTTGAAAAAGATGGCTTTAGGATAAAGAGTGAGAATATTGAAAAGAAGATTACTAAAAAAAGTAAGTTAATTATTATAAATAGTCCTAATAATCCTACAGGAGCAGTTTTAGGAGAAGAAGACTTGAAAGAAATATCTAAAATAGCCATAAAAAATAATTTGATAGTAATTTCTGATGAGGTCTATGAGACGATGATTTACGATAATAAAAAGCATTTTTGTATTGCTAATTTTCCAGGAATGAGAGAAAGAACGGTAACTATTAATAGTTTCTCTAAAAGGTATGCTATGACTGGTTGGCGAGTTGGATATGCAGTTGCCGCAAAGGAAGTCATTACAAATATGATGAAGATAAGTGGAAATAATTTAAGTTGTCCCTGTTCGGTTTCTCAGCAAGCGGCAATAGCTGCACTAGATAGCTCACTAGGAATAATCGAAAAGATGAAATTTGAATATGAAAGAAGGAGAAATTTTATTGTTACAGAGTTAAATAAAATAAAAGGAATTTCTTGTATAAAACCGAAAGGTGCTTTTTATGTTTTTGCAAACATAAAAAAGACGGGAAAATCTTCAGAGGAAATATATGATGAATTATTAACTGAAGGAAGATTGGTAGTTATCCCTGGTTCCGCCTTTGGTAAACAAGGAGAAGGTTATATTAGAATTGCCTACACGCTTCCTATAGATAGGTTAAGAGAAGCTGTAAAGAGAATAAGAAAAGTTATCGAAAAAGAATAAAGTTATAATTATTTTTAAAATAACTGCAAATATTATTTGAGATTAGTAAAAATAATTATAGTACAGAAAGGAGAAATTTATAATAAGTAAAAAAGATTATTATATAAAATCAGTCATTAAAAGCTTGAATATTCTAAATTTATTTTCTAATTCAAGACGTGAATTTAGCATATCTGAAATAAGCAAAGCATTGGATTTAGGTCTTAGCACAACCTATCGATTGCTCAGTACATTAAAATATAAAAATTATATTGAACAAAATCCTCAAAATTTAAAGTATAAATTAGGTTATGCATTTCTCAATAAGGCTTTTTTAGCTTCCCATAATGAAGCAGACATTATAAAAAAATCGATACCTTACTTAGAAAATTTACGAGACTTTACTAAAGAAAGTGTTAGTTTGGCAGTTTTAGATGGAACGAATATAGTTTATATTACTAAAATAGATAGTTATGAACTTTTAAGAACGAATATTGAAGTAGGTAGAAAGTTTCCTGCGTATAAAACAGCGTTGGGAAAAGTATTATTAGCACATCTTTCATCAAAAAAATTTAATCGGCTATATAATATAGATAAATTTTCTGCTGACTTAAATGTTTCTGAATTAAGGCAATGTTTAGAAAAGGTAAAGATTGAAGGATTTGCTGTTGATAATGAAGAATGTACTCCTGGAATAAGATGTTTGGCCGCGCCTATAGTAGATGCAACTGGAGAAGTATCAACAGCGATAAGTATTAGTGGCCCTGGAATACGTTTTACTTTAGAGAAAATAAATTTATGTAAGAGAGAACTCGTTAAAGTTGCCAGAGAAATATCTTTTAAAAGTGTATAGAAAAAACATGTAGAGGAATTATTTTTTTATTACCCCCCCTTGATAAGTATTTCTAATATTAGTTTTTTAAAGAGAATCTGTCAAGTAACCACATCCCTCAAATCATCTGTCTGAGTCATTATTAATTTTGTAAAAAGTGAGTCTACCTGTCTATTCAAAAAAAATTAAAAAAATTTTAAAAAAAAGAAGGATTTTTTAAACACCGTGTGGTATATTTAAAATAGCGAATTGGGTCACCCAGTAACCCACTTTCCAAATCAAAAGAGGCAGATATGAAATTTAGAGAAATTACTCCTGTTCGTTTATATGAAAGTGCAATAGAACAGATTATGAATTCAATTAAAAATAATAAACTAAAACCCGGGGATAAACTTCCTCCGGAGAGAGAATTGGCTGAAAAATTATCTATAAGTAGAGGCTCCCTAAGGGAAGCATTTCGAGTTTTAGAATCGAGGGGTTTAATTAAAAGTAAACCGGGTGGGGGAAGATATATTCGAGATATAAGAAAAAATGGACATAATAATACAGAAAATATTATCTTAAGTTTAGAAAAATCTTCTATTTTAGAACTTTTAGAGGCAAGAGAGATGCTTGAGATAAAAATTGCTAAAATCGCTGCTCAAAGAGCCACCCCCGAAGATATAAAATCAATTGAAAAGGCTCTAAACAAAATGAACAAGAAAGAAGAACTAAAAGATGATAAAAAAACAGAATCGGATACCGAATTTCATTTGGCTATTGCCAGCGCATCTCATAATTTTGTCTTCGTCAATATAATAAAATTACACTTGGATTTATTAAGAGATACTCGAGAAAAGACCCAACAAATTCCCGGAAGGCGGGAGGAGCGATGGCGCGAACACCAGGCAATATTGCAGGCCATTAAAGAACATGATACTAAAAAAGCCGGAGAAACTATGCTGAAACATTTGAGAAATGTGAGAGAAGTTTTGGTAAAGATGTAAAATTAGATTGAAAATTATATTAAGAATTGGAAAAAGTAGAACAAAGATTAGGATGTTCAAAGAATATTATTTAGTGAAAGCGAGGAGATATATATAATGAAAGAGATAAGAGTTCTATCACCCGTAGGGATGTTGGGATATGGTTTCCCAGCAGAATCTTTTCAAAAGGGCTTAGAAAAAAACCCCCACGTTATAGCTGCAGATGCAGGTTCCACTGATGCCGGTCCTCATAAATTAGGGGCAGGAGTGGGTATTGTAAGCAAAGAAGCAACCAAAAAAGACCTTACTTTAATGTTAACTGCCGGATGTGAAAATAAAATACCGGTTATTATCGGTTCTGCCGGAGGTTCCGGTGCCGAAGTCCATCTTAATTGGACCTCAGAAATAGTAAAAGAAATTGCCAAAGAGAAAAACCTACACTTTAAGATGGCCTTGATTCATGCCGAAGTTGAAAAGGATTATCTTAAAAAGAAGTTAGCCGAAGGGAAAATAAAACCTTTAGGCCCCGTCCCTGAATTAACTTCTAAAGATATAGAAGAAGCTACTCGAATTGTGGCGGTAATGGGCACACACTCTCATATAAAAGCCTTGGAGATGGGGGCAGAGGTTATTATTGCCGGTCGTTCCAATGACCCGGCTATGTTTGCCGCTTTACCCATTAAAGAGGGCTATGACCCGGGTCTGGCTTTGCATATGGGAAAGATTTTAGAATGTGGAGCCATGGCTTCTACCCCGGGGACCACCTCTGATTGTATGATGGCATATTTAAGAGAGGATTGTTTTATAGTAGAACCGACTAATACCATGCGAAAATGTATCCCCAGCACAGTAGCTGCTCACACTCTTTATGAAAAATCGAGCCCCTTACATATTATTGGTCCGGAAGGAGTAGTTGATGTTACCGGATGTAAATTCGAACAGTATAGTGAAAGGGCAGTAAAAGTATCGGGCTCCAAACTAAAGAAGAGTGAAACCATTAATATAAAATTAGAAGGGGCAAGTAAAGTGGCTTATCGGACTATATGTATTGCCGGGTTAAGAGACCCTATTATGATTAAACAGATTGATGAATGTGAAAAACATGTCCGTGATACCGTACTTACTTACTTTAATGATATTTCTCCGGAAGATTACAGCCTAATCTTTCATATTTACGGGAGGAACGGAGTCATGGGAGAATTGGAGCCTCAAAAAGAGATTACTTCTCATGAACTTTGTCTGATCTTGGAAGTCGTAGCCAAAGATCAGGAGCTGGCTAACACTATTTGTGCTTTTGCTCGTTCTACTTTAATGCATTATTCTTACAAGGGGCGCGTTGCTACTGCCGGTAATTTAGCTTTTCCTTATGCTCCGTCTGACATACCTACCGGGGCGGTGTACAGATTTAATATTCATCACTTAGTAGAAGTCGATAACCCCGATGAACTTTTTTCCATAGAAATAGTAGAAGTTTGAAATAATAAGGAATTTAAAAAGGAGAATATATAAATGACTAAAGAAGTTTCTATTATAGATTTAGTGAAAGTAATTAGAAGTAAAAATGCCGGTCCTTTTGAGTTGACCTTTGATATAATTTTTAAAGATAAGGAGACTTACGAAAAGGTTAAAAAAACCAAAGTAATTACCAAAGAACTTATTGCCAAACTCTACCATGTTCCTATTGAAAAAGTTCTTTATTTCGTAGAATTTGACCCAGCTAATGCCATAAAGGCAACTATTGTAAGACCGGTGGATTCGGGAAGCATCGGAGAGACTGATGTTTATGGTGCTCAACAACACGCACCACTTTTAGAGATCAAAATACCTTACGAGGAATAAGGAGGAAAAGATGAGCGAAGATCTATTAAAATTTATTCCGGAATTTAATTTAATTAAAGATTCAGGTTTAAAGGAAAAGGTTTTAAAAGTGTGGGACATTGCTCTTGCTGCTGGGGGATGGGAAGTGAGTGACCTGCAAAGAATGCCCTTTACTTTATTAATTGAATTTTGTCCGTGTAATATGATTGAACATATTAGGGGAGTAGTAAATGTTTCGATAGGGGCTGCGAAAGCCCTTCAAAGCATCTATGAAGATAAAGTGAAAATAAATGAGGATTATCTTATTGCCGGGGCATTGCTTCACGATATTGGGAAATTAGTAGAATATAAAGAGGAGAATGGAAAATTTATTCAGAGTAATTTGGGAAAGCTGGTACGTCACCCTATATCTGGCGTAGGTCTTTGTTACAGTCAGGAAATTCCTGAAGAAATAATGCATATTATTGCCTCCCATTCCTGGGAGGGAGATCGTTCCAAGCGAACTCCGGAAGCCATTATTGTCCACCATGCTGATTTTACTAACTTCGAACAATTCAAATAAACTTTAATACCAAGATTTATTTGTAAATAAAAATATACTTTTTTAAAGTAAAAAATATTATTAGAAAAAGTATCTTTACTATTAAAATAATAAATTTCTTGATAAACAGAAGGCTTGTCTTATTAAAACCAGCTAACTAATTAACCAGCTAACCAACTAACTAAATAAGGAGGGTAAAGATGGGTAAAACTTTTGCGGAAAAGATATTAGCCCTTAAATCGGGCAAAGAAAGTGTAGTTACCGGAGAAATTGTGACCGTTTCCCCGGACATAGTAATGTCTCATGATAATACCGCCGCTATAGCTAAAAAATTCAAACAGATTGGAATTGATAAAGTAAAACATCCGGAGAAGATAGTAATTCCCTTGGATCATTGCGTCCCGGCAGCAACAGAAAAATATGCTTCCAATCATAAAGAGATAAGAGAGTTTGTTCGGGAACAGAAAATTGAAAATTTTTATGACATTAATACCGGAGTCTGCCATCAGGTTTTACCGGAAAAAGGTCATGTGCTTCCAGGAACTCTAATTTTAGGAGCCGACTCACATACCACTACTTATGGGGCATTTGGAGCTTTTTCAGCAGGTATCGGTAGGAGTGAAGTAGCTTCCATCTGGGCTACAGATGAAATCTGGCTTAGAGTGCCGGAGACTATCAAGGTAAATATTGAAGGAGAAATTTCTCCGGGAATATATCCCAAGGACATAATCCTCCACATTATTGGGGATTTGGGTGCGGATGGAGCATTGTATAAAGCAGTAGAGTTTAGCGGAAAAGTAGTTAGGGATATGGATATCGGGGGTAGAATGACTCTATGTAATATGGCAGTGGAGATGGGTGCAAAGATCGGCTATGTAGAACCAGATGAAAAAACTATTCAGTGGCTTGCTGCAAGAACCAATAAAAAATATGAAATAATAAAGTCAGATGCTAATGCTGAGTATGAAAAAATCATAGATTACGATATAAGTGATTTAGAACCTCAAATTGCCTGTCCTCACACTGTAGACAATGTAAAACCTGTTTCTGAAGTGGCAGGGACCAAGATTAATCAGGCATTAATTGGAACTTGTACCAATGGAAGATTAGAAGATTTAAAAGTTGCTAGCGAGATTCTTCGTGGTAAAAAGATTTCTAACGGAGTTAGACTTTTAGTCTTTCCTGCCTCGATGGAGGTCTTTGCCCAGGCGATGGAATTAGGAATCCTTCAGGAATTAGTTAAAAGTGGGGCAGTAATAATGAATCCGGGATGTGGCCCTTGTTTGGGAGCTCATGAAGGGGCTTTGGCCCCAGGAGAAGTTTGCTTGAGTACAGCTAATAGAAATTTTAAAGGGAGGATGGGCTGCAATGAGGCAAAAGTTTACCTGGCCAGTCCGGCAACCGTAGCGGTTTCTTCACTCTATAATGAAATTACCGATGTAAGGGGGGATTTAAAATGAGTATTAAAGGGAAAGTATGGAAATATGGTGATGATGTAAATACTGATGTTATCTTTCCGGGGAAATATACTTATACCATAACTGACCCAAAAGAGATGGCTCTTCATGCCCTGGAAGACCTTGACTCGAAGTTTGCCAAAGAAGTTAAAAAGGAAGATATTATTGTCGCTGGAAGGAACTTTGGCTGTGGTAGTTCTCGGGAACAAGCCGCAACCTGTCTTAAATATGCTGGTGTAGGGGTAATTGTTGCCAAATCATTTTCTAGAATATTTTTCCGAAATGCTATTAACCAGGGACTTCCCTTGGTTCAATGCAAAGAAGCAGTGGAGAATATATCTTCAGGTGAATTAATTGAAATTAATTTTGAAAAAGGAAAATTATCGTGTAAGAAGGGAGTTTTTGATTTTCCTCCTTTACCGGAATCGGTATTAGGGATTCTTAAAGATGGGGGACTTATTCCTCATACTAAAAAAATATTAAAAATTAAAGAAGGAGAATAAAAAGATGGCAAAATATAAAATAGCTTGGCTGCCGGGTGATGGAGTCGGAAATGATGTAATGGAGGCAGCAAAAATTGTATTGGATGAGCTAAAACTTGATGCTGATTATTTACC
>Ga0209986_10004341_pt1 | contig 12042 bp, 18 predicted proteins | sample BlataG_FD_183168 | JGI IMG/M metagenome (GOLD analysis project Ga0209986, IMG submission 183168) | Deep subsurface microbial communities from Black Sea to uncover new lineages of life (NeLLi) - Black_00105 metaG (SPAdes) (version 2) | ecosystem: Environmental > Aquatic > Marine > Oceanic >...
GAAGAAAACTGCTCGGAAAAGGGTAAGATAATTGGATAGAAGACTGGAAAATTATGCGTATGCATAGGAAGTGTTGAAAGGGCGTGAAGTGAAAAATGGGTCCCACTTGCTCTGATAATAACATCTTTATTTATCGATACAGCCAGTTACTTTTAAGGTTGGTAGAAGTGAAGAAGTTTGAATTCATAGAAAACTTGAAGTCAGACGTGATGTTTAAGGCGTATGGAAAATCTTTAGAAGAATTGTTTGTTAATGCGGCGTTGGCTTTATTTAGTGTGATATGCCAAATTGATAAAATAGAGCACCAAAAAGTGAAGGTAGTGGAAGTTAAAGGTAACGATCTAGAGGATCTGATGTTTAATTGGCTACAGAAGTTAATTGGGATAGTTGACACCGATGATTTGTTCTTTTCAAGATTCGAAATATTAACAATGGAAGAGGATGGTACGTATTTAAAAGCAAGATGTCACGGTGAACCAGTAACTCCCGAAAAAGGAGAGACCGTCGTAAAAGGCGTTACATATTATAAATATGAATTTAAGAAAGCAAAAGAAGGTTACAGCATTAGAGTTAGTTTAGATATTTAGGAGGAGCTGTTAGAAATGAAAGAAAAACTGAAGCAAGTCTCGGAGTATGTGTGGGAACTAGACAAAAATGTAAGGCCAAAGATGAGAGTGAAAGCAAAAATCATAGCATCAAAAGTAGTGATTGAGGCAATAGATGATGCGGCGGTAGAGCAATTAACAAACGTTGCCTGTTTGCCAGGTGTCATCGAACCCGTCATCGGCTTACCAGACATGCATTGGGGATATGGTCTGCCGATGGGAGCAGTGAGTGCATTCGGTGCTGACGATGGGATAATTTCCGCCGGGCTTTGTGGGTTCGACATAAACTGTGGAATAAACTCCATAAGAACGAATCTAACCTACGACGAAGTGAAAGAAAAAATAACGCAACTGGTTCCGGCTTTATTTAGTGTTGTTCCTTGCGGTGTTGGGTCCAGAGGGAAATTGAGATTATCTCCAAATCAACTGGATGAAGTCTTGACTAGAGGACTGAATTGGGCGGTTGAGAATGGTTACGGAACCAAGGAGGATATAGAGCACACAGAAGAAAATGGTTGTATGAAAGGAGCTGATCCCTCAAAGATTTCAAGTCTGGCTAAGCGTAGGGGCGCGCCTCAGCTCGGAACTTTGGGCGCTGGAAATCATTTCTTGGAGATTCAAAGGGTGACTGACATTTTTGATGAAGAAACGGCAAGGAAGTGGGGTGTTGTGGATAAAGATCAGGTCGTGATCATGATTCATTGTGGTTCTCGTGGTTTTGGGCATCAGGTAGCTACAGATTACTTGAAGATTCAGGAGCGGGCTGTTAGAAAATATGGTATCTGGCTTCCCGACAGACAATTAGCTTGTGCTCCAGTCAAATCGAAGGAAGGGCAAGACTATTTTGCAGCGATGAAATGTGCTGTGAATTATTCTTTCACAAACAGACTGGTCATGACCCAGTGGGTTCGCGAGACTTTTGAAAAGGTTTTTGGGAGAAGTTGGGAAGATATGGACATGCAGACGATATACGCACTCTGTCACAATGTTGTTAAACTAGAAGAACACACTATTAACGGAGAAAGAAGGAAAGTGTATGTTCATCGGAAGGGTTCGACTAGGGCGTTTCCAGGACTACCGGTTTTGATCGCGGGGACGATGGGCACTGCTTCTTACATCTTAAAGGGTACAGAAAAAGCTATGCGGGACACTTTTGGTTCTTCCGTGCACGGTGCAGGCAGAGCGATGAGCAGACACGCAGCAATCAAAAAATATTGGGGAGAAAAAGTGAAACAAGAATTAACACAGAAGGGAATAACCGCAAAATCAACCCATCCAAAAATCTTGGCAGAAGAGGCGCCACAAGCATACAAAGATGTGGAAATGGTAATAGAATCCATTCACGGGGCAGGAATCTCATTAAAAGTGGCGAGACTAACACCTATGGGTGTTTGCAAAGGTTGACGCTGCTACTCAATTTTGATGTCTGTTATTTCTGTTTCTTGATACTATAAAACCTGCCCCGATGTATATCGGATGGTTTTATTCTCCTGAATTATCCGCATTCATCCGTTTGAAACAATATCTGGAAAAAACAAAATCTGTCAAAACTGACTTTGGCTTAATATATTTCCTATCAAAGACGTTTACAGCCTGCAGGATCTCTAAACAACCATACGGAAAATCCAAAGAAGTTGAACAACTTTTACAAAGCAAAGGTATCACGGATCGCAGTAGTCCCGAATACTCAGCTTATGTAGTTTACCATAAATGGATAGAGAATGTTCATGAGGCAGAAATAGACAATGAATGTAAAGTCTATTCCAGTAACTTACCTTCAAAGATGTGGGAAATGTACAAACTCTTAGACGTTTATGAGGAACTTGCAAGAACGAAACATTATCTAATACCTGAAGAAATTGAAGTTTTTAAAGAGAAGGCCTGTTTCAGCGGAAGACTCTTTCTCGGCGTTCTTTCGCTTCAAATACAGGTTGTATTGATATTCTTTGCGTCACTGTTGGAAACATCTAGGGCAATACGATTACGGTCTGCCAGTATCATTATCTTCAAGGTTTTCCCGCACCTGCAGAATCTTCGGCCATAACACTTGTTAGCGCGCGCCAATCTTCACCTATGGTTAAACATATAACTAGTCAAGATAGCATTCTGATTAGGGGAAGAAGTGAATGCGGGAAAGGGCTAAGCGGAAGTGTAAAGCTTGTGGAAAACTGTTTTTGCCAGACAATGATTTTCAAGGCTTCTGCTCAGACAGGTGCTACCGAGTTTTCAAAGGAGAAATAAAACCAAGTGCTTAGTATAGCGCGCGCGATCAAAGAAATCCATGTATGACAGGATATAAAGCAGTCTTAAAGGCAGTACGTGACAATATTTGGTTATCATATTGGTTCTGAAACTATTTGTAGGGGTCTTCCTTCTGTGAGTGCTTGGGCTGTTTTTTTCCTTGCGCTTTGTAGGAGCCTCCAGACAGTTCCCCTTGAGACTCCCATTCTTTTTCCTGCCTCTTCTTGTGATAGTCCTTCTAGGTCTACGAGTCTGAAGGCTTCCAGTTCTGCTAAGTCTATGAATATGGGTTCAAGGCTTCTCGCTGGGTTTGGAATAAAACCTGCTATTGGCGGAGTCATCCCTAATGTAACGGGTTTTGGGAATCTTCCTCTTCTGCCGCGTCTTCTTCTGCGTCCTTGTCGCCACATCGGTTTTCCCTTGTTCTGTTTATGTATGTCTCGGCGGAACTTTTATATATTTCTGTGCATATTCGCATAAATGATAAACGTGCATAAACACGAAAATAGAGGTGAAAAATGAAAATGCCAAGAGGAGACAGAACAGGACCTTGGGGTTTAGGACCCATGACTGGAAGAGCAGCAGGCTACTGCGCAGGTTACCCCGTTCCCGGATTCATGAATCCCACAGTTGGATATGGCAGAGGTTTCGGCAGAGGATGGGGCAGACGGCTGTGGGGTTACCCGGCGCAATATCCATACGCTTATCCACCACGGCAATACGCATATCCACCGCCAATATATCCGCCAACAGCACCACCACAATCTCCAGAACAGGAACTCGCAGCAATAGAAGAATACAAGAAAGAGTTAGAAGCAGAAAGAGCGGACCTCGAACAAGAAATGAACAATATTGAAGCGAGAATCAAAGAATTAAAGACGAGGACTGAACAGGGAAAACAGCAACCATCGGGACCGTGAAACTATCGAGTTCACAAATGAAATTAATGCGTTCACGTCAACACTCTTCGCCATAACCTCCTTCTTTATTAAAGTTTCAATTCCTAAATCAGGTCTTAGTTAAGAGTTGAGTAGTATGGGAAAGTTGAGAATAGCTGTTCCAACCAAAACGCGTGCAGGTTTGGAAGATGTTGTTTCTGAAGTTTTTGGCAAAGCCAAAACTTTTACTATAGTGGACGTTGAGGATGGCGAAGTTAAGAACGTGCAAGTAATTGATAATCCAGCTGCTTCCTATGAATATGGTGCTGGACCGGTTACGGTAAAGATGTTAGCAGACCTAAATGTAGACCTGGTAGTGACTGCTGAGCTGGGTCCGGGAGCATTAACCTTGCTTGAGCAGCACAACATAAAGAAAGCTTCAGTTAAACCTAACACAAAAGTTGCAGACTCCATCAAAGAAGCCTTATCAAAATTGAAAGCTGAATAGACCTAAGCAAAATATTCCCAAATCTAGCGTTTTTTGCTAATTTAACCACTATAAACTAATTTCAAATTGCAATATAGTAGAACATTTCTATAGAAACTTTGCGCGTAACGAAATGCTTTTTAGCCTTAGTGTTACTATTTTAGAAAATAGTGTTACCAATGATAGTTACATTGGCTAAACGTATGCTCTCGAAGAGCTTCTCAAAAGTTAAGTTCAAATTCACCTAATTGGATTGGGATGAGCTCAGTAGTTCCGATTTTGGTCTATACATTCACGTACCTTTTTGCAGAATGTTTTGTTCCTTCTGTCCCTTCTATAAGGTCAGGTACGATGAAAAACTCAAAAAGAAATACATCCAAGGTCTTAAAAAAGAAATTCGCATGAGTAGGATAGAGGGAAAGGCGAGTTGGTTGTACATAGGCGGAGGAACCCCAAACCTATTGACATCGGGTGAAATCAGCGAAATACTAGCGTATGTAAAGGAGTTTGTAGCACTTGGAGAAGTTGGGATGGAGGGAAATCCCACGCGGTTCACCCCTGAATATCTTGAAGAAATAAGCCATTCAGGGATTCACAAGATAAGTATAGGCATTGAAAGTTTCCAGCCACCCACACTTAAAGCCGTGAACCGAGCCAGCGTTACCGAAGAATTTATTGGAAAAATTGTTGACTATGCTCAAAGTTTAGGCATCTCTGTCAACATCGATTTGATGGTGGGCCTTCCCAAACAGAATACGCAAGATTGTCTAAGAGACGCGGAAACTATTGCAAACATAAAACCAAACCAAGTAACCATTTATCCCTTTTTGGTCATTCCCCGTGCGAAAGCCGAACCAAGCATGAGTTCGCAGCAGATGTTTGAAACAATAGAAGGAGCCTGGAACATACTCAGACACCACGAATACAAAAGAAACAGCATATGGGTGTTTTCCAAAAATGGGCGCATATATGATTCAGCTAAAGATGAACTTGTGAGTGATTATCTGGGTTTCGGACCTGCAGCCTTCAGTACCTGTGGAAATGTTCAAGAGGTGAACCCTCCCATCGAGCTCTACCTCAGAATGCTTAAACAAGATAAAAGGCTCGCATTCCGTTCCGAACTTGATAAAAAAGCGACAGTTTGGAGGCAATTCTCCCACGAGCTCTACAAGCTACGAATCAACCCAACAATAATCAAAAAAATGCCATTCAGCGTAAAGCTGGTGCTACACTTGTTAAGGGCAACGGGAAATGTACAAGGACTAAGAGTAACGGATAAAGGCCGATACTTTGTGCACGAGATAACGAAAACCGTGGTCGAGTCACTTCCCTTTCCCCTCAGCAACCCCAAGACGATAGAAAACCACATCGCGTATGAAGAAGCCCTAAAGACAAGCTAAAAGAAAGAACCAATAGCTCGTGAAGAACGTGCCCTACTTCAACATATAGAAACAAGCCAGCGCTTTTCTTGACATCTGACTTTGTTACGGAGAAATCGGCTATTAAGCGCGTTGAGTGTGAGGAATTAATGAATTCTGGATTTTGGAAAATCGTATAAGTTAACGCGCAAGGCAAAGGGTATCTTTATTAGAGTTTCCTAAATTTATTAGGGAGCCTATATGCGTGAAAGCGTTTCTGGAAGGGTTGAAGATTATCTAAAAGCGGTGTATGATGTTGTGGAGCAGAAGGGTTATGCCCGTATAAAGGACATTTCAAAAGAGTTAGGAGTTAGGCCGTCCACTGTTGTGGAGATGATGAGAAAACTTCACGGCAACGGGCTTGTCGTTTACGAAAGATATGGTGGCATCACTCTTACGCCACAAGGAAGAAAATTGCAGAGGCTGTTAAAAAAAGGCACGATATATTCAAGAAGTTTCTTGAGATAATTTTGGTTCCAGAGGATATTGCAGCCAAGGATGCTCACATGCTTGAGCATCAGTTGGACCCAAAGACTATATCGCAATTTACGAGGTTTGTTGAATTTATTACTCGGGCTGCTGCCACTGATCATCCGAAGTTCATAGGGAGATGGATGGAACAGTTTAGGAAATACTGCGAGAAGAAAGAAACTGGCACGTAGAGGCAGGGTAGTTAGGTTTTTAACCTATTTCCTAATTTTCTTCGATTCTTATTATCATATCTAACTTTTTTAGGGTAACTTCCAAATAAACCTAACACGCATTGTAATACAAGATTTAGGGTACCCTAAAATTACCGCAGACGAGGAAGCAGTCTTGGAAAAGAAGTTAAGCGAGTTAGAGCCGGGAGAAAAGGCGGTCATCATCTCTATCAAGCCATCACCAAACTATCGACATCGCCACCGTCATAGGTGGGGTTTCCAAAAGAGACTGGAAGACATGGGCCTCACCCCCGGCACAAGAATAACAATTGTAAAGTCTGCACCTTTCCACGGTCCCATAGAAATCTACGTAAGAGGTTCAAGACTTGCCATAGGCAGAGGAATGGCAGAAAGAATTCTAGTGAGAGTGGAAAAGTGAAGAAAGACAAGATTATCATAGCCCTTGCTGGGAACGCAAACGTAGGAAAATCAGTGATATTCAATCATTTGACCGGCTTGCATCAACACATCGGAAACTGGCCAGGAAAAACAGTTGAGAAAGCAGAGGGAACGCTTCACTTCAAAGGATACACGATAGACATCATTGACTTACCTGGAATCTATTCACTGTCAACTTTTTCCATAGAGGAACTTATCTCAAGAGAATACATTGCAGTCGAGAATCCTGATTTGGTAATAAACGTTGTTGACGCATCAGTCCTTGAAAGAAACTTGTTCTTCACACTGCAACTGATGGAGCTGGAAACACCCATCGTCGTAGCATTGAATCAGATGGACATGGCGAAAAAGAAAGGCATAACGATTGACCATAAGAAACTGGAAAAAATCCTAGGCGTACCTGTAGTTCCCACAGTGGCAACGAATCGTACAGGAATCTATGACTTGATACAAACATCAGTTGACGCCATTGAAAAAGGCACCAGAAAACCCGCAAAAATCAGATACAGCGAAGAAGTAGAAACAAGAATCCAAAAGCTCAGCAAAATGGTAAGTAAGCTTCAGCTTCCCTATCCTGCCAGATGGGTTGCAATAAAGCTATTGGAAGAAGACGAACAGATAAAAGGTAGAATTCGCCCAGACCCCAAAATCCTGTCAGCCGCAAAAAAGCTTGCAAAAGAAACCGAAAGAATTCACGGACATTCGTGCTCAACTGTAATAACATCTGAACGATACGAGATTGCAAGATGTATCGCCAGGGAAGTACAACAAATAGTGCCGCCGACAAAGCCTCCGATGAGAGAAAGACTACATGCCTTAACAACCCATAAAATCCTAGGATACCCAATGATGGCCACGGCAATCCTCTCAGTCTTCTTCACTATCTTCTCCTTTGGAGATTACACCTCCCAGCTACTAAGTATGCTTTTCAAATATTTTTATTCTGTTTATGAGAGCCTATTTGGAACGGAGATTCTGGCAACCCTAATCTGGGGAGGCATCATAGAAGGATTGATTGCTGGGATTACAATAGCATTACCCTACCTTATTCCCTTTTACCTAGCGCTGTACTTTCTTGAAGACTCTGGATATCTTAGCAGAATAGCGTTCCTGATGGACAATTTGATGCATAAGATAGGTTTGCACGGGAAAGCTTTCATTCCAGTGATGCTTGGCTACGGTTGCAACGTTCCTGCTTGCTTGGGATGTAGAATAATGGAGACCGAAAGGGAGAGACTCCTCGCAACTTTTGTTGTCACGTTAGTACCTTGTGCGGCAACGTCAGTTATACTTCTTGGTTTAGTAGGCGCATACATCGGTTTTCAATGGGCATTACTACTATACATTATCGACTTGCTCATCATTTTCGTTCTTGGAAGAATAGCATTCAACATCTTACCGGGTGAGCCAACTGGTCTGATAATGGAGATGCACGATTATAGAACACCACACTTGAAGACGATAGTAAAGCAAACATGGTTTAGGTTGAAAGAATTTATTGTAATGGCGTTTCCGTTGATGATTTTAGGCAGCTTCATAATCAAACTTGTAGACGTTCTCGGCTTATTAGAACCCATTGCTAACATTCTCAGCCCTGTAACCGTCGTTTGGCTAGGATTACCTACAATTACAGGGATAACGTTGATTTTCGGAGTGTTAAGAAAGGAGCTGACTTTGTTGATGCTCTCCACACTCTTCGGAACAGCAAACTTTGCAAATGTTCCAGGCTTTGGACCCAGAGAAATGATTGTATTTACTTTAGTGGCGATGCTCTATATCCCATGCATTTCAACCATTGCAGCTTTAGTTAAAGAGCAAGGATGGAAAAGAGCATTATTCATCACATTTTTCGAAATAGCATTCGCAATTGTTGTCGGTGGAATAGCGTACAGACTATTAATGTTAACAGGAATGTAAGAACTGTAGGAGTTGCCAAATCTTATATGTTTACGGAGAAAGAGAAGAAATTGCTGGAATCTTAAAATGTTGAGTGCTATTTTATTAGCATTATTGCTATCTTTCTTAGCTGGCATGTCAACGACTATTGGAGCGTTAATAGCGTTTTTCATAAAAAATCCAACGTACAAAATTTTGAGCTTTGCTCTCGGTTTTTCCGCGGGTGTGATGATAAATGTGTCATTCGTTGAGCTTTTAGTGAAATCAACAAACGAAATAGGATTCTCACATGCAAATCTCGCATTCTTCTTAGGGATAGCAGTAATCTTTGTAATAGACTATTTGATTCCACATGAATACATTGCTGAAAAAGCTGAAGTTAAAGATCCAAAGCTCATGAGAACTGGAACCCTAACAGCGATAGGAATGGCAATACACAACTTCCCAGAAGGCTTCGCCACGTTTGCAGGTTCTTTATATTCAATAGAAGTAGGCATCTTACTAGCGATAGCAATAGCCATCCACAACATACCAGAAGGAATCTCCGTATCCATACCAATCTTTTACGCCACAGGAGACAAACGAAAAGCTTTCCTCTACTCCTCAGCTTCCGGAATTTTCGAGCCGATCGGCGCATTAATAGGTGCTGCTTTCCTCTTACCCTTCATAACAAATTATCTAACAAGTCTTGTCCTAGCATTCGTTGCAGGAATAATGGTTTACATAAGCTTCGACGAACTGCTACCAGCCGCCCACAAATACGGTAAAGAACACATAGTAACGATAGGAGTCATCGCTGGAATGGCAGTTATGATATTAAGTTTAGTCATGCTCAGGTAAAGCATTATGATAAAAATAAAGAATTTGTCTGTAAAAGTACGTGAAGAAAATATTCTAAGAGGAGTTAACCTTGAGATTAAAGAGGGCGAAATACACGCCCTGCTGGGTCCGAACGCTTCTGGAAAATCCACATTAGCTTACGCCATAATGGGCTTTCCAGAATACGAAGTTACAAGTGGAAAGGTATTGTTTGAAGGAAAGGACATAACTGGTTTACCCATAGAGGAGAGGGCGAAACTTGGAATAGCTTTAGCCTTTCAGAATCCACCATGCATAAAAGGCGCAAAGCTTTCTGCGCTTTTGAAGACTGTTTCCAAATAAACACTCGACGTGAAGGAGTTCCCAGCATTTTTCTCAGATATTCTAGAAAGAGAAATAAATGTTGTGTTTTTCTGGACGTAAAAGAAAGGCTAAGCAAACTTTAAATTCCGAAAATCAAAAGTCAACGATGTTTATTAGTGGGATGTTTAAAAAATAAGCGGAGCTAAAGCTAGTGTGAATGAAAAACTGATTAGGGAGTTTTTGAACAGGAAAAACGTGTTTGCAGTTGTAGGTGCCAGTAGAGACCCTAAGAAATATGGTTATCAAGTTTATAGAGACCTGCGTAATGCTGGGTATAAGGTTTATCCTGTAAATCCGAATGCAAATGAAATTTTAGGTGACAAGTGTTATCCAAGCCTTGACTCTTTGCCTGTAAAGCCAGACGTTGCTGATTTGGTGGTTCCGCCAAAAATAACAGAACAAGCGGTTAAAACTTGCAAGAAGCTTGGAATCAAGAAAGTATGGATGCAGCCTGGTTCAGAGTCTGAAACAGCGATTAATTTTTGCAGGGAAAACGGCATGGACGTTATTCATGGAGTCTGCGTAATGGTTGAAAGAAGAAAGCAGACAGAACCAGCTTAAATACAGAGCACGTGCTTGACGTTTTTGCCAGGATTCAATTAGTTCAAGTTTAGAATATTAACTGATTGTTATGATTTTTCCAGATCCTATTTTGACGTATTTTTCTCTAACAATTTTTGCTATTCCGTTCCTTGCATCCTGATTTGTGCAGTGGCATGGAGAAACAATTTCCACATTTAATTCCTTTAGGAACTTGCCTACTTTCACGCCTACGTTTGTGCCTGAAATGTGGAAGCCGCCCATAACCGCATACACCTTGTCTACGCCTGAAACTTCTCTTGCACGTTTTAGAATGTTGATTATTCCCGGATGACTGCAACCAGTCAAAACAACCAAGCCCTTATCTTCAACGTTGATTATGAGCGAGTGCTCGCTTATCCCCTTTGACATTTCACCTGTTGACATTAAGCTGTTCACAAATTCTGTTGGTTCAGAGCACACAACAGGGTTTCCGTTCGCATTTTTTATCTCTCTTATTCCAGAAGAGTTAGCGGATGGAACGTAAACTGGAACTGAATGCTTTATCAATGGTAGGACTTGGCTTAAGGCTCCCATATGGTCTCCATGCCAATGAGAAATGAATACCGCTTCAACTGGTGTTAGGTCTATGCCTAGTTTTGAGGCGTTTTTGCAAAATGTTTCGAAGGAACCGCTTGTATCCATCAAAACCGTGTGCTTTTCGTTTTCTTTGAACGTTTCAACATGGAATGAGATTCCCCAAGTTGAGGAGAAGCCTTCTGTCCCAAACGTCATTGTCCACAATTGTTGTTATTTTAACCGAGAGGTTACTTCTTTCATTCTTTTCACCTTTCTTTTTTTGCAAACTGCAAACAGTTAGTTTGATAGCCATTCTGGAGTATAAGCTTTAGGAACAGTGTCTCTTCTTTGAATGTATGGTTTAACATCAATTATTGGTGAACCTTCAAAGGCGTCTAGTCCTTTCACAGTTAAGACACAGTCTTCAACCTTCATCAATTTTACAACGCATAACCCTATCGGATTTGGTCTGGACGGGCTTCGACAAGCGAAGACGCCGACTTTCACACCGTTTGCACGTCCTCTCGGAATAACCTGCAACACGCTTCTCTCTTTTTCATTATCTCGTAAATGAATCCAATAGAGAACGATTATGTGGGAAAAACCATCAATCCCTTTCAGTGCATCACAGAACTCTGGGAAAACGCGCACCCTAGCCTCGTTTTCACCTGCACTTTCAACTATTCCAATAAATCTCAATTCACCTTTGCCACACATGACGCAGTCGCCACATCTACTTTTTAATTGTGAAACTTAAAGCCTTTTCAGGACAAGCCTCAACGCATCGACCACATAATATACAGTCTGTTGAACCTCCAATGTCTTTTAGTTTGGTTATTCCCATTCCGCAAGCTTCAAGACAAACAAAACATTTTTTGCATTTCTTTTCATCTAGACTTATGTTCACCATGCTTACCTTGTTGAAGGCTCCAGCAATCGCTCCCAGTGGACATAGATAGCGACACCAGAAACGACTAACCAGCAAAGCCAAAACAATTGTTAACGCAAGTGTAAACATGTGAATGTAAAAAGGTTTACCGACTGGAATGCCTAGATTTTGCACATAGAAAGGTATGGCTCCGAAGAGGGAACCTGATGGACAAAGCTTGCAGAAAACAGTGTCCATAGCGTACCATG
>Ga0209986_10004345_pt1 | contig 12039 bp, 8 predicted proteins | sample BlataG_FD_183168 | JGI IMG/M metagenome (GOLD analysis project Ga0209986, IMG submission 183168) | Deep subsurface microbial communities from Black Sea to uncover new lineages of life (NeLLi) - Black_00105 metaG (SPAdes) (version 2) | ecosystem: Environmental > Aquatic > Marine > Oceanic >...
TATTCGACTAGCTCTGCAAAATCTATTCTAACATTTGTAACCAGTTGAATTTCATTTAATATCTGCGTTTCTGGAACAACAACGGTTGAGAACTGATTCTGAAGACATTCTTCAAGTGTTATCTCTCCTTTCTCAAACTGCTTATCATATATTCTCCAATTTTCTCCAGCGAATTTTTCCAATATGTAAATGCATGTATCAATATCAACTATAGTACCGTCAAAATCACATAAGACAGCAAGAGTCAAGGCAACTTCTCCTTAGACCTCACTTTGCAGAATTCTATGGATAGATAAAACATTGTCGGTCTATGCAGATAGCAGTCTAAGGATTTAAATTCCTTTATCTCCTTCTCTAGCATGGGGGGAGTGAAATTAGAAGTAAGGTAAGCAGTATAGGATACGTCAACAGAATCAGGAGCAACGTTCTCTCTTTAAAGAGAAACAAATTGCTCCCCTTATATGAAGATCTGAGATCGGCAAACTGTGTAGTCTGTGGTGGGTCGGGTAGGTCACTTTACTCTTTGAATGCAGCGATGAGTCAGATCGCGATGAGCCAAATTGGGTGGAGAAACAAGGTTGTTGTGACTCCTGACGATCCGGGTTTTCCGGGAAAAAATATGTATGACGCGGCAACTGAGTTTGAAAGACGGCACAAAAAAACCCTGCTATTGATTAGCTCTGGAAGTGGCTTCTCAGGAGATCCTCTGGCAATGGCACAAGACTTGGCGAGGTATATTGAAGATAAAAGGACGTCTAAATTTTCTATGGGACTCGTAACATCAAACATAAACTCTCCTTTGGCAAAGATAGTTCGCGAACACGGACATGTGCTTGAGCTGAAAGGTCGGGGAAGAGCGAAGCCTTCTTTTGAATACAGCGAAAGAGGCATCATGGGTGACGTGTTTGAGTTAGGCAGTTTGCTTCTTCTATCGGTGATGACTGAAGCGATCTTCAGAAACTTACAGGTAAATGACGTGTTTCGACTCTGCGAGCAAGAATTTGAACAACTTGGACAGATGATCGATTCTAATGTAGATTCGGAGACCTATACACATCTTGTTGATCTTCTTGAAAGACGAACAAACGTATTTTTGGGTGGAAAAGGCACAGCAAACGAAATCGTAAAAATGGCAGCTGTTAGACTGTTTCACATCAAAGGTTTCTTAGGAGACAATGTCTACATAGCTAGAGGGGTGAACACTCCACATCCTAGAGCGGGAGATCTAGAGATCTTGTTGTCATTTTCTGGGGAGACTAAACCTGTTATCAACTGGCTTGAAATCTTCAAAAAGCTGAACGGAACTGTAATGTCAATTACTGGTAAAGAAACATCAACATTAGCTAAAAAGTCGGATTTCAAAATAACTCTAGAAGAAAAGGTTAAGCCAGGTCAGCCTCGAAGGTTCTACATGAGAGCAGCATACGTTTTAAGCCCATTGCCAATTAGGTTAATAGAAACGCTGAGTAGAAAAGGATTGAAATTACCAGAATACCAGATCAGTTGGTATCACTCAGTTACACAATAGATTAACCATGCGCACACGGATTTTACTAAATCAGTTCTTTTGAATCAGCCACTAACCAAATACATCGTTTCACACGTAACATCTCAAGCATAAGTCTGGATTAGCTTCCGTTTTTCCAGTGAACCCTATTTGAAGTGTAGGATCAAAACTGGATCCCCTACGCATATCGACTTGTTTCAAAAAGGGTTTGCCAACAAAATACCAGGTCGCCTTCTCCCAGATACTTAGAACGCTTTCCCCTGTACACTAGCGCACACTCTAATTATCCTATCCCCAGTCTCCAACCATTACTATTTATAGAATGACACAACACACTGCAAAATCTGTGGAATAATCTACTACAGCATCCATGTAGGAACCACTGCAGAACAAGACACTACGCAGATTATAAGAATGGAAATCACTGTCTAAATATCATAAGCAAACTCCACTGTACATTCATAAATTGCTAAAGCATAAACAAGATGTTGATCATACTGGTCAGAAGAACATTGACCCGAGAAACCTTAAATCCTCTTCCGGTAACGGAAATAACGGGGCGGGTAGCCTAGCATGGACAGGGCACAAGCCTCCTAAGCTTGGGGTCGTGGGTTCAAATCCCACCCCGCCCGTCTAGAACAACCCCCGGACGGTTTTTACTTGCGCTTCCTGAAGACTTTGTTCCTGTTACAATCGCAGACAAACTCAAAACCCGCCTCTATAAGTTGGCAAACTTCTTTTTCTGAGTGAGCCACTTTTGCTGTGTGTTCATCGTCCTTGAAGCCCACGAGTTGAGTGTAGATCAGTGTGTTCTTAATGTTTCTGTGACTGAGTACCTGCATGATATGCAGGATGTGTCTGGTCGCGCGCTATCGTGTACACAGAGATCGAGTGAAATGGTTCGAATATGTGTGATGTACATGGTGCCAGCAGCCACGCTGTAGGCTTTCTCTTGCTGTTTCAGTTGACAGTTGAATTGTGTAGTCATGCGGGTTCAGATGCTTTAGGAGTTTTCATTATTAATGATAAGAAAATTGCTATCAGCAAAAGGCCAGCTGTAGCATAGAATCCTTGAACATATGTCTCGTATGTTGGTGTGGAACCAACGATAGTTGCCATCAGCATGGGACAGACTACTCCTCCTGCTCCATAGGCACTTAAATACAACCCGTAATTTGGTCCAAGGTTTTTTGTGCCGAAGAAATATGAAACGAGCGTCGGCATAACAGCAAGATATGCTCCGAAGGTAGAGGCAAACAGAGCTATCGCAAAATAGAGAACAGCTATAGATTTTGAGTATGGAAAAAGCCCTACTAAACAGACTAGCTGGATTGCCTGCATTGTAAGCAAAGTTTTCTTGGGGCCAATTCTGTCGCATATCGCACCGAATACAGGTCTTCCAACAGCATTTGACACAGCTAGGAAGGAAACTGACAAAATCGCTAACCACTCCATGTCGCCTTTCAGACCAGTTATATCTATAGCTATCAGTTTTGCGTAGCCGATAATCATTAATCCTGCTCCGGCACCTATTAGAAATATTATCCAAGTGATGTAAAAGGTGCTTGTTTTTGCCATTTGACTGATTGTGTAATCCTTGGTTGCTGCACTCCATGGTTTTATGGTTTTGGATTTCTGCAGCGGTGGCGCTTTCCAGTCTGGTGATGGAAATTTCATCATTGAGCCCAGAAGTGCCAGAAGAACAAGAAACACTATGCCCAGAGTCAGAAAGGTGTTTGCAAGACCAAATATGGAAACCAGAGCAGCAACTGCTGGAGCCGTGACTAAAGCGGATAATCCGAAGCCCATCACAGTTAATCCGAGTGATAGTCCCCTCTTATTAGGGAACCATCTGCCAACCACAGCTATTGGAGGGTTATATGCGTAACCACATCCTGTACCTGCAATGAGTCCAAACGCTATCGTAGTAATCCCGAGTGAAGACCCTGGAAACATTGCTATGCTGTAGCACAGAAGATATCCTACACCAAGGAGACCTGCGCCAATGAGTGCTGGTCGTCTTGGTCCCACCTTTCCTATCATTCTACCTGAAAAAGCAAAACTAACACCAAATGCCAGAAGGAAAACACTAAAGGGAATAACCGATTGTGCCGCCGTTAAGCCATAGGGTTCCTCATGTAGTGGAGGTCTAAAAACACTCCATGCGTATATCGTGCCTAAACACAGATTTATTGCCAGCCCGGTAATAATGAATGTCCATCTATTCATTGTGTGGGTTCCTCTTATAGAATCTCTTGGCTCATATTGTTGCGAACATTAGGCGTGTAAGCGACTGCATATATTTAACTTTCTGCCTTAACGTATTTACTTCATTAAATCTGTCAAATACGCGTTTAATACTGCAACTAGTTGTCTATACTTCGTCATCTATACATGCTTCATGTTGTAAACTATGGCTGACACGTTCTGTATACTTGATAAGACTAATGGGCAATAGAAACCCTCTTAGTGTGTTCTTTGCAGACTTACATCGCGTGAGCAGTGGGAGGGCTTTCATTTCGGTTGATTTGGAAGGTGTGCCATATGTCATCATCCCGGGACACTTAAGTTCAAAAAGTTCAGTGTATGATGAAGCAAGAAAAACAGCCACAGAAATCACACTAATCGTAGCAGAAGAGCTGAATAAAAATGGGCTTGCCCTTGGAAGAAGAGAAGCCTGAAGGCTCAGAACCTTCTAAACCTGAAAAAAACGTAGGGGGGGAGAGGGGGGGGGATCGAACCGCCTAATCGAACCGCCTAAGAGACCGGATCCCCTTAGAGAATGATCAAGCATCGACTGGAAAAAAGATAAAAAAAAGTGTTCAACACATGTATATCATATATGATGTTTAGATTGAAAGAAGGGTGTGCATGGAAAATTTTGAAGTGTTTCTCAAGAGAGGTTTGTTGTATGTTTTTTGTCTTCTGAATGCCATTGACATGGCTCAAACGGTGTATTTTCTAAGGGTAGGATTAGAATCAAACTTGTTTGCTGTTTATTACCCGTACCTGTGGTTTCCATTCAAGTTTGCTTTCGCTTTCTTATTTCCCATTGGATTGACGAAGCTGGATGGTTACTTGAAAGGAAGTGAAGATAGAGAATTCCACGATTTCCTAAGATCCTTGGTAGGTTTACTATACTTTGCAGTTCTGATTGCTGACATCTTCTTTCTTTCAGTAGTGTTGCGAAACATGTCTATGTGGAGACCTCAGCAGATTCAGTTAAAACTTGGTCTCGTATCCAAAAAATGATTTGGGCGTATGAGACTTTCCGTCTTGCTCAATCTTCTGGTTCACATATGCCTCTCTGCCAGATAGATGATGAAGAATGGTGTTCTTGAGCATCTATCATAATGTACAGGGTACTCTTTTTGACATCTTTTCCGGGCTTGGACTCTACTATCCTTAGAATTTCTAAGCCTGCGTCAGCGATCATGTAACACAGTGTCCGATTGTTCACGCGTGATAGTTGAGGGTGATAGTTCGCCTGGGACTGGGGGTTATTCGCCACTCCCTTTTATCTTGTAAGAAATAATTTTCAACGATTCTCCCTGCGCGCGCCTAGGAATAAGTTAACAATTTTTACAGAACACAAACAATAAATGCATTAACATTTGTGCGTATGAAATGGATAGGGGTGCCAAGATTGAAAACAGTTGGAGAAGAGAAGCTTGCCGCACCCTGCGGTCTGTACTGCGGGGCTTGCATAGACTATCTAGTTTACGAAAGTTGTCATGGATGCGGCTGTGGATGTGGAAAATGTGATGCTTCAGGGCATCATGAAAGGTGTAACATTTACAAGTGTTGTGTTGAACAGAGAAGCAAAAAAGCTTGTTACGAATGCGAAGAGTTCCCCTGTTCAATACTTATAAGATTCTGCTATAGCCCTGTTTGGCTACATCATTCGTCAGTTATAGAGAATTTGCGAAGACACAAGACTATCGGATCCGAAAAATGGCTGAAAGAACAAAAAGAGAATTGGAGCAATGAATGGTACCTTCGAAGGTGGCTTTGGCTCCAAAAAGAATGCGAGAAACGATTAGAGCGGTCTGCAGAAGAATCAAAGAATATATTTTCTAAGAAATAGCTACGCACATGCTAAACGACTCTGAACGAGTTGATCCTATCTATAGTGGAAAAAAGGGAAATATGGGAGACATCTCTATGGGTTTTGAAGTTGCCTGTTTATAAATCGTTTTGAGCAATTACACAACTGTTTGAGTGCACGCTGGAATGAGATTTCCTAGAGAGTGTAGAGTACGCTGCACCTCTTTTTGGTTTAGTTTTTTGGCACTTCCGCTTTTCTGAACACCTTTTTTGCCAAAGTTTCTCCAAGTTTCTTGCAGGCTCTCAGGTTCTCTTCGGTTGGTTCTCCTTGAGAGACTATACCATCCATCACCTTCTCCAGTCTGAAGGAAGAAATCATCCTTTCCAAGCTTAATAGAGCAGAGTTACTGGCTCCACCGCCTGAAGTGAAGGCTACACTTGGTTTACCCTCCACCTTTTCTCTTATGCTTAACGCTCTGTCAAAAAAGTCCTTCATCAATCCAGCCATATAACTGAAGTAGTTTGGAGAACCGAAAGCTACAGCACCACAAGAGATTAGATCGTTAACTGTCGCAAAATCAACACGCTTTATTTTGGCTGAAGCTCCCTCAACGCTTTCAACGCCTTCAGCAACAGCGTTTGCTAAAGCTTCAGTTCTACCTGACCTAGAATAATACAAAACCAACACTTCAACCATATCAAACCCTCCCACATCATACCTCAGTTTACCATACAATATAAATTTAATCCACCTGAACAACAAGGCTAGGCTGATATCAGTAGAACGGAGGGTATCGCGCGCGCGATACAAAGAGGCCAAGTTTAAGGATTATCGAAGAACTACCAAAGAAGAAAAGAAAGTTTTTGGAAGCCCTTGGATTGCCGTCTTCAAAAAGAAACATAGAAATTAGAATGTCAAGTGAATCGCACATGCCTTTCCAGTTTTCAGGATTTTCATCTTAAGGGTAACGTCCCTCCCAGCCCGCTTTCCAGGTTTATGTGCAGCACTTGCGTGAGAATTGTTATTTGAGTTTCCATATGTCGATGGAAAACTCAACCAAAACGTAAAGCTGATTTGTTTGATAGAAAGCTATTTACATGCCGGTTTAGGCACAATTAGACATTCAGTGTTTTGAAGGAAGTGTGGGTTTGACTTCAAAAGTTGCCATAGTCAAATTTGACGAAAACGAAGCTGAATCATTAAAGGAAGCCCTCAGCTTAATCGGCGGAATAGACGATTTAAATACTCCTGAGAGAACAGTTATTGTTAAAGTCGGCGTTTTCAGTCATAAAGCAGATAATCATACATCTTTCAACTTTGTAAAAGCCATCGTTGACAGCTTCAACAAGGCTCCAAAGGTTTTCTTAGCTGAGTCAGACAACTACCGAGGAACAGGGTTAGAAAGACTTCAAATCTGGAAGGAGCTTTTCAATGAACGAACTGTACCATTCAACCTTTCAGATGAAACAAATACCCGGGATGTGACACTTGCTGGCCAAGAAATGAAGTTATCTAGCATTCTCTTTGAACCTAACGTGTTAGTGGACACGCATATATTGCGCACCTTTGAGAGAGGAAGCATTCTTAAAAATCTGTTTGGATGTACTCCTACTCGAAAGAAGGCGAAGTTTCATAAAATTCTCAGTCAGCTTCTAGCTGACATCTATGAAGCAGTAGGCGGCGTAGATCTAGCTGTAATGGATGGCACATATCTCTGGCGTGGAGCAGGCGATGTTCGAGTGCGAATGAACACTCTTCTAGTGAGCAGAGACGCAGTTGCTGTGGAAACTGTAGGGGCAACCTTGGCTGGGTTGAAACCTGAAAGAATGCCTGTAATACAAGAATTCGTGAAGAGAGGCCTCGGAGAAGGAAACATTGAAAACATAGAAATCGTGGGAACCCCCTTTGAAAGCATCAAATCGGAATTCAAGTCAGGCGTAAACGATCTCAAAAAGAAATGGCGGGAGCGTGGAGGTGCACCCAAAAGCTGGGCGTCTGGAATCGACAGTTTGATTGGAAAAGGATTTTTCAAACACCCAAACAGGAGAACAATAGAAGAAGTGGCAAAGGCTTTCGAAGCCATAGGAATCTCCACAAAAGGCAAGGCTGGGATAATTACAGCTACCTTGACTCGAAGGATGAAAAAAGGCAAATTGAAAGGCACCAAAGACCCAGATGGATGGGTCTACTGGTCAGAATAAGCCAATCTTCATACTGCACGCACTATTTGAAGATAGTGTGATCAAACATCAAAGAAAAAGGGGATTTTGGGAGATGCTTCCACTGGAGTATTAGTCCAAACTAGATTACACCTCTGTGTGTGCGCATTACTGGATATGATGAAAATTGATGGAAAATCCTGTTAAACCCCAAAAGGGGTGAAACAGCAAAAAGACGATTGCTAACCATGTTAAAAAGTTGTGCCAACCTTGATTTTTCCACAGTTTTACATAGGGACGATGGTTCACTATTTCAGAAATGAGGAATGAACTGATGGAGAAAACTATGGATGATTCTGACAAAATTCAGAAAGCAGGGATCTCATTCCAAAGTTTAATTCTGAAGAAACTCGACTGCTACGGAGAAAACCGATAAAGGCACCAGGTCAAAAGACTGCAATCATGTGATACAACATATCGCCTAGGATGGTATACGCGCACCTTCATAGTCACAACTCGTGACCACTGCATGTGAGTTGCCTTTTAATTCTGCGACCCCAATAATTGGATTAGAGTGATATCGATGGAACAAGAGCTTAGGTTTGGGATTGTAACGCTTCAGCATCTTCCGTGGCAAAAGGAAGTGGAGCGCTGGCGATTTATTGAGAATCTGGGTTTTGACAGCGTTTGGCTTGCTGATCATTTTGTCAATTATTTTCAACCAAATGCTCCCTGGTTTGAGTCGTGGACAATGTTGGCTGCTTTAGCTAGCCACACTAGCCGCATCAGAATTGGGACATTGGTCACTTCAATTGCTCTACGCAACCCAGCTGTTCTAGCTCGCCAAGCACTGACTGTTGATCATATCTCAAACGGCCGGTTAGAACTCGGTCTCGGCGCAGGTGCCCCTGGCGAGATAGATCCCGTCTATTCAATGATATGAATTGAAGACTGGAAGCCAGCTGAGCGAGTAGCTCGTTTCCGAGAAGTAGTGGAGATTGTTGACAAGTGTCTCCGGAACAGAGTCACGAGCTACAACGGACAATACTACCAACTCAAAGACGCTGTCATGGTTCCTCCGCCTGTTCAGCAACCTCGACCTCCCATTACAATTGGAGCGATGGGACGACGCATGCTTAAGCTCGCGGCAAAATACGCTGACACATGGAACTCCTTCGGAGATGAAGAATGGGGAGCACCACCAGAAAGAGTTGTAAAGAATACGCGCCGCCGCAACAAGTTGCTTGATGAGTACTGCAGAAAAATCTGCCGTGATCCTACAACTCTTCGGCGGTCTCTGCTGATGTTTGGGGCAGAAGCTGCAACTGTATTTCGCTCGACAAAAGACTTCGAGGAAGTTGTTGCACGCTACCGGGAAATCGGAATAACTGAGTTCATATTTTTTTATCCCCCATACCGAAGAACAGATCCCTACCTTCAAAAGAATAGCTAAAGAGGTTATTCCAACGATGCGGTGACTGCAAGCCAGAACCGCAGTATTAGGCGCACGCTCAGAAAACCTTCTTTTTTCTTGTCGTCACTGAAGCTTTGCTACTTGGACTATCTCCTCTGGCTACGAAGCGCATGCTAGAAAAAAATGGAAATCGGATGATGCCCTCATCTTACAGGGATTCCAAATTCAAACTCTACACTTCTGTGTGCAGATGATACATGCGTAAGCGGTTTTAGTACCCATATATCCAAGAGCATTTGCTGTCTAGGTATTCAAGGTAAGGTTTGATGTTCATTTCTTCGCCTGTGATTTTCTTGAGGAGGACAGCTGGGTCATAGAGGTCTCCTTGCTGATGCACGTTCCTAACAAGCCAGTTCTTGATGTTTCTGAAGTTTCCTCTAGCGATCTGCTCCTTCCAGTCAGAAATTGATTTCTCCATAGTACATAGAAGTTGCCCGCTGATTATGTTACCTAAAGCATATGTTGGGAAGTATCCAAAGTTGCCGCCAGCCCAGTGAATGTCCTGCATGACACCTTCTGAGTCATTCTCGATGTCCACGCCCAAATACTTCTTGTACTTCTGGTTCCATACTTCTGGAAGATCTCCCACGGCAATCTTCCCAGGAATCAAATCTTGTTCAATCTCAAAGCGTATGATTATGTGAAGGCAATAAGTGACCTCATCTGCTTCAACTCGGATCTTCGAAGGTCTAACGTGGTTGACAGCGCGAACAAAGTCATCCAAAGCTAAGCCAGCAAAAGTATTGCCCGTAAGTTCATTCAATTTTGGATAGAAGTACGTCCAAAACTCCCGTGATCGACCGATTATATTCTCTACGAATCGAGATTGAGACTCGTGGAATCCTAGAGAGGCAGAGTCACCTATTGGTTGGAACATCCATTCTTGTTTGAGATTTTGGTCGTAAATCGCATGACCGCCTTCATGCAACACAGAGAACAGAGAAGATGCCACATCATTTTCATGGTAATGTGTTGTGATACGCACATCATCATAGTAACCAGTAGTGAAAGGGTGTTCTGTCTCATCTATCCTACCGCCGGCTTTGGAGGATTCAACGTCATATTCGATAAACTTGGCAATCTCATTGGAGATCTTTCGTTGAACATCAAGTGGAACCTTCCTCCTCAGAACCTTTGGGTCAGGTTGATTAGGTGAATTTACACACTTCTGTAAAATTGACATCACCCCATCTCTCAAACCCCCGAACACTCTTGAAATAGAATCAGCCACCATCTTTGGCTCATAAATGTCGATCAAAGCGTCGTAGGGGGTTTTGGTCCCTTTGACGCTCATAAGAATTTCTGCTGCCTGCCTTTTCAGATCAAGCATCTTCTCAAGCTCTGGTTTAAACAGAGCGAAATCCTTCGCGGCTTTAGCCTTCTTCCACACATTTATCGCGATAGCTTCCTGCTTCGCTGTCTCAACAACTAGCTTCTCAGGCAGCTTTGTCTGCTCATCATAATGCTTTCCGATAAGATATATATTCCTCTTCCGTAACTCATTCATGCTTTCATAGTCGGGATGTTTCTCAATACTTGAAAGGAGAGTTCCGATCTCAGGTTTTGTGCTCAGCCTATGAATAACCTTACTGAGAGCACCTAACTGTTGACTTCGAAGATTCACCCCTTTCGGGGGCATCTTTGTCTCCATGTCCCAATAGATAATACTTGTCGCTGTATGAAGAGTAACCATCTCCTTGGTAAGAGCCATTAGCTTTTCGTAATTAGAGTTTAAAGTTTCGGTAGTTGACATATCAATCGAAACCGATAACTCCCTTCAAAGATATATGGTTTACGCGTTATGCGGCTTAAAAAGAGGATGTTGTTTTGGCTATCTTATGTTAGGAAGAAGCTTTGAGTATTAGGCAAGTGTTTAGGTCACTGAATTCAGGTTCTATTCGGAGTTTGCTGATGTCTCTATCATGGGGTTGCGCGCGTAGCATCTTCGATACAGTTGCTACAACTTGGGGCCATGGATAGGACTCTTATGAACATCTGTACATAAACCATGCGTAGTGGACGCAGAGGAAGCTATTCTTTTGTATATCGGCGTCCGAGATAGATGCCTGAGATGCTTACGGTAGATACTATTATGAAAATAGAGGCTATACAGGGATTTAAATGTCTAGACTCTATTGAAACTGTGGTGCCTCCAACTGGCGTGGTTGTATATACTGCTGTGTATGTTGTTGCAGGCAAGGTTACCATCTTGATTCTGTTGGTGTCTCCGTCTTCAAGCCAGTGTGACCAGACGTACCCGTTATGAGTTTCCGGCATTTCAAGTGTATAGAAGCCTTCGAGTAGCCATTTTGTGTACGGTGTCGTTTGCGCAGCTCCGTTAACAGTGAATGCTATGCCAGTTATAGGTGAAGAAATGATTGTTAACTTGTAGTATGGTCCGGTATAATAGGCAGTTAATGTAATGTTTGTGTTGATTGTTACTGTTCTTAAACGGCTTGTATTTCCATCACTCCATTGGCTCCAATAATATCTTGCCTGCCCGACAGTATAGGTTTCAAACATCACTAAATCAACTGTGGTGCCTTCTTCGTAGGTTTCACACCAAGGAGTAATGTGAGATACACTATCAAGCGTGAAAGTCACTTCAACAGGTGAACAGTGAATTGACAGAGGGTATTTGGGAGGCCCTGCAATTTTCACCAACCAAAAATCTTGACCACCCGCCCCAAAAGACTGAGTAAAACCAGCCAACACATAACCCCCATCACGGCTCGACACTACAGAATTCAAAACATCATCCCCAACGCCGCCATATGTGTTATTCCACTCCATGTTTCCGCTGCCATCAGTTTTAATCAGCCAACCATCTTGACCACCCGCCCCAAAAGAC
>Ga0209986_10004346_pt1 | contig 12035 bp, 13 predicted proteins | sample BlataG_FD_183168 | JGI IMG/M metagenome (GOLD analysis project Ga0209986, IMG submission 183168) | Deep subsurface microbial communities from Black Sea to uncover new lineages of life (NeLLi) - Black_00105 metaG (SPAdes) (version 2) | ecosystem: Environmental > Aquatic > Marine > Oceanic >...
TCCCGATAAATATTGACGTATTCGTCTAACTTTTCATCAATAGATTTTCCACAGATAAATTTCAATAAATGATTTATTAAGTACCAATATGCATCATTGGTGAGTGAAATAGGTTTGTTATCAATTTTATTGCGGCTTGGATAAACAAAAGCCTGTGTTTTTACTATAAATTCTTGTGAGTGCCTATCTTTGAAGGAAAAAACAGGGGCACATAGCAGTACATTTTGCTTGCCCTCAAACCACTCGCTTTCAACATATCCCAAAATAACAACAGGCCTCATTTTTCCAGTATAGATATAGAACATCTCATCTGCTTTTAAATTCAATATTTTTATTGGATAATGCTTTTCATCACCACTTGAATATGGCTTGATCAAAAATGTTGATTCAGTTTCATCCTTGGGGTGAATTTTTTCTGGTTTAAGAATCCTGGGATACGATTGGGGATAAACCACGTGAGTAAAACATAGATGTCCGGGGCTATATTCCCGACATTCTTCTTCACTCAAGCGCTTGTAAAATTCAGGAATCAATAAATCCGTAGAAGCCCTTTTTGCCATCGATTTTGATATTACTCTATTTCTACGTTCCCTTTTATTTTCACCTGGGATGCATCTTCATTCCAAATTCTTAATCCCTCCAAGAAAGCTTTATCAATTTTAAATTTTAGACCTTCTGGTCCAGGTAGATTTTTCATGTAGTCTCCAACTTTCTTTTTCAATTCGCCAAATTTCTTCCTGTCTTTTATCCTAACGTCCTTTATTTTAGATTCATGCCAAGGTTTGACTTTTGAAAAATCAAGAACATCTCCAGTCTTTGCACCAATCATTGGTTCAGTTTCAAAATAAACATAGTCCAGAAGGTACCTAAGATCAAAACCTCCCCATTCATTAATAATTCGCTTCACTAACCGTTCGATCCCGGTTTCTGAATAAACCACTTTGGGTTCACTTACTGCATGTTTTAACTTGCGAAATACTCTATCTTCAGATAAGCTAATTTTCTCTTCCTCAAAATCTTGTAAGCATAAAACTTCCTCTATTCCCCGCGGATAGGGTCCATAATGATAAAATTCCCATTTTAAATGAGTCAATCTCTTCTGATATATTCTGTAATATTCTATTTCAAGAAGATATAGTAACTTTACTAACCGCACCCTTCCTACAGAGATTCCCTGATTCTCAGCCTCACTAAGTATCCCTTTTATCAACTGAACCAATGAGGCAAGCTCGGATTCGTTATTCATAAAATAGTATATTCGTTAAATACACGATGTCAATCTTCTTTGCAAGAAGAGAGATTTTGAACAAATAAACGCCTGTTGTCATTTAATCTATGATAGGATACCATGTGTAATTTGTTTCATATATTACATCGTGGTACAATTTTTGTTTATTTCACCGGCGTCAAGGCGAAGGTCTCGAGCTTATTGAGACACACCGTCTCCCATGATTCCTCATTCAAAATCTGACTCCAAAAGGTCCTTCTATTTTGAGGGATCCACAAGTCTACCGATGAACAAGATGCTCCCTGAGTGATTATCACGAATCATAAAAATAAAAGGATGGTCTGCCCGGAATACTGCTGGCAAAGTAGGTTCTACTACAGATGCAAGCTCCATAATCACGGCTGTTGCGGCAGCTGCCTCAGTACCCTCTTCTGAAACATCCACGAATGCTTTGTGAATCACTTTACTGATAAATAAGTCTTTTCCCCCGGTCATTCCTGAAAAATTAGCCTCGTCAGTAAAAGCAATTGGCATACCCATATCAGCAAGCGCTGACCTCAACTGAAATTCACATGTCATGGTGAATTTAGGAAAGAATACTGAAACCTGCCGCCATGCCAAAGCATTCATCCATTCCCGGAGCCTATCTGTATTAACAGAATCTTCTAATTCAGTTAAACCATCCTTTTTTGCAGGTAATAGAATAACCATAGACAAATCATCGCCCTTATAGGGAACTTCAAGAACCTGTAAATCATCGTCCTCAAAATATTTAAACCTATCTTCTTGATTCATCATCTGTACATCTACTATAGTCTCAGGGGTAATATAGAAGGGATTTTCCTGTGTCAGTTCTTCTTCGAACTGACTTTCCCATTCACCTTTAAAATAAATCGCATTTGTCAAAACAAGACGTGTGAGGGAAGTAATCATGCCGGGTTTAATCAACTTTTGTATCTTGTCATTTGTCTTTTGCTCAACCCATATGTTTATCTTCTTGCGCGCAGCCTCAGTGTCTTTCGCAAAATCAACATGATTAAGACCCGCATCATAATGTTCCTGGGTCAGCTCAAGAAAATCCTTAAGAAAATTATAACCGGTCTGAAACCACAGTGCATTTGCGATATTTAACTCAATACCCTCTTTAACATAATTTTTAAGCTGTATTCGAAAATCAGAAAATGCTGAATGAAGGCGCTTCTGTCCCAACGTGAAATGTAATACATCAGCCATTTGTTTTTCGGTATTCTCGCGAGCTCCAGCAAAAGTCATGGCAAGCGCTGTAGAAATGCTGTACGGCGACAAAAAAAGATTCCCTTCTTGAGTCTTCAGTTGTGCATACAGATCTAAAGCAAAAGCATTATTTCCTTTAACAACTGTTTGTAAATCAGAGTTCTCCTGAGCGATTACAGCACTCTTCGGCAAGATAATCATTATTCCGAGTAATATTAATATAAAAACAGAGTTTTTTTTATTGATGTACATAATTTCCTCCTTTTTTCAGTAAAATTCAAAGATGCCTGCCCCGTGAAATATAATCTATTGATTATTTCACCGGGGGCAATTACCTAAATACCAAAATGCCTCATTGGTTGAAAGCACTTATCTTTCAAAGCTATTTTTGACTAAGGCTCTGCTCATTTACCCCGTTAGAGAATGTCATAACCTTTGGGACCGGATCTCTAACGGGGTTTACCTCTTGGATCGCAGTGATTAAAACTTCTTCCCATGATATTCCTCGCTATTGCTCGGAATATGATTACACAGATTTTTAATTGAGATTACATTGATTAATGAATTATTCTCAACTGATATTTCAAAAATATTTTTCATAAATCTATCTCTCCTCACAGTTCCTCACTATCTCTTTTCACATTGCAGTACCTATCTCCTATGTTTATTCTACAGATTTTTATCTGAAGGTGTGAGTAAGGCAAGGAATACATTCACCGGTACTACAATAGTCGTTGCTGTTTGTGCAAACTCGTTTTTACTTAGAAGTAAATATTTTTTTATCACAGAAATTTCTTTCAGTTCTTTTTTGTTCATCTCAGTCTGATATTTCACCTCAATTCCCCAATAATTATCTTCATCTCGCAAAATAGCATCTATCTCTTTGCCAACCTTGTCGTAGTAATACCATAAGAAGGTCTTGCCTAACTTCATTAAAGGGAGTTCATGATACATTAATAGATGAGCAATGACAACACCCTCTACTATTTTACTCTGGAAATCCTCATTTTCTAATAGGTCAGTAATTACGTGCCAAACATCATTTCCTGACAGATAACTCTTTACTGAATTTAAGATAAACGGATCAAAGAAATAGAACTTTTTATCACCTTTTAGCTTTGGCTCTTTTCTATTGAAATCGTAAGCGTACAATATAAAAGTGATGAATGAATCCTCAAGACATTCAAGATAGTCAATTGCTGTAATATGAGTTTTTTCTATCTCTTTGGAAAGTGATGAAAAACTGTATCGTGAACCATAACGGTCTATGATCGCTTTCAAAATCTGTCTTGTTGTTGTTTCTTGTTTCTGTAATTTTGATAAGTCACCAAGAATATCACGAATAAATACTTCAGCAAGTAAACGATCGATTTTTTCTTCCTTTTGATCAGTCAGTTTAGAAAGATAGTTATTAATGACTGCCGGAAAACCACCGGTAATAAGATATATACGAAATAGATAATCAAGTTCCCGTTTGAATGGAAGAACTTTCTCGATTTCCGCTCTAATGGAGTTCATGTCATTAGATAGAATGACTGAGCAGTTCTTAAGGGAAATATAAAGATTCTTCAGAGAATTGCAGAAATTATTATCAGAAAATCGTGGAGTTATATAGTCTATTGATTGAAGGATAAACTCTCTAAAACACAAAGGCTTAATGTAATATTCATTTCCCTCGAGGCCACGACCTGGCAACAACTCACCCTTTTCTTTCAACTTTACAGCACTAGAACCAGTTGCCAATATTACCCCTTTTTGAATCATACCCTGATCAACTATAGATTTAAGCTCTAAATTCCAATCATCAAGAGCAGTGATTTCATCTAAGAAGATATAAAATTCAGATTTATCTCTATTAAAATCCAGAAAATAATTTATGGCATTTCTCAATTCTTTTCTTGATGTAAAAAAGTCTATTGACAGATAACAAATCTGTCGAGCCGGGATATTTTTCTGGATTAGTTTTGCAACTATCTCCTTAATGTAAGTTGTTTTACCGACCTGTCTTGGGCCTCGTAAAGTATATATTTTCCCCTTTTCAAAAAATATCTCTTTTCTCTTAAAAAAAACTGGCTCTGCTCTCTTAAAATTAGGGTCAAATTTGGTAAAATCCTTACCTTCGCGCCACCATGGGTTTTGATTGACAATTTCGGCGATTTTTACCATTTCGATACTCCACTATCCAAATTTCCCGCCTTTCGGATATTCTGGTATCCAAATTTTCGCTCTCCAATTATATTTAAATATTTTAGATAATGATATTGCTTCAAAGAACCCCCATTTTGTATATTATACTCAAATTCAGAATGATGTCAAGGGGTGTTTTAACCTTTTCGATACTCTATTAACCAAATTTCCCGCCTTTTGGATATTCTGGTATCCAAATTGGCAAAACAATTTATTTCTTAACCATCCTGACCTCCTTAGTCTATCTTTGACTAAGGCTCTGTATGTTCACTTCCCTAATCGCAGTGATTAAAACTTCTTCCCATGATATTCCTCGCTATTGCTCGGAATATGATTACACAGATTTTTAATTGAGATTACATTGATTAATGAATTATTCTCAACTGATATTTCAAAAATATTTTTCAGATTTTTATTCGCTAGTTGGGTATTGTTCTGGTGCTTCACCTTTTGAAGCAATGATTCGTGGATAATCCCCTGCCCCATCTTTCTCACCATTCCCCACATAATCAATTTCAAATACCCAATTAGCACCAAAGTCGTAAATATATAAAAACTTCTGTTTGGATTTCAAATTTAGTTCTCCTATTGTTATTTCATGAGCAGAAATTCCAAAATCACATCGCGGATCACAGTACTCAACTTCACTGGCCCATTGTTTATTATCCATACAAAAAATATACATGTGATCAAAATCAAAGTCAACAGCGTGTATAATTTCTTCATGTAAGTCATGCAAGGTCTGGTTAGGAAGTATCTCAATCTTCCACCAGGTACTCTTATCATATTTCAACTTTACCTTAAAAATATAGGTCTTATTCCGCTTTTTTATTAAACAACAAAGTTTGTATTTCTTGCCACTACCACAAGGGCATGGATCATTACGTCCGATCTTCATCTCTTCATCATCGCTGATTTTCAGGATGATAATTGTAAACACAATCAGCATAACCATTAAGCAAAGTACTAATGTCTTCTTTTGTCATCTTACCAATCTCTAAATTGGGACAATACTCTTCAATTGTCTCCAGGATGTCATCCAGTGCCTCTTCTGCGGTAATCAAAAGAACCGATTCTTCGGGTTTTATCCCTTTCCTTTTCAATAAAGTCGAAGGTTCCATTATTTCACCTCCTGTGTTAAGTTATTTTATAAATCTGATACTACGGGGTATATTAGTTTTTACCTGCTAAACTTAGCAAAATATTGATCAATCTCAGATCTTAATTCATCCCCAACTTTCTGAAATACATCCAATAATTCTTCGTAGACATCAGCACCAGCAACGAAATTCCAAAATTCTTCACCTACTAAGATTTCTCCGTTTTCTAAATCGTATAATCCTTTCAATGTCCACCGCTCATAAGGTTCGGGATAATATGGGTTGTAAGGAATGGCAAGTCTTGTAACGACTTTTATTCTTTTGACTTGGCTTAATCTTAAAGCAGTCCATCTCAAAAGTTTCAGTTTTAGTGCCACAAATTCTTTCATGTTTGGCTTGGCGCTTGTTATATCAAAATAATTTTCTTCCCTCTCTATTTTAACAAATAAATCCACCACCGAATCCGGATCAAGCTTTGTTTTTCCTTGTTTAATAATCTTTTTTATTTCTTTTATTTCATTAGGTTTATCTGTATCAACATCGCCCTTTCTTAATTTGTAATGAATATCACCAATGAAATTTTCTGTTCCTTCGTCAATTTCTCCAAGTAATTTATACTGTCGTTCCGCACGATTACCGCCGCCTTTTGCTAAAATAACTGCTACCTGCTCCCAAATAGACATTCCGAAAGTGGTATTCATTGATTGAATAAAAGAAAACATAGCATATTTGTCTTTGCCAAATAGTCTATGATGAAAAGGCATATGAACTGTTTCAGGCTTGTATTTACGCAACTTATCTTTTACTGTTGTAATAAGAAGATCAGCGATTGCGTTCTTTGTCTCTGATGATAGACTCATATATTCCTTAAATGAAATATGATTTCCGAATAAGCGCCTTTATCCCGTTCTGTTCTATTTAACACAGGTCTTTTATATTTATTTACGATTTTTAAATTCGCTTTTTCAGCAATGGTCGGATAAAGACTATATTTATCATTTGCCACAAGAAAAATATTAAAATCTTTTGTTAGATATTTTTTGCAATTTAGTAATACTTCAGAAATACCTTCAACATACGATTTTCTTGCATCCAATCCCTGTCCTTTATATAAAGGGCCTATTTCCAATTTGTCTCTTCTTTTAAACCCGAATAAGTCATAAGCATAGGCATGTTGTTCATGATAATCGATTTGACCGACATATGGTGGCGATGTAAATATTCCATTTATTTTTTGTTTGCGCAGAAGATCATAAAATTCAGGTTTTCTCTTTTCTATCTTTGAAAATATATCCACTGTCCGAGAATCAACCGGAAGCAGAACATAATATGCAGAGGTTCTCAAATTATCAAATGTTTTCAGTCTTTCTATTGTATCTACAGCATAGCGAGAGAACATTTTTTTTATCGAAAAAATAGGTTTACATATTTTTTTGTGTTTGTGGCAGTAATAAGCTGTCCATTGTGGATTTTTCAATGTTGCGAGGTCATAATGTGTTGTTGCCCTGCAAGAACGAATTGCTCGACTCAGAATGATTGCCAAGATTTTCTTATTTCTGCTGTTTTTAATTTGCTTAACCAGATCAAAGGCAAAATCTATCTCTTTTCGAACATTATCTACATACCATTTATCCAAAAAAGTAGATGAAGAATCCTGTTTTATTTTAACACCATATTTTTTAATAAGCCGATTATAAATTTCCAGAAATTCCTTTTCTTTTTCTCGTGCATATTTATCCTCATTTATAACGCCCTGATATACTCTGTACTTAAATTCAGGACTCGGGAAGTATTTATAATTGAACTTTGCCAATTCATCATAAAGTTCATTTTCAAAATTTTTGATTTTAGTATCGATTTCTAAAGTTATAACTGCATCTTGTATTTTTTTTACCTCTTTTTCTAATGATTTGAAATTATAATCGAATAATTTCACCTCAGAAATCATACAGTTAAAATGCGAAATATCTATTCCAATCGAATGCATGCCCATCTCATTCGCCTGTACTAATGTTGTTCCTGACCCGCAAAACGGGTCTAAGATAATATCGTCTTTTTTAAAATATGTTTCTTTTTTAAACTCATCAGTATGTTTATCAAGGAAATATTCTACTAATTGAGGAATAAATTTACCTTTGTAAGGATGCAACCTGTGGACATGTTTTGTCGTATCTTTTTCCCTTAAATAATCAAAAGATAAAGCCCAATTTAAATCATCACCCAGACTTTTTTTCCATTTCAACTCTCGTTTGCCATGAAATGATTTGTAATAGCGTTTTAAATCATTCAGGTCAACTAAAATTGACCCATTGTCGTCATATTTTTTTATCTTTCCATATTGTATAAGGTAAGAAATATTTGATGCTGTTACCTGTCGGTTTAAATGCTTACTTGCCCACACACTCGCTTGTTTGATTGTTAATAAATTATCCATTTTCCGCCTTCTCTTCTAAAATCAACCATAATAATTATATATAAGAAATCAGAAAATTCAATATGTATTTGAGCACAACTTTATTGTTGCTAAAATGTCACAGAGTCAAGCACCGTCCCCACTTCCTCAGTAGAATGGGTCAAGAATAAAGCGTATTGAACACTGTGTTTATGTGTAGGTAAGGTTATTACACAATTCATATCTTTTCCTCATAGAAATAATAACCAAATTTTACGAAAAATCAAAGGTCGGTTTTCCTCAATGATTCCAATCCGTAAATTTTTATTCCTTAAATTCAATATCTGCTTTCTCATGGTTCACAAATTTCTCAATTAATGTAGAAATATCTTTTACTTGAAAGCGCTCAGCCTTAACTTTGATGTTTGCTCCCAGGTCATTTCTTGCCATCCGAATTACCTCAATTACCCCAATTCGTCCCATCCCTGTCTCGGGAAGGAGTGGCTCTTCGGAGAGCAATTTGAATTCAGCATCTTCATTATGAGGAAGAAGTCCTTCTCCTTGAAATGCTACCCAACGGTAATGAGCAGGAATTTTAGCTATAATCTCTACACCTTCAGTGAGTGATTCGTTGAGTGTCTTGCAGACTTCCACTACATGAATATCCCCGGTCCCAGCACGGTCTATAGCAATTATATCAATTCGTGAACCGCCCGATCTTGGCCAAATACGTTCGAAATAAATCCTGGGAACTATAAGCGAACGGATTAAACACCTCGCAATTGGCTCATAGCACCTTTCTTCACGCACTGGTACATTCTTCCACTTATTTATGACTTTAGAATCTTTATTTCCCATTTCTATCTCCTTAAGTTAATCTCTTTGCTCAAGTATTTAAAGTTTGTATACGCCCATATAAAAAGACGTTCCACATTTAAACGAATGCTCTTTAATTCATCTGTATCTATTGTTTTAAAGTGTTCTCCATAGACGATGGAATTCTTCCTGGACAAAATCTGTCCTAATCGGTGGGGTCCGTCTTTACTGACTCTTTTTGTAATACAAATATTCTTTAGAAATTTTACGGCATCCATATGTTGCTCCTCAGCGACACGCTTTCCGCTTTCATAGATTGTAACTGAATCTGCAAGTGCAATTGCGGCATGAATGCCGAGAAGAGCTGATGCATTATATCTTTCAAATTCTGCCTCCTCACTCATTGCCAGATAGAATTCTTCAGCTCGCTTATAGTAATTTAAGAAACGAACTCTATCAAATTTTCTAACTTTCATAATCTATCTACACTTGAAAATTTTAGCCAATATAGGTCGAATGTCAAGAGGTTTTTTGGCTTTGCAGGGCAAAGGCTAAGATACATACGGATGATGATATTCATTAAATATATCCGTTTGAATCTGCTATAATCCGTTTGCATCTAAGTATAACGTAGTTATCTGATTCTCCCATTCGCCTGAGGTTCTATCCTCATCTAATCGTTTTTCGAGATAACCTCGCTTTGCTCGGTTCAGTAATCATTCCATATCACTTAGATTTCTGCATGATGAATAGATATTTAAAACCTCGTAAATAAAAATTGAATTTGCGCACATTGTTGGTTAGTCAATCAGATCAAAGTAATTAACACCAGTGGCATGACATTTTGGACAACCGATGGGCAAACCAATAATTGCTTCCCCTAGTCCTTTGTTTTTAAACCATTTTGGTGCTTCACTTATATATTCGACATCTTCCTTATTTGCCGCAACACAATAATTGTGATCAGTAAATTGGAAAATAAGTTTACTTCCTGTGTAACCACATCTCTTACATTTATATCTCGTCATTTTTGCTCCTATTTAATTTTTTTTATTATGATTAGGTCTTGGAATATGTGAATTTACACCCTTTTCGTCATACACATCAAAAATTTGCTTGCAGAATCTTATCATTTTTTTATCTCCTACCTCTATGGCTTGTTCGTAAAGGCGTATGAAATATCTTTTACCCGCTTCTGTTTGCGAATAATTCTTTTTCATAAGATTGTGTTCCATGCATAAAGTTTGACCATTCCCAATGGTATTTGTACCTCCTTTATCTTTTGATGTTATATGATCTGTACAAATCTCGCTATTTTGTAAAAGGCACAAGCCTGTAAAGAAATTTATCTTCTGATAATCGTGGGTCTCCTTCATTTTCAGTTTGAAATTTAAGAAGTTCCTCTCGTGCAGGAATATACTTCTCAAAATGATACGGGACATCGTCAACCAATAAAGTCATTCCGTAAATATGTTCACCGATACGCTCATTTTCATCGTGATAAGGTCCCTCCATATCAACACTAATGTTCCTCTGTGTTTCGGGGTCTTTAATCGCTACAAAATATGGCTCCATAATTCCTCCAATATTAAGATAATTATATATAAGAATCAACAAATTTCAATGGTTATTTAGGAACAGCTTTTATTATTGTTAAAATGTCACAGAGTCAAGCCGAAGGTATCGAGTTTATCGAGATGCACCGTCTCCCACTTTATTAATTTTTCTAATTCACTCATATTTACCTTCTCTGCTACAAAATCTTTATATAAATAATGTTATCACAATATTGAATAGATTGATCATTCGTGAAATATTCGTCATGGACAGAATTTATCTCCTTTTTCGTGCCGTCTATTTCGAACGTCCTAATTCTCGTTTAGTTCTGACCAATCGATGTGCATTTGCACACATTCTGTTGAATTCCGTCTCAAAATCCATAGCTAATTCTAGTTTTTTTGCTTGGGCTATTGCATATAAAGCAGAGATCACCATATGTTGCTCAAGCATTTTGGGACCCAGTTTATATGCTTGAAAATAGAAAGCATGCTGATCATTAATAGCGAGAAATTCATCTGATATATCGCATATCCCTAAATCACCTGTCTCACCTAGCCCTTGATGCTGCACATCTACCCATGTTCCTTTACCTATTTTAACTTTTGTAATAACAGTACCTAGTTTTTTGGGCGCGGACTTAATTTTGTGCAGATCTGTATCTGGATTTAGATAGTATCCGCATATTTTGCAAGGCCAGTTTTTACCCATTTTCCGTTTTGCCTCAGGATTTGCATTATCAACATAGATTTTATATTCAACAATAGTAATATAATTGAAAGCCTTACATTTTGGGCACTGCAATCTTTTATGTTTGGGTTTTGGGAATGTCTCGGGCTTTTCTTTTCTATGTTCTTTCTTTTTTACTTTCTCTTTCTCTTCGCCATCTGAGGCTGTTTTCCAAACTGTTTCTTCGTCTTTTAACAATTCATTTAAAACTGGTCTGACATTTTTTATTCCCTCATCTGAAACTTTCTTGAACTTCTCGGGTTTTCTCTTCTCATACTCTTCCAGCCAATGAGCATGGATCAGATGTAATATTCCCCCATTGTGAAGCTTTAATAATTCTCCGTTGGGTTTCCCATTTAAATATTCAATGAGTTCTTTATAAGAAAAAAGTCCTTCAAAAAATCCCTCTCTGCCACTTTTTATGAGAAGAAATTTGCCTTCTGGAAAATTTTCATCTATAGCTTCTTCTGTTGATGTATTTATTATCGCTAATAGGCGTGACCGAAAGGCTGCTGCTGATGTTAAGGAACCTATCAGTAGCCAATCCTTTTGTGAGTAAATATCTAATTGCACTCCTAAACGATCGTAAACATAAGTCGTATTATTCTTATCTGGAGCTACTATATAGAATGTACCATGAACTCTACCAAATTTAGCATCTGGAACAGCAGGCACTTTTTTATTTCCAATTACAAAGTCTTTAGTACTGTCAAACTCATATTTATTTTCATAGTCTGGTTCTTTAATCCTACATTTCTCTCCATTGACAGTAATACTTAGTTCAGATTTTGGA
>Ga0209986_10004347_pt1 | contig 12032 bp, 11 predicted proteins | sample BlataG_FD_183168 | JGI IMG/M metagenome (GOLD analysis project Ga0209986, IMG submission 183168) | Deep subsurface microbial communities from Black Sea to uncover new lineages of life (NeLLi) - Black_00105 metaG (SPAdes) (version 2) | ecosystem: Environmental > Aquatic > Marine > Oceanic >...
CGCTGGTGGTGCCTTGGGGCACGACGGCCTTGGCGAACTCCAGCGGAGTCACCATACTGCTCTCGATGTGCACGTGGCCATCAATGAAGCCAGGGCAGACGTATAGTCCCTTGAGGTCTATAGTCTCCCCGACCGGGTAGTCGCCCAGGCCCACGATCCGGTCGCCAGCGATGGCGACACCGGTCTCGATAATCTCACGGGAGAAGACATTCACCACTCGGGCGTTCCTGAGCAGTAGATCGGCCTTCTCCTCCCCCCGTGCAAGCTTGATCATCTCCGCTAGTTCCATCTGTTGCTCTGTTTGGTCTTAGTCCCCTCTTTGTTGTCCATGCTGTAGCACGGTGGCTAACGGCACTGCAACTCCCAGCCGAGCAGACAACCCACGTGAATGACTGACGACATAGCCTGGATAGCATGCGACAGAATTGACTCAGGTCAGGTTAGTGTTAGACAGGCCACAGCTTATCGGGGAGTCTTCCTGTCTCTTTATCGAAGCACCGAGCATCTTTTTGGTTATAGGCCCTTGCAATTTCCTCTGCTATGTCATGGATGATTTGGGGCTCAGACCTCGGCTCGAAGATTGATAAATCAACATCCCCACGAAAGGTTAAAAGATTAGAACTATGGCAAACCTCCTCGGTTTGACCAGGAAGCTCCCACAGATAATCGCGATTAAGTGGATCTGGCCATCCTTTCGCAAAACCGCCCAGAAGTGTCTTCTCCGTGTTGATCATGGCAATGCACACATGACTGTTCCCCTTATACTCTACACTCTCCTGAAACTCCCGAACCAAACAAAGAAATGACCAGAATAGATGGATTATGCTACCAAGATGAAAGACAGGTGCATCTTCGAAGGGCTGTTTAAAGGTATAGCAAGATGTCGCAAAAGACACTTCACCAAACTCATTGACCCTTAGCACAAAAAGTGGTTTTCCCGCACCTTGCATTTTGTGTTCTACCACAACTTCTTTCTGCTCAGACCGAATCGTTACTTGCTGAAGTGGGAAGATTCTCCATGCATAGTATCTAGGACCATGTTGCTCGACATCAAACCACCTGTCCACACCGAAAAGCTCGCGAGCAACTCGGAGAATGGTAGTTGTGCCACTTCTTATTGGGGTTATGGGAATGGCTAAGAAAACCGTTGAGCGTGTAGCCGGCACGGTCTCCATACCCCAATCGCCTCGCTGAAACTGAGCCAGATTCTTGGTTAACTCATTGACTCCAAACTGTGGATCAGATGCATCGCCCAGATTATAGCAAGCAAGGCGTGAAGTAATATCCACCACAGACTCTGAAGATACTTTGTCCGAAGCAAACGCTTCATCAATGTATTGCTCTAGCTGCTTCTTGGCCTTGGTCTCATTTTCTACAACAAGAATATCGCTCAGCTTCACCCATGGAAAAGGGTCTCTAGGTCTTTTTCGGAAATACTCCTCAAATATCCTTCCTCTGTCAAGGGCGGGATCAGTCAAGATGGCAATTCGTGCTTGCGCATTAGACTGTTCCAGATGTCTCAGGTCCTGAGCCACCTGGCTGACTGTGGCAAAGACTTCAAATACCGCATAACGCCCACTCCCAAAGTAGAAAGCAAGATCAGATCTGCCGCCCGGGATTTCTCCAGGCTCAGTTATCGGATGAGCCCCTGGGTAGAGGCCTTTTAGAAGTAATGCAAGCCGCCTTTCTACAGCCGGATGAAGTCTCTTCTTGCGTTTCAGATCAGGAAAAGCCTTAGACAATTCATCAAAACTCTGAAAGGAACAATCGCTCATCGTGACCCTCCTCAAATCTGCGAAATACGAACTGTGAATGGCAGGAAAGCTTCTTGAACACTCAACCTGGTTACCTGCATATTAAAAACGCCAGCCTTGGGCACGCAAGGGCGCGGCCTTGGCTGGCATCTCAGTGGTTACGCTGTTTGCTTCGTTGGCCTGAGCAACCATCAAGGGCACCTTTGCACCCATCGGCCAAGCTTCGTTTGAGCCACCTCAATTGTATCACATTGGGGGGCGTCTTGCAAGAGGCTGTCGGCACACCAGGGCCAGGACAAGAAGGCTCAGCACCACCAAGGCGGGCAGACGAACCTGAGCCGGTTGAATAATCCGGAGTTTCGTGGTACACTTTTCGGCAGAAGCTTGATTGAAGTGTGTCACAGAAAGAGGCAGACGTCAAAACAATCATCTCTCTGGCTCAAATGGATATCGTCCTGGGCCAACCGGAAGCCAACTTTGCCAAGGCGTGGGAGCTAACCATCGAGGCCAAGCGTCGCAACTCGGACATTGTCGTTCTACCCGAGCTGTGGTCTACAGGCTACGACTTGGAGAACGCGGCAAAACACGCCACAGGCTTTAAGGAGGGCCTCTTCGCCCGGACAGCTCAGTTGGCGCGAGAGGAGGCCATTCACATCACCGGTTCGCTGCTAATGAGCCACGACGGTAGACATTTCTACAATACCGCCCCCCTCCTTTCCCCGACAGGCCACTTCCTGGGGCACTACAGGAAGATCCACTTATTTCGCCCCATGGAAGAGCATCAGTACTTAACGCCGGGCCGTGAGATGCCCGTCTTCGACCTGCCCTGGGGCAAAAGCGCTCTCGCCATCTGCTACGACCTGCGCTTTCCGGAGCTGTTCCGCAAGTACGCGCTGGCTGGGACGATGATTGTCTTCGTCATGGCTGAATGGCCCTATCCCCGCCTGGATCACTGGCAGACATTGCTTAAGGCACGGGCCATCGAGAATCAGATGTTCATCGCAGCCTGCAATCGCGTGGGCGAGAGCAAAGGCGAGAGATTCTGCGGCCACTCGGCCATTTACGATCCCTGGGGGAACATCGTAGCAGAGGCTGGCGACACCGAGGTGCTCCTCACCGCCCAGGTAGACCTGGGTACAGTGGAGAAGGTGCGGGCACAGATCCCCATCTTCGCCGACCGCCGGGCCGAGCTCTATTAAGCATGGCGTGCGACTAGTACGTGCCGCCTATGCGCGTATATGGTTTGCGGTAGATCTTCACCGCGGAGGCTAAACACAAAAGGGCCGAAGCCACACCGATGGCATCGGCCCTTCGTTGTTTGGAGACTCTTTGGCGGGATCTGGCGAGGCGAAATAACAGGGATCTAGGTCAGCGAGGCCATGAAGTTGGAAATGGCCCTGGTCACAACCTCGGATTTCTCAAGCATGACCATGTGGCCTGCTGAATCCACCAGGGCCAGCTCCGCCCCAGGAATATGGTCACGCAGGTAGATGGAGTATTTGGACGGTGTCAGCCTGTCGGCGGTTCCGCCGATGATCAAAGTGGGACAATGGACCTTCCCCAGGCGCTCCATCACGTCGAAGGCATCGCAAGCGGCGTAGTCGCCGTAGAGCACCTCCGGCGAACTCTTCAACATACGCTGGCGCCCCAGGCGTTTTAACTGTTCCGACGCACCGGGGCCATAGGCGTAATCGCAGACGAGGTCTACCGTTGCCTCGAAGTCGGACAGGATGCCTGTGAGGATAGCCGGCGACACCCTGAGGCGCGCCCCTGAACCCACCAGGACCAGACCCGCCAGGCGGTCCGGATAATGCAGGGCAAAATCAAGGGCGATGGCCCCACCCATGGAGTGACCGACTACGATCGCTCTATCCAAGCTCAGGGTGTCCAAGAAGGCGAAGAGGATATCTCGGTAGGCGGCGACGGAACTTCGGCCCTTCGGCAAGCTCAGGACACGGCCCGTACCTCCGGTGCGGCCGTGGCCAGGCAGGTCCAGGGCGTAGACGCTAGCTCCCCCCAGGCGGCGCAGCGAAGAGGGCCAATCCAGGTGGCTTCCACCCGCCCCGTGCATGAGCACCAGGTTGCGCTTACCCCGTACATCGCCGTGGTAGAGGGCGTAGAAAGTCCTCTCACCAGCGACGGTCACATAAGGCATGTTGCGTTAATCATCCTGAGGCACGACGGCGTTGAGGTCTTTGATCAGGGCCTCGACGTTGATGCCATGGGCAAGGGCCCCTTGCTCCACGTTCTCAAAGCGGGCTACGGCGCAGCCGAAGCACATCAGGCCGTGACGCAGGAAAACCCCAACGGTCTGGGGATATTTCTCCACTACCTCGCCTATAGGCATTTCTCTGGTAATTGTCATGGTAATGACCTCCTCTTAACCCGGCCTCTCTGGATAAGCTCTGTCTTCTAGCTCAGCGATGAACTTCTGTGCCTCCATAGCAGCCATGGCTCCTGAGCCCACGGCCGTGGAGATCTGCTTCAGCACGCGCTCCTGCACGTCGCCAGCGGCGAATACGCCCGGCACACTGGTATGGCATCTGCGGTCGGTGACGATGTAGCCACGGTCGTCCAGTTCCAATTGTCCTTCCAGGAATCCCGTGTTGGGGATGCTGCCGACGTAGATGAAGACGCCGTCGGTCTCCAGCACGGACTCCTCCTCGGTCTTGACGTTCCTGAGGCGTACCCCCGTCACGCTCCCGTCCCCCAGGATCTCCCTGACCACCGAATCCCAGACGAAATCGATCTTCTCGTTACGGAAGGCCCGCTCCTGGAAGACCTTCTCCGCCCGCAGGCGGTTTCGGCGGTGTACCACGTAGACCCGATTGGCGAATTTGGTGAGGAAAATGGCGTCCTCTATGGCTGCATCGCCGCCGCCGACTACCACCACCTGGCGGTCCCTGTAAAAGAAGCCGTCGCAGGTGGCACAGTAGGAGACACCGCGTCCGGTGAACTCTGCCTCGCCAGGAACCCCCAGCTTCCTGGGCGAGGTCCCAGTAGCGATAATCAGAGCCTTGGCCTCATACCCTTTCCCATAAGTTGTAACCTTGAAGGGATGAGTGGAGAGCTCAACGGCGGTGACCTCATCCATCTGCACCTTAGTGCCGAAGCGCTCGGCCTGTTGCTGCATCAATTGAGTCAACTCCTGCCCGCTTATGCCCTGCGGAAAGCCAGGATAGTTCTCAATCTCTGAGGTGAGGGCCATCTGGCCACCCAGAGCACTGCCGGTGACGAGTAAGGGCGAAAGCTGCGCTCGTCCAGCGTAGATCCCCGCTGTCAAGCCAGCCGGCCCGGAGCCTATGATAATCAGCTTTTCCATGTCCCTTTCCCCCTGGTCAACCAGGGCGTCAAAGCCCCTGCCCCAGGGCCCCTTGATTTTACCTGATTTGAGTGCATCTGGCAAGTGCAGATATGCCCTCACGCACCCCCGCCCTTGGGGCACCCCCTTCCTCTCCCAAACTTGGGAGAGGAAGGGGGATAGGGGGAGGGAGAGGGTCAAAACACCAAGCAGCAAGAAAGAGCAGCCACTGGTGGCCGCTCTCCTAACAAGAAGTCGCTCTTCCAGGACACAGATTTGCACAGATGAACACGGACAAGCTCAAAGTCCAAAGTCCAAAGGAAAAAATCCGCGAGAATCTGTGTTAATCTGTGTCCCATTATGACTCTGGATAAATCTGCACAAAGGCGCTATCCTGAACCTGAAAGATGTAAATGTTCTGCTCCTTGAGGTCGCCCCTCTGGTCATAGGAGATGTGACCTACAAGGGTATCAAAGTCCAACTGGCGGATGGCCTGAGCCACCTTGGTGGCGTCAAAACTCTTGGCCCTTTTGGCTCCCTCAGCCAAGACATGCATAGCACTATAGCCGTTAATGCTGTAGGTATCGGGGTTGCGGTAATCTACCTCTTGATATTCCTTAATCCACTGCTTGTCAACAACGGCCCCTGGGCTCGGCGCGAAGGCACTGACGTAGATCCCTTCCGCTGCCCCACCCGACTCGTCAATGGTAGCCGATAGAAAAGCGCCGTCACTGGCCAGGAAGGGAACGGTAATGCCAGCCTCAACCAACTCGGCTCGCAGGTATGGCGCCTCGACCTCGTAACCCCCATAGAAGATCGCATCAGGGTTGACCTCTGCTATCCGCTTGACTTGCCCAGCGAAGCTGGACTGCTCGACCGCCACCTGGAGTTCGAGGGGCACCTGGGCCCCCAGGTCGCGAAGGTTGTCCGCGATAAGGGCACCAAGCCCTTGCCCGTACGGGTCGTCGTTGTAGACAACAGCGACACGTTGGACTCCCAGGGTGTTGACCAGGAACTCGGCATCCACGCGAGCTTGAGTGGCATCGTTGGCATTGACTCGGAAGAAGTTGCGATAGCCACGTTGAGTGATGGAGACCTCACTGGCCGTAGGTGTGATGACCACAATGGGCAAGTCCTTATAGGTCTCCATGGCAGCCAGGGTCTGGCCGCTGTTGTAGTGGCCTATCATTCCGATTACCCTGTCCCCTCGTTCGATCGCCTCTCTGATCTGCTTGGCGACTTCCACTGCCACGTCGGAGTCGGACTCGTCGTCCATGCCAACCACCTGGACGCGATAGCCCAGGAGGCCACCAGCCTTGTTAAGCTGTTCGGCCATCAGCTTGGCCCCGCCTAACACCGTCTGGCCCCCGTTGGCCTGGAAGCCCGAGAGAGGTGCCGCCACGTAGACGATCACTTCGCCCTTGGGCTTTGATGGCCCGCAAGCAGTCAACAACAGGCAGCAGGCAAGAAGCAGCTTTGAGATTTGAAGTTGGAAATTGGAAGTTGGAAGTTTGATTTTCATCATGTCCATTCAATCCTTAAGTTCGTTGTAAACTTCGTCCATCGCCTCGACGACATCCTGCAGGGCCGCCACTTGCTCGGCTATGTCCTCCCGCAGGCGCCGAGCACGGCTGGAATCCACATCCTTGACCCCGATGAGCTGGAGCTGAGCGTAGACCGTGCCCATGGCCGCCAGGGTGTTCTCCAGTTGAAACTCGGCTTTCTCCATGGTGTTCTGCAAGCGCTGCAAGTTGTCCCAGTGAGTCTTCTTGCTGCGAATGGCCTCCCGCATCTGCTCGCGCACGGTCTCATCGTCCTCCAGATTGAGGCGGGTCTCGAACTCCTTGATGGCCGACTGTACCGAGCGCATATCTCGCTCGATTATCTCATCATTCTCGTAGGCATCAAGCCGCTTGGCCAGGCCAAAGATATTGGCAACCCACTCTGTGATGCGGCGAGCGTCCTCCTGCAAGTGGTCCCGCAGCACCCCCTGGCGGCTCCGGCGGATGACCCCCTCGATGCGCTCGCGGTACTCCAACGCCTTTCCCACTTTGTCTCGGTATTTGGCGCTGCGCAGCTCCCTGGGATTGAACTCCCCTCGCAGCATGTCGGCCACGACCTTTTGGGCTAGAGCCGGATCACTGAGACTGGTGTAGATGATCAAGGCTTCGGCCACCACGCCGATGACAAGCCAATACCACCACCGCCACCAGGGAAAAGGACTGGGGAAAAGAAAGGTTAAGATTATCATAACGGCAATGGTGAGAGCGCTCTCCAGCCGAAAGATAGCAAAGGAAAGCATAGCCCGCCATGCCTGTCGTTCCAGTTCTGTTCGAAAAAGACCCTTACGTTTCACGTTTCACTTTCTAAAAGTACGTTGACAGTATCTTGTACAGTTCCCTTATGCTCTCCAAATCCCCTTTCCGCACCTGACCATCGGTGGCTTCAGCCAGAGCCTCCAGGGTGCGGTAGTCGGCGTCGTCGCCGTAGGCGATGCAAAAGACGACGATGGGCATGCCTCTCTCGTTCCCCTCCTGCATTTTCCGCGCTAGCTCATCCAAGCCGATGCTGGAGTGGTTCTCTTTTCCGTCGGTCATGGCCACGACGGCGTTGATCCGCTCGCTGTCGTTCAACTGCTGCAAGCGGACGTAGGCGGTGTTGACGGCATCCAGCAGAGCCGTGTCGCCGTTGGCTTCAAGCTGCTCAATGGTTGCCGTGAGGTCGGCCCGGTTCTGGCTTAGCTCGTCGACGGGGATGATGTTGTTCACCTGAGTGGAGAACTCCACCAGCCCCACCCGTTCCATGTCGCCCTTGATCTGATCCAGGAAAACACGCAACGCCTCTTGAGCGTTGGCCAGCTTGTCACCCCGCATGCTGCCTGAGGTGTCAACGACCAGGTACACATTGGTGTGGCGTTTGGTGTACCACCAGGCGTCCTTGACCACCTCCACCACCGCCGGGCTAGGCACCTGCAGGGTCGTCTGAGGCTCGGCGGGGTTCACGCCGTTCTCCGGCTTGATGGGCGAGGCCGGGTCGTCCAGGGAAATGGAGAGATCGGCCGGACGGTAGCCATAGGACAGGATCAGCATCTGGGCTTCCTGGGATGTGACGTAATCACGGAAGTGCCCGAAGACCACACGCTGTTCATCGGTGAGCTCTGGCGTCTCCAACAGCGCCAGAGGGTGATCCTCCCACAAGGAGCCCTCAACAGGGTAGATGGCCACCAGGCGGCCGGGGGCGCTGGCCTGGCTGTTGAAGTAGATGACCAACTGCTCCTGACAGACGAAGGCGTGCAAGTATGCTGGTCCCTTTTCCAGGACCTGCTGGACGACGGCCCACTCACCCTCGCCATAGTAGCGCACCGTTTTCTCGATGGCCCCTACATAGTCCAGGGTGGCCTGATCTTGAGCGTCTTCAATAGTCAGGCCCCTCGTCTTACCTGCACCAGCGTAGAACTCGGCCAGGGTGGCCAGAAGACCGCTAGCCGAGCTGGTTGAAGGGTGGCTCCACTTAAAGTCGGGATCGCTCTGGGCTTTGGCCAGGATGTCCCCCCAGCCGACGTCGCTCTCAGGATAGCCAAAGGAGTGAGCCACGTCCTCCCACATGGCGATAACCACCGGGCTCACGGCATAGCGAACGGTCTCACCCACCAGCGGCGATTCTCCCCCGGTCTGCTCCATCCAATCGCGGTCGAGTTGATCCAGCCAGATGGACACATCAGGGCTGATGGCCTGGACATCTCCGTCCAGGGCCCCTTCGATCATCGCCTCGGGCTCCAGCTCTACGGTCTGCACGGCCATCCTCTCGCCCAGGTCTGTTTTAAGCTTCTGGGCGTTGAACCTGCGCACCAGTTCCTCGAACAGAGCTTGCTTCTCTGGGGAATAGGCCACCGTCAGCGTCGCGCCGCTGGGGGGGGACGGCTCTGAGGAGGGGAACAGATTCGTCACGGTCCTGAAGAGCACTGCACAGCTCGCGCAGATGACGATCAAGATGAAGGCCACCAGCAGAATGACCCATATCGTGCTACGGGGGTTTCTCTTGCGTTCCACGGTCTCTCCTCTACTTCGACAAGCTCAGTACAGGCCCTATCTCTGCGCCACGTTAAGATCGAACCAGCGCAGGAGGGCCATCAGCACGTCGCGATCCGGCGAGCGCATGGCTGTAGTGCGGGGCACGATGGTCATGGCCCCCTGCTCCTGCCAGCGGACGAACAGGCTATCCTGGCCGGTGACGGGCACCTCAGGGTTGGCCGGGCGCAGGCCCCGCTCGACGGCCAACTGCTGCACCTCAGGCGTCAGCAGGTACCTCTCGAACTCCAGGGCAGCGTTCTTCTCCAAAGCCGTGGTCTCTGGCCCCATCCAGATGGTGAAGGGGAAATCAAACCAGGTGAGGTACTTGGGATAAACGATGACCAGCGGGTCCTCCCAGCGAGTCTGGATACCAGCCATGTTAGCCAGGAGATCGCTTTCCAGCAGTTGTCCCCCATCGCCCATGGAATAGCCGAAGAGGGCCAGATTCTCCACCGAGTAAGCCCCCAGGCTGGAGAAGTCGGTTACGGCACCCATTAACTCTCCTAACCACTCTTGAAACTCAGGATCCGTCACGTCGGCCGTGTTAATGTTAGTTCTCTCGTAGTATTCGCCAGCAGCGGCAACCATGGCCGCCAGCCCTCCCACGTTCTTACGGGGGTTGGGCACCACCAGCTTAAAGTAGCCCCAGCCTGGCTCGCCTCCCAGTTCGGGCCAGCCTCCCTTCGCTGTCGCCGCGTCGTGGATGGCCTGCCAGTCTATCTCACCATACTTGTCGCGCAGCACCTCAGCGCGGCTGGAATAGATACCCCAGGAGAAAAGGGAAACCGCGATGGGACGTGCTCGGTACTCCCCGTCGGTGAGGAAGACATCGCGCCCCAGCTTATCTTTGTAGGCGGCGTTGACCAACTCCACCAGATAGCGGCTGTCGGGAATCCAGGCGGTAGGCAGCGGATCCATCTCATCCCGTTCGTAGCGGCCCATAGCCGTCAGCCCGTCCATGGGGATTACACTTACCTCGATGGGCTGGCCCTCCAGCGTATGCTTCTCCTGGTTGAACTGCTTGGCCGCCTCCCGCACCCACGGTTCCACCGGCAGAGCGCAGACGATGCGCACCTCTAGCGTCTCTTTACTTGGCGCTGTCACCACGCCGCCCTGCTGGCCCAACCAGCGTACAAAGAAAGAGCCAGCGACGATAAGAACCGCCGCCAACACGACCACGAAAAACACAATCCGGGTTCGACTCATCTATCCTCCAGTCAAATCAGCAAATCAACAAATCAGCAAAAAGCACCTCAACTAGAGCTTCACCTCTCGATCGCGCAGGACGAGATAGGCTATTATGCCCAGTGGCCCTGTGGCTGAAATTAGCAGCAGCCAGAGGCAGCCTGTCTTGCCCCTCGCCTCCGCGTCTCGATAAACCCAGAACATGGCCACCAGGGTCAGGATGAAGATGGCGAGAAAGCAGAGGCCGACGACACACGAGCCGAAAAGGTCGAATGCGTTGCGATTCGCCATGATGTTGTCACACCTCCAAAGCTGCGCAGGGCTAAAGTCCCCGCGCTGAGAGAACGAAGCCCCCCTTCGGCGGGCTCAGGACATGCTTCGGGGCTGGGCCTAGCCCGCAGGCGGTGTCCTGAGCCTGTCGATTGTCTCTGTTATGCCGTCGGCACTTCTTTGGCGCTCAGTTCCCGGTAGGTCAGCGTCCACGTGCTAGACATGAACACCTCGAACAGTCCCCCCAGTAGTGACAGTGGTACCACCATTATCAGGATGAAGACGGGGATACCGACCGCGCCTCCCACGATCCACGGCGCCGCGCCCTCAAAGGCCAGCCCGGTCAGCCCGCCGGCCAGGAGCCCCAGCCCCCCTCCAAGCACTCCGCTCAGCACGAGCAGCAAGAACACCACGGGGATCATCAGGATCGCCCAGCCGATGCGCAGGCCGACCGTGATCAGCCACATCAGGCCCACGTCCTTCAGATTCTGCTTCACCATAGCATAGCCCTGACGGATGGATTCGGCTACTCCCATGTGCTGTAGCACGCACGTTCGCTGGAAGAAGGGCTTCAGAACTGAGAGTATCAGGGCGACAACGATGGCCAGTAGGATGACGATGATGAACAGGCCAACGGTGATCACTGTGCCAATCACCCCGACGGCTTCGACATCCGTCGCCCACAGCAGCAAAGGGGCAAGCGCCAGGGCAAACAGCAGAATAAACACCACGGCAGTTGGCAGGCTGACGGCCAAATCAACCAAGAAGAGGCGTAATGCGCTACGCGACCAGCCCATGCGGAATCCCTGGCGTATGCTGCGTGTGAGGCCTGTCTCCTCGTGGTCGTCCACCATCCGTATCAGAGCTGTCGCCGCCACGTAGCGCGCTATCGCTGCCACGATGATCAGGAGGATGATCAGGCACGCCAGCCCAATGCCAATGGCCAGCAACATGCCCCCTATGTTTGGTGGGATACTCTCCAGGCGAAACCCTCTGCCCGAAAAGTCATCACTGAATTGCACCCAGTTGCTGCTGCCTCTTCCGCCTCCACCGGTAGTCAGCGCGAGGATGAAGCCGAAGACCCACAGCGCCCGATAGCGCCAGACGATGTGCCAGGCTCGTTTCAGAACCTTAGTATGATTCATGATTTGCGTACTCCTTTCTGTGATCATTTCTTGATCTTCGGTTAGCTATACCGGGCAAGGTTGAAAACTGACGTTTCTTGGCCTACCGGCAGCTGCAAAAACATCAGTTTCTATTCTTAAGCTTGCTTCAGCAAAACGCCACCGGGAGCCTTCTCGAACTGGGCTTTCATGGGATCATCTCCCGTAATGTCAATGTAAGCACACCCCTATTTGCCCACGCAGATCCATACCCCTGATATGGGAAGCGCCAGCCTTTTTTTCTGCCGACATCAGTGATGGATAAGCCCACTTCTAATTGATCGCCACA
>Ga0209986_10004348_pt1 | contig 12029 bp, 8 predicted proteins | sample BlataG_FD_183168 | JGI IMG/M metagenome (GOLD analysis project Ga0209986, IMG submission 183168) | Deep subsurface microbial communities from Black Sea to uncover new lineages of life (NeLLi) - Black_00105 metaG (SPAdes) (version 2) | ecosystem: Environmental > Aquatic > Marine > Oceanic >...
AGCCCTGATGGAAAGAGCTAATAAGTGGGAGGGCTTGCCTGACCGTGAAGTAGTTACTACTTGCCCATATTGTGGAGTTGGCTGCCAACTCAAGCTCGAGGTCAAGGATGAGAGGATAATAAGTTCTGTCCCTGTTCCAGATGGTACAGTTAATCATGGCCAAGCATGTGTCAAAGGGCGTTTCGGTATCGCAGAATTCGTCCATCACCCCCAGCGTTTAACTTCTCCCCTAATAAGAAGGAATGGGGAGTTGAAAGAGACATCCTGGGATGAGGCACTAGATCTGGTGGCTAGGAAATTGAAAAGCTATAAAGCAGATGAAATAGGAGTGATTGCATCAGCCAAGTGCACCAATGAGGAGAACTATGTCATGCAAAAATTTGCCCGAGCGGTATTGGGTACTAACAATGTTGATCACTGTGCCCGACTGTGTCACGCTCCTACTGTAGCTGGCCTTGTCCAAAGCTTTGGCAGTGGGGCTATGACTAATTCCATCAACGGAATTGGTAACGCCGCTTGCATTTTAGCTATCGGCACCAACACCACAGAAGACCACCCTGTGATCGGGCTTGAGGTGAAAGGAGCAGTAGATAAAGGGGCAAAGCTCATTGTAGCTAACCCCCGTGAGATCGACCTTTGCCGCTTTGCCAGCCTCTGGCTACGGCATAACCCTGGCACAGATGTTGCCTTACTTATGGGCATGATGCGGGTTATAGTGGACGAGGGACTGCTTGACTCAGCCTTTATCGAGGAGAGATGTGAAAACTTTGATGCTTTCAAACAGGCGTTAAATGATTTTGATCTCGTTTTTGTTGAGCCCATCACGGGAGTGCCACATGACAAAATAGCTCAGGCAGCCCGTATGTTTGCCACCAATAGTCCAGCCACCATCCTCTATGCCATGGGTATCACCCAGCATTCCCATGGCACCGACAATGTGATGGCTACTGCCAACTTGGCAATGCTCACCGGGAATGTAGGCAAGCCCTCAACCGGGGTCAATCCGCTCAGGGGTCAAAACAATGTGCAAGGTGCTTGCGATATGGGTGCCCTGCCCAATGTCTATCCTGGTTACCAGGCAGTAGCCAGTCCAGCTATCAGAGAGAAATTTGAAATTGCTTGGGGGTGCTCATTACCCTCATCTCCAGGGCTAACCTTGGTTGAGATGCTTGAAGCCGCCTACCGGAAAGAGATGAAGGCGCTATACCTCATTGGTGAGAACCCGGCATTAAGCGATCCTGATGTTGGGCATGTCCGGGAGACGCTAGCTAAACTTGAGTTTCTTGTGGTTCAGGACATTTTCCTTTCCGAAACAGCAAAGTTTGCCCATGTTGTCTTGCCTGCAGTGAGCTTTGCTGAGAAGGATGGCACCTTCACTAATACCGAGCGGCGAGTGCAGCGGGTAAGGAAGGCTATTGAGCCAATTGGCGATTCCCATCCTGATTGGTGGATTATTTGCCAAATAGCCAAAAGGTTAGAGGCTGGAGGCTTTGATTATAGCCACCCGTTTGACATAATGGAGGAAATTCGCTATCTCACTCCCAGCTATGGTGGCATAAGTTACCAGCGTTTAGAGAACGGTGGACTCCAATGGCCTTGCCCTAGCGATGACCATCCAGGTACACCAATACTCCATGTAAATACTTTTGTTAGGGGGAAAGGCAGATTTATCCCGCTAAAATATGTTCCCCCAGGAGAGTCGCCGGACGAAGACTATCCTTTGATTCTCACCACAGGGCGCAGCTTATATCACTTTCATACCGGGACGATGACTCGTAAGGTAGCCGGACTTAATATTATAGAACCCGAAGGTACTGTGGAAATCAGCCCCGAGGATGCTTCACAACTTGGCATAGCTCAGGGTGATAAAGTTAGAGTCAGTTCTCGGCGCGGTGAAATCCGCGTTAAAGCCAAGATAACTGAGGCATCGCCCCCTGGAGTGGTGTTTATGACCTTCCATTTCGTTGAAAGCCCTGCCAATATCCTCACCAACCCCAAACTAGACCCGATATCCAAAATTCCTGAACTCAAAGTCGCAGCAGTTAAAGTGGAGAAACTATGAGCACTTGGCAAGAAATGTTAGCTACGAGGGAAGCGAAGCAATCTCCTTGGACTGTTCTAACTATTGCTCTCATTATAAAGCTTTGTCGGTGCTTTAACTATTATTTTAGTTCCCTTTCCTATTTGAGAAGTGATTTCAATTTCCCCACCTACCAGTTGAATTCGTTCTGCCATGCCAGTAAGTCCTAGTTTACCTTGAGCGGCAAAATCGCTTAGCCACAGGGGAAGCTCAAAGCCCTTGCCATTATCACTAATGGTCATCCTGACCGCATCTTCCTGGTACTCCAACGTAATGTTGGCTTCAGATGCCTCAGAGTGTCTGTGAATATTATTTAAGGCTTCTTGAGCGATACGGAACAAGACTAGCTGCGTTTCTGGAGGTAGTGCTGGAATGATATCTGTTTTCACCCGAGCTTGGATGCCAGTAAGATTAGTTAATTCTTGAGCTAGCCATTTCACAGCCGGCACCAAACCTAAGTCATCCAGAATGCGGGGCCTCAGAGCTTGAGCATAGCGCCTGATGCCCTCATAAGTTTGTTGTGACAGTTTGTATAATTTCTCAAAGTCATCTCTTAGCTCCTGAGGTAAATAGTCACTAGCTTTAGAAGCAAGGTTATCTACGCCATGTGCTAAAAGCAGTATTTGCTGAGAGGTATCGTCATGGAGTTCACTGGCAAGGCGCTTGCGCTCCTCTTCCTGAGCCCTGAGACATTCCCTGAGGTAAAATCGCAGATTATCCTGCAACTTTCTCTCCTCAGTTATATCTCGAGCTATGTTCTGAAAAGCTTGTGGTTTGCCATCGCTAACTATAAGCCGAGTAGCCAAGTGTATGATTGCTTCAGAGCCATCTTTCCTATTTAATTGCTGCTCATAGCGCTGTTCCATAGCTTCGCCTCTCAGTAGCCTTTCTTTTGCCTGTCTAAACAAAGCTAGCGCCTCTGGGGCAAGAAACTGGGAGACATTTTTGCCGATCAATTCTGGAACAGGATAGCCAGTCAGTTTTTCACAGGCTTTATTAGCTAAAGTGATATTGTTCCCCATATCCTGAACCCAAACAGCGTCGCTGGTGTTGGTGAATAACTCTTCATAGTTTTGCCGTGACAATTCCAGATCCTCCACGGCTTTTTCTAGCATCTCCTGTCGCTGTTTAGATTCACGGTGGGTTTGTATGAGCATGATAGCCAAAGCACCGACCACGAGAGTGACCAGACTTTCTAGCAGAGCATCTCTGAAATGGGGGGAAACGAGGAAGGAGCGAAGTAGCATTGCCACACCGCTTGATAGCCATAGTGCCCCTCCGCCGATTACCCCCAGTGCCCAGCCGGAATACAACACCAACAGCAGATAAAGAAGCCGCTCCACGGCATGTCGGTCAAGGCCGAGGGCTGCAGGAAGTGAGACGTGGCACAGGATAGGTATTTCAGATAGGAGCTCGGTATAATGGGATAGAGTTAAGGCGACAAAGAGGATAATTATGATCCAGAGGTGTGGGCCCCTTAATCTTGGAATTTGTCTGTGGTATCTTCCAAGGTAACTAATCCCCATTTTAATCCCTTGACTATTGCCTCGCTGCGTGAGGCAACATTTAATTTGTTGAAAATATTGGTCAGGTGAGCTTTAACGGTGCGCTCGCTGAGAAACAGTTTTCCCCCTATCTCTTTATTGCTCATCCCCAAGGCGACCAACTTCAGTATCTCCAATTCTCGTTCACTCAATAGTTCTGGGTGTTTCTGCTCCTTAACCGGTGCCATCATAGCTCGCTTTAGTAACTTGGCGATGATGCTGGGATGGAGCACTGACTCTCCTGCTTGTATAGCCCGAATAGCGTTAACTAAATCACGCCCTCTGGCGCTTTTCAAGAGATAGCCGGCGGCTCCGGCATCAAGCAACCCCAATACGTACTCATCGTCATCGTAAGCAGTGAGGATCAGAATTGCTATGTCGGGGGCAATCTCTTTGATCTTCTTGGTGGCTTCAATTCCATTGAGTTTGGGCATGACAATATCCATCACCACGACATCAGGTTTTAGCTCTGAGGCAAGCTTTACTGCTTCCTCACCATCGCTGGCCTCAGCGATAACCTCCACATCCTTCTCACTATCCAGTGCCCGGTGCAGAGCTTCACACAGCAACGGATGGTCATCGGCAATCAATATCCTTAATTTATCTCTTGCGCTCAATTTCTCAAATGCCTAAGTAATTATAAAGCATGCCTGCACCTTAGGGCAAGGCAGTTGGCCTTTTGGACGCGACCAAAGGGTATTGCAAATTACAACTTATGGACGATGGCAGGCAGTCAAACTATTGCTAGACTTGCTACAGAACAAAAGAAAGGAGGGATAAAAATGACTAAAGTGGTTGAAGTAGCCAGAGGAAAGGTTAGTGGAGAAGTGGTATCGGGGAGGGAGGAGCTACTCGCCGTTCTAAAAAGAGCTGCCAATGAGCCGGAATTCTTAGCCCGATTAGCCCAGAATCCTCACCGCGCTCTGAGAGAGTATTACACTTTGACTGCCGAGGAGAGAGCTGCCCTAGCTAGTGGTGATATCAGGAAAAATAGAGGCCTGGTCGGCAAGCTGGATAAAGAGCTAGCTACTTGGCTGTGGTGCCGGCTGAGCCAGGAGAAATGGTGAAGGTAGTCAATTATACAGAGGGGCCCTTGTTCCCAATAGTGACAAATCATTTGCTACTCTGGGGAGAAAGACCATGAAACCTAAAACGAAAGTTCAGCAGGAGGCAATTGAGACAACACCACGTTTAGAAGCTGTAGTTGATAAGGTGGCAAAAACAGTCAGTGCTGATGCATACACGGCGCCTGAAGTGGCGCACAAGGCAGAGGCAGTGGGGGTAACCAAGGGAAAAGGCAATACCTTGAGCACGATACTCCTGGGCATTTTGGCCGGGGTTTTTATCGGTTTGGGGGCAATGTTTTGCACCTTGGTTACCACAGATGCTGGTCTTGGCTTTGGGCTCACTAAGCTATTAGGAGGGCTCGCCTTCTGTCTAGGCCTGATCCTAGTGGTAGTGGCTGGAGCCGAGCTTTTTACTGGGAATTGTCTAATGACGATGGCCTGGATAAGTGGTCGGATTAGCCTTGCCCAGTTGTTTCGAAACTGGGGGTTAGTCTACTTTGCCAACCTTGCTGGCGGGTTAAGTTTAGCAGGATTGATGTTCTACACTCACCAGTGGACGTTTAACGGCTACGGCGTAGGAGCTAACGCCTTGCTTATTGCCAATGCCAAGGTGAATCTCGGTTTTGGTTCAGCTCTGGCACGAGGTATCCTTTGTAATGTCCTGGTCTGTCTGGCCATCTGGTTATGCTTCAGTGCTCGCACTACCACGGGTAAAATACTTTCCATTCTCTTTCCTATCACAGCTTTTGTCGCTGCTGGCTTTGAGCACAGTATTGCCAACATGTACTTTATTCCCATGGGAATATTGATGGCAAGCCAGCCAGCTGTCCTCGGGGCAGCCGGGGTAGCAGCCGATAGTGTAGCTAACCTTACTGCAGCGGGCTTCATTGGTAACCTGGTTCCAGTAACCATAGGTAATTTAATCGGCGGCGGCATTCTGGTAGGCGCTGTCTACTGGTTGGCTTACTTACGCCGCGAACGAGCAACTGAACTAGCTGCCGCAAGACCTTGGATGAGGGTAGTTATCCCTAATCTTGGCCCTGCCAAGCCAGTAGAACCAGTTTCTGGCCAGCTAGCAGAACGAATTCGCACTCAGATAGATGAGCTAATTCGTGCCAAGTTAGAGGAGCCATCTGCCCTTGATAGGGATGGCAAAGCCATATTAGCCGTGCTAGCTAGAGCTAGGGATGATAGCGGTTTCTTAGCCAGATTGGCTGAAAACCCTGACCAGGCACTTAAAGGTTATGACCTGACTTTTGAGGAAAAAGCAGCCCTAGCAAGCGGGGACATTCGGTGGATAGAGTCTAAGCTCGGCACCTTAGATGAACCATTACGAACTTGGCTCACTGCCAGATTATGTCAGGAAAAGTGGTAGGAAAGGATTTTAGCAAGACTAACACAGGAAAGCATTCTAAATCTAAAAGGAGGTGAAACCCACGAATAGTTCAGTGTTGGTAATCGGCGGTGGCATAGCTGGGATTCAAGCCTCTCTCGACCTGGCTAACATGGGCTTTAAAGTTTATTTAGTGGAAAGGTCACCTAGCATTGGGGGAAGGATGGCACAACTAGATAAGACCTTCCCCACTAACGATTGTGCTATGTGTATTTTAGCCCCCAAGATGATTGAAGCAAGCCAGCATTCCAACATAGAGTTATTGACCTACTCTGAGGTTGAAGAGATCTGGGGAGAGGTGGGGGATTTCCGAGTCAAGGTCGAGAGGAATTCACCTTTTGTTGATTGGGAAAAATGCACTGGATGTGGTCTCTGCGAGGAGGGATGCCCTGTTATCCTGCCCAAGGAATTTGATCAAGGACTTGGGAAAAGAAAAGCTATCTTTATCCCTTTCCCTCAAGCCGTCCCTAAGAAGTATACCATTGACAAGAGAGAGGAACGGCCTTGTAAAGCGGCTTGCAGGGATGCTTGCCCTGTTCATACTAATGTGCTCGGATATATCAAGCTCATAGCACAAGGGAAGTTTCAGGAAGCTTACAAGCTCATAAGGGATACAAATCCCCTCCCTGCTGTCTGTGGCCGGGTTTGCTACGCTCCCTGTGAGGAAGTCTGTAATCGGGGACAAATCGATGAGCCTATAGCCATCCGCGACCTTAAAAGGTTCGCCGCAGATCAAGTAGATGTAGAAGAACTTGAAGTCCCACAGGTAACGAAAACGGGCAGGAGAGTAGCGATTGTAGGCTCAGGACCTGCAGGTCTTGCTGCTGCTAATGACCTTGCCCTCAAGGGATATAAGGTGACTATTTTCGAAGCTCTCCCTGAGCCTGGTGGAATGCTTCGCCACGGCATTCCTGAATATCGCCTTCCCAAGGAGATTGTGCGGAAGGAGATAGGTTACATCCAAAGGCTTGGTGTGGAGATAAAGACAGGTGTTGAAGTTGGCAAGGATATCACTCTGGAGGAAATAAAAGGCGATTATGATGCACTTTTCCTTGCTACCGGAGCCCCCGGTGGAATGAAACTTGGGGTAGAAGGGGAGGGTTTCTACGGAATGTTTGAGGGAATAAGGTTTCTTCGTGCCGTGAACAGTGGGGAGAAAGTAGAGGTGGGCAAGAAGGTAGCGGTGATTGGTGGGGGGAACACCGCTGTTGACTGCGCCCGAACGGCAAAACGCCTTGGTGCAGAAGAGGTGAACATTGTATACCGCCGTTCCCGCGCCGAAATGCCAGCCTCGGCTGAAGAGGTAACGGCAACGGAGGAGGAAGGGGTAGAGATTGATTTCCTAACCACTCCAACCCGCTTTTGCAGGGAAAATGGGAGGATTGCCAGAGTGGAGTGTATGAGAATGAAACTCGGAGAATTGGATGCGAGCGGGCGTCCCCGACCTCTCCCTATTGAAGGCTCTGAGTTTTCTACCCCGGTGGACACGGTAATCGCTGCTCTTGGTCAAGCTCCCGAAACAGAGTTTGCTAAGGAGCTTGGAATCTCACTCTCTAAGAGAGGCACAATAAAAATTAATCCTAAGACCGGGGCAACTAACATCGCGGGAGTATTTGCTGGTGGGGATGTAGTTACAGGACCTGCTTTCGTTATCGATGCTATAGCGGCAGGTAAGAGGGGAGCTCGCTCAATAGATCTGTACTTACAAGGCAAGCCTATCCAAGTTGGAGAGGAAGAAAGGAAGCCGGAGAACCTTTCTGAGGAGGAGGTAGAGGATAGGCAAAAACGCTTCCCGGCTAAAAAACGAGTGAAGATAGGAGAGGAACCTATCGGGGAGAGAATAAAGGACTTTCGTGAAGTTTCTTTAGGTTATACCGTGGAAGAAGCCGTAGAAGAGGCTTCATGTTGCCTTGCCGGACAAATAGAAGGGTGCATCGAGTGTCATGAATGCGAGAAGCGATGCGAGGCAAATGCGATAGCTTACACCATGCAAGACGAACACATAGAAATCGATGCCGGTGCGATAATTCTCGCCACAGGTCTCGATCTCTACGATGTCTCACCATTAACAGAATATGGCTATGGAAAGATAAAGAATGTCATCACCGCGATAGAATTTGAGAGGTTAACTGCGGCATCAGGACCCACTTTCGGAGAACTCAAGCGCTCTTCGGATGGAAAGATTCCCCGTGATATAGCCTTTATTCAGTGCGTTGGCTCTCGTGATTTCAAGCACAAAGCATATTGCTCCAGTGTCTGCTGCATGCATGCTACCAAGGAGGCAATCTTAGCCTACGAACATCACCCAGGGACAAAATCCACCATCTTCTATATGGACATGAGAGCTGTAGGTAAAAGGTTTCAGGAATATATTACGAGGGCAAAACAGGAATACAATGTAACCTATGTCAGGTCTCGTCCTGGCAGGATCGAAGTCAATCCCAAGAATGATAACCCCATTATTTGGTATGAGGATACCACTACCGGGGAAATAAAAAGCTTTGCGGCAGAACTAGTGGTTCTTGCTCAGGCGATGACTCCTCGAGGCAGCAAGGAATTGGCAGAGATACTAGGCATAGAGCTAAATGAATATGGCTTTGTCGAGGTTCCAGATAAATTATCGCGTCCAGTAGATAGCACCAGACCGGGAATATTTGCCTGTGGCTATGTTCACAGCCCCAGGGATATCCCAGACTCTGTAACACAAGGGTCAGGAGCAGCAGCTAGAGCAGCCGAGGCCATAGCAGGAGGTAGTTGACGTGGAACAGGCTCGTATCGGAGTTTTCGTCTGCCATTGTGGCATAAATATTGGAGCATATGTGGATGTTCCCCAGGTGGTAGAATATGTTAAAGGGCTCCCCAATGTAGTACACGCCGAGCGCAATTTATTTACTTGCTCTGAGGAAGGAATCTCGGCAATAAAGAAAGCAATCCCAGAGTATAGCTTGAATCGGGTTATAGTAGCCTCCTGCACCCCGAGAACCCATGAGCCACTATTCAGGGCCGCCTGTGAGGAAGCAGGCTTGAATAAATATCTCTTCGAATTTGTCAATATAAGAGACCAGTGCTCTTGGGTGCATATGCGTGAGCCAGGGAAAGCAACCGAAAAGGCTAAAGAGCTCATCAAGATGGGGGTAGCCAAGGCAAGGCTTCTCCAGCCACTGGAGGAAATTGAGATCCCGGTGATTCCCTCATGCTTGGTCATGGGCGGCGGCGTGGTTGGGATGAGTGCTGCCTTGAATCTAGCTGAGCAAGGCTTTGAGGTTCATCTAGTGGAAAAGGAAAAGGAGCTGGGCGGTACTTTGTTGGACATCTATAAGCTCTTCACTACAAATGAAGAGGCGAGTAAATTAGTGGAACCGCTTGTCCAAAAGGTAAAGGACCACCCAAAGATTAAAACTCATGTCTCTAGCAAAGTAAAAGATGTAAGTGGATTTATAGGGAGCTTTGATGCTACTTTAGCCCACAATTGCTCCGCTTGTCATTCCGAGCCCTTCGCTTCCTGTCATTCTGAGCGTAGCGAAGAACCTCACACTGCTCAGGACAGGCTCCGTGAGGAATCTGGAGACCCTTCCTCTTCACTCCGTTCAGAGTCAGGGCTTCGGCTTAAAGTCGGCACCATTATCGTTGCCATCGGCGCTGACGAATTAAAGCCGGTAGGTCAATATGGCTATGGCAAGCTTCCCAATGTCATCACTCAACTTGAGCTAGAACAGAAGATGAAAGGTGGGGAATTTGATGGGCAAAATGTGGTGATGATCAACTGCGTTGGGGCAAGAGTTCCTGAGCGAACGTATTGCAGCAGATTCTGCTGCATGACAGCGGTCAAGAATGCCACCTTAATTAAGGAAAATAACCCTACTTCTAAGGTCTGGCTCCTTCACCGCGATTTAATGGCTTATGGAGTAGAGTTTGAAAACTACTATCGCAAATCCATGGAGCAAGGTGTTAGATTTATAAGATATGAACTGGAAAAGCCGCCCCGCGTCATCGGGAATAGGAAGGCTGAGAAGGTGAAAGTATGGCACCAGTTGAGGGGCAGAGAGGTGGAGCTTCCTGCGGATATGGTGGTACTTACCACTCCCTTAATTCCCCGAGCCGACAACGAGGAAATCTCCAAGATGCTTAAAGTCCCTTTGAGTGAGCAAGGGTTCTTCCTTGAGGCACATCTTAAATTGATGCCAGTTGAATTTGCCACCGATGGCATCTACCTTTGTGGCTCTGCCCGCTGGCCAACAGATATTGCTGAGGGTGTTTGTCAAGCTTATGCTGCTGCGGCAAAAGCAGCAATTCCTATGAGAAGGGGCTATGTGAAACCTGAGGCGATAACCGCCTTGGTTGATGAGGATAAGTGCTCCGGTTGTGGAACTTGTGAACCTGTATGTCCATTCAAAGCCATTGAACTTCAAGCTCGAGATGGTAAGAGGGTGTCTCACGTCACTGAAGCCGTATGTAAAGGTTGCGGCACCTGTGGTGCTGCCTGCCCTGCTGGAGCAATCATTATGAACCATTTTAGAGATGTGGAAATTCTAGCCCAGATAGAAGCTTTGTTTAGTTAATCTAATTAAAAAAAGGAGGTAACAGAGAGTGCCTTTTAATCCACCACAAAGGATGACCTTAATGGCAGGAAACATAAGGGTCTATAAGGCGAAACTGCCGGTATTTCAATTACTTCTCTGTGGATTTATGGCAGGGCTTTACATCGCTATGGGGGCAGCATTGTGCACTATATGTGGCACTGGTTTTTTAAAAAGAGGTAATTACCATGGAGGAATTTGAACCAAAGATAATCGCATTTCTATGTAATTGGTGCTCTTATGCTGGCGCTGATTTAGCCGGTACCTCGCGAATTCAGTATGCTCCTAATGTGCGGGTAATTCGAGTTATGTGTAGCGGGCGGGTTGATCCTACCTTTGTAATTAAAGCCCTCAGGGCCGGGGCAGATGGTGTATTGATTGGCGGTTGCCATTTTGGCGACTGCCACTATATAGAAGGAAACTATAAAGCGGCTCGACGTGTTGCTTTATTGAAAAAGATGCTTGGGCAACTAGGGATTGAGGAGGAACGAGTGTGGCTGGAATGGATATCTGCTGCCGAAGGGAGCCGCTTTGCCCAGGTCATTAACAACATAACAGCCAAGGTAAAAGAGCTGGGACCTTTTGTCCGTTAAAATAGTAACTAGGAGGCGTAACATGGTTAAGCTTAAGTTGGCCCTCTATTGGGCAGCTACTTGTGGTGGTTGTGACGTAGCTGTCCTGGACACAAATGAAAAGATACTTGATATAGCTAATATTGCTGATATCGTGTTTTGGCCTATAGCTATGGACTTTAAACGCCATCACGTTGAGGCTATGGAGGATAAAAGTATTGATGTCTGCTTATTCAATGGGGCAGTGAGGAACTCTGAGCTAGAGGATATTGCTAAGCTGCTTCGAGCCAAATCGAAAACGATGGTCGCCTTTGGCTCCTGCGCCTGCTTCGGCGGCATACCATCGCTAGCTAACCTCACCAACCGAAGTGAGATATTTGAGCGCGCCTATGTAGAGGCGCCATCTAATGTTAATCCCGAGAGGGTTTTCCCAAAAACTAGGACCGCGGTCAGCGAGGGAGAACTAGAGCTCCCCGAATTCTATGATACTGTACTGGCTCTGGGGCAAGTGGTACCGGTGGAATACTTCGTCCCTGGCTGCCCACCACCGGTAGACCTCATACTCAAGGTGGTGGATGCCCTAGCTACAAATCAATTGCCACCGCCAGGCGCTACTATAGCTGCAGAGAAGACCCTTTGCGATGAGTGCCCTCGCAAAAAAGAGGAGAAAAGAATTACCAAAATCTATCGCCCTCACGAGATCATCCCCGACCCCGAGAGATGCCTTTTGGAACAGGGGATAATCTGCATGGGCCCAGCCACCAGAGGAGGTTGCGGTGCCAGGTGCATTGAGGCA